>ERZ1645187.4663-NODE-4663-length-10948-cov-5.910218_pt1 | contig 10948 bp, 12 predicted proteins | sample MGYA00575352_ERZ1645187 | MGnify/ENA primary metagenome ERZ1645187 (study PRJEB40837, sample SAMN11349314) | freshwater sediment metagenome | isolation source: river sediment | host: Sediment | place: India: Wazaribad , New Delhi | collected 2017-02-21 ... | reverse complement strand
GTATCTTCGAGCGTCTTGACGAGCAGTGCGTGCTGTTCATCGGTGCGGGCGAGATGATCGAGCTCTGCGCCGCGCACTTTGCCGGCGCGAAGCCGAAGCGTCTGTCCATCGCCAACCGCACGCCCGAGCGTGCCAAGCCGATCGCCGAACGTTTCGGCGGCGACGTGCTGCGTCTCGAGGAAGTCAGCGAGAAGCTGGCCGATTACGACATCGTCGTCTCCTGCACGGCGAGCACGCTGCCGATCCTCGGGCGGGGCATGGCCGAGCGTGCCTTGAAGGCACGCCGCCATCGGCCCATGGTGATGGTCGACCTCGCCCTGCCGCGCGATATCGAAGCCGAAATCGGCGAGCTCGACGACGTCTTTCTCTATACGCTCGACGACCTCGGGCAGATTGTCGAATCGGGCCAGGAATCACGTCAGGCGGCGATCGTCGAGGCCGAGGACATCATCACTCACCGCGTCGACGATTTCCTGCACTGGATGGCGGCGCGTGAGACGGTGCCGACCATTCGCGCCTTGCGCGATGCGGGCGAACGCGCGCGTCGGCACGAGGTGGAGCATGCACTCAAGCTCCTGCAGCGCGGTGACGATCCGGCGCAGGTGCTCGACGCTCTTTCCAAGGGCCTCACCAACAAGTTGCTCCACCCACCGACCGAAGCCCTGAATCTCGCCGAAGGTGCCGATCGCGGTGAAATTGCCGAGCTGATTTCGCGCATCTGGCGCCTGCATCCCGAGAAGTAGCTGATGAAGTCCAGCATTCGCCAGCGCCTTGAGCAGCTGGCTGACCGCCTTGTCGAACTCGATGCCCTGCTGGGGCAGGAGGCGGCGACGCGTGACATGGAGGCGTTCCGCCGCCTCAATCGCGAACGTGCCGATATCGCCACAGTCGTCGACCTGTTTGCGGCCTATCGCCGGGCCGAGTCCGACTTGGCGACTGCTGCCGCGATGGAGGGTGATGCCGACATGCGGGCGTTCGCACAGGAAGAAACGCAGGCGGCGCAGGCAACGATGGCGCGTCTCGAGGACGAACTGCAGCGCGCTCTGCTGCCGCGCGACCCGAACGACGACAAGAACATCTTCCTCGAAATCCGCGCCGGCACGGGGGGAGATGAGTCGGCATTGTTCGCGGGCGACCTGTTCCGCATGTACGCGCGCTATGCCGAGCGCCAGCGCTGGAAGGTCGAAGTGGTATCGAAGAATGAATCCGACCTCGGCGGCTATCGCGAGATCATCGCGCGCATCGAGGGCGACGGCGCCTACTCGAAGCTCAAGTTCGAGTCCGGCGGCCATCGTGTGCAGCGCGTGCCCGAGACCGAGGCACAGGGCCGCATCCACACCTCTGCCTGCACCGTGGCCGTGCTGCCGGAAGCCGACGAGCTCGGCGCCATCGACATCAATCCCGCCGACCTGCGCATCGATACCTTTCGAGCTTCCGGCGCGGGCGGCCAGCACATCAACAAGACCGATTCGGCGGTACGCATCACGCACCTCCCGAGCGGCCTCGTCGTCGAATGCCAGGACGATCGTTCGCAACACCGCAACAAGGCGCAGGCGATGAGTGTGCTCGCCGCGCGGCTTGCGGACATGCAGCTGCGCGAGCAGCAACAGAAGATCGCCAGCACGCGCAAGTCGCTGATCGGCAGCGGTGATCGCTCCGAGCGCATCCGCACTTACAACTTCCCGCAGGGGCGCGTCACCGACCACCGCATCAACCTGACGCTCTACAAGATCGATGCGATCATGGATGGCGACCTGAACGAACTGATCGCCGGCCTGAATGCCGAGCATCAGGCCGAGCAGCTGGCGGCGCTGGCCGGCGAGGAATGACAACGGTTGCAAGGCTGCTGGCAGGAGCCCGGCAGCGAATTTCCGCGAGCGAGGCGCGGCTGTTGCTCGGGCATGTGCTTGGCCGGAATGCTGCCTGGCTCGAAGCACATCGTGATGACGAGGTTCCCGTCGCAAGCGAATTCTCGGCGCTGGTGGGACGGCGCGCGGCAGGCGAGCCGATCGCCTACCTCATGGGTGTTCGCGAGTTCTATGGCCGTGACTTCGCCGTATCGCCCAACGTACTGATCCCGCGACCGGAAACCGAGCTGCTGGTCGACATCGCCAAAACAAAAGTCGGCGCTCGCGAGACGGCAAGGGCGCTGGATCTGGGCACCGGCAGCGGCTGTCTTGCCGTCACTCTGGCGCTCGAACTGCCGCGGGTCCGGGTCACGGCTGTCGATGTCTCGCCGGCGGCACTGGAGGTGGCGCGCGGCAATGCGCTGCGGTTGGGTGCCACCGTCGAATTTGTCGAGAGCGATTGGTTTGCCGCGCTATCGCCGCAACCCTTTGATCTCATCGTCGCCAATCCGCCCTATGTCGCGGCAGGCGATCCGCATCTCGATGAAGGCGACCTGCAATTCGAGCCGGTTGGCGCGCTGACCGACCCAAGTGACGAGGGGGACGGCCTGTCGGCCATCCGCCGGATCGTGGCCGATGCCCCACTATGGCTTATGCCGCAGGGCTGGCTGTTTTTCGAGCATGGCTACGACCAGGCCACCGCTGCCCGGCAACTGCTTGAGGCTGCGGGGTTTTCCGAAATCGAGCAGCAGCGCGACCTCGCCGGCATCATCCGGGCGAGCGGCGGCCGGTATTGTATTTCTCGCGAATAATCAATAGAATCGCGCCCTTTTCCGTCATTCGAATTCTCAGAGGAACCTCCATGGTTGTCATCCGTCTCGCCCGCAGCGGCGCCAAGAAGCGTCCGTTCTTCAACATGGTCGTCACCGACTCGCGCAATCGTCGCGATGGTCGTTTCGTCGAGCGCGTTGGCTTCTATAACCCGAAGGCCGCCGCCAACGAAAAGAGCCTGGTCGTCGATAGCGAGCGCCTGGCTTACTGGCAGGGCAAGGGTGCCCAGCTGTCGCCGACCGCCGCACGCCTGGTGAAGCAGGCCGCCAAGGCTGCCTAAGCTGCAATGATTGTCCTGGGGCGGATCACTGCCCCATACGGGGTGCAAGGCTGGTTGCGGCTGCATCCCTTCGGTGACGAGCCCGAACGCTGGCGCGAAATCAGGCACTGGTGGCTGGGCCGCGACGAGCAGGACTTCACCGGCTGGCGGTCATACCCGCTTCAGGCACTGCGCATGCAGGGCAAGGGCTGGGTGGTGAAACTCACCGGTGTCGAGGATCGTAACGCTGCCGAGCAAATGGTCGGGCAGTTCGTCGGCGCGCCGCGCAACGCACTGCCGGCGACGAAGCAGGATGAGTTTTACTGGGCTGACCTGGTTGGCCTGACGGTGGTGAATGAAAAGCAGGAAACGCTGGGACGCGTGACGGAACTGATCGAATCGGGCGCTCATGCGGTGATGGTTGTGCAGGAAGGCGAAGGCGAGAAAGCGCAAGAGCGATTGCTACCCTTCGTCGGTCATGTTGTGAAGGATGTTGATGTAGCGGCCGGCGTGATGTGCGTCGACTGGCACAAAGACTGGTGATGAGGGACTGCTGATGCTGCGTTTCGACGTCATCACGCTGTTTCCGGAGATGTTCGCGGGGGTGACGGAGTGCGGCATCAGCCGGCGCGCGCTGGAGCGCGGTTTGTGGCGGCTGGAATGCTGGAATCCGCGGACGTGGGCCGACAACGCCTACGGTTCGGTGGATGACCGGCCTTTCGGCGGCGGTCCCGGCATGGTGATGCAGGCCAAGCCGCTGGAAGCCGCGATCGGTGCGGCGAAGGCGGCAAGGAATGATGCGGCGAAAGTGGTATATCTCTCGCCGCAAGGCAGTCCGCTCGGTCACGCGAAGGTGGCGGAGCTGGCGGCGGGTTGCGGAGCGATCCTGCTCTGCGGTCGCTACGAAGGTATCGACGAGCGCGTGATCGCGCGCTGCGTGGATGAGGAAGTGTCGCTGGGGGACTTCGTGTTGTCCGGCGGGGAGATTGCGGCGCTGGCGTTGATCGATGCCTGTGTGCGGCAGCTGCCGGGGGCCTTGAACGACGAAGCCTCGGCGGTGGAAGACTCGTTCGTCGACGGATTGCTGGATTGCCCGCACTACACGCGTCCGGAAGTGTATGAAGAATTAGCCGTGCCGGACGTGCTGTTGTCCGGGCACCATGAGAACATCCGCCGCTGGCGACTCAAGCAGTCGCTGCTGCGGACCCGGGAGCGCCGCCCGGAGCTGTTTGCCAAATGGCTGGCGCAAAAAGCGGCTCGAGGTTTGAGCAAGGAAGAAACGCAACTACTGCGCGAGATCGAAGCAGATTCGAACAAGTAGCTCTGCGGTCGTAACAAGATGATTATTGATTTGACAAGGAAAACGACATGAACCTGATTGAGCAACTGGAAAAAGAAGAAATCGAGCGTCTGGGCAAGACCATCCCCGACTTCGCGCCCGGTGACACGGTGATCGTGAACGTGAACGTGGTCGAAGGCGAGCGCAAGCGCGTTCAGGCCTTCGAAGGCGTGGTGATCGCCAAGCGCAACCGCGGCCTCAACTCCGCATTCACCGTTCGCAAGATCTCCTCGGGCGAAGGTGTCGAGCGTACCTTCCAGACCTACTCGCCGCTGCTGGCGAGCATCGAGGTCAAGCGCAAGGGTGACGTGCGCCGCGCCAAGCTCTACTACCTGCGCGATCGCTCCGGCAAGTCCGCGCGCATCAAGGAAAAGCTCACCAAGAAGGTGGAAGCTGCCAAGGAATAAACCTTCCTTGCACCCAACAAAAAAGGATGCCGCGGCATCCTTTTTTGTTGTCCCGTTAACCGGTCAGAGGCGTTTGTCCTTCTCGATCAGCGCGTAGGCCGAGTGGTTGTGAATCGACTCGAAGTTTTCCGATTCGACGACATAGGCATCGATACGCGAATCGGCGTTGAGCACGCCGGCGACGTCGCGCACGATGTCTTCGACGAACTTCGGGTTGTCGTAGGCGCGCTCGGTCACCAGCTTCTCGTCCGGGCGCTTGAGCAGGCCATACAGTTCGCAGGACGCCTGGCTTTCGGCCATCTGGACGATTTCCTCGATCCAGACGAAGCTGTTGGTGGTGGCCGTGATCGTGATGTGCGAACGCTGGTTGTGCGCGCCGCGCTCGGAAATCTTCTTCGAGCAGGGGCACAGGCTGGTCGCCGGCACGACGACACGTGTCGTCTGCTTGTAGCCGTCGCCCTCGACGATTTCGCCGAGGAAGGTGACTTCGTAGTCGAGCAGGCTCTTGACCTTCGAGACCGGCGCGGCCTTGTTGATGAAGTAGGGAAAGCTCATCTCCAGATGGCCGGTCTTGGCCTCGAGCTTGCTCACCATCTCGCGCAGCATCGACTCGAAGCTTTCGACCGAAATCTCGCGCTCGTGGGCGTTGAGGATTTCGACAAAGCGCGACATGTGCGTGCCCTTGAAATTGTGCGGCAGGCCGACGTACATGTTGAAGGTGGCGATCGTGTGCTGCACGCCGCCGCTCTTGTCCAGCACCTTGACCGGGTGGCGGATGGACTTGATGCCGACCTTGTTGATCGGCAACTGGCGGGAGTCGGCGCTGGATTGGACGTCAGGTATGGCCATGGTGATGTCTTTCAGGTTCACGAGAATGTCTCCGAGGGATTGGGGGCGCTGCCTGTTCAGTGTCAGACAGTCGTTCTGGAACCCTATATAACATTCCCGACTAAATATCTCAAGTAAAGGAGTTGATAAAAATTTTGATACGTTCGGCAATGGCGGATGCGCTGAGGCCCAGTTCAGCAAGCAACTGCCCTTGCTCGCCCTGCTCGACGAAGCTGTCGGGCAACCCCAGCCGCAACAAGGGCTTGCTGATTCCCAGGTTTTCCAGCGTGCGCGCGACTTCGGATCCCGCACCGCCGATGATTGCGTTTTCCTCCACCGTGACCAGCACCTCATGTGCGTCCGCCAGCGCACGAATCAAGTCGACATCGAGCGGCTTGACGAAGCGCATGTTGGCGACGGTGGCGTCCAGCGTTTCACCCGCTTCGATTGCGGCCGACAGCAGGGTGCCGAAAGCGAGGATCGCGATGTGCTTACCTTGCCTGCGGATCTCGCCCTTGCCGATCTCGATGCTGTCCAAAGTCGGTGCTGGCGGGATGGCGCTGCCGGCGCCGCGCGGATAACGTACCGCAGCCGGGCCGGGATGGCGATAGGCGGTCGTCAGCATGCGGCGGCATTCGGCTTCGTCGGCAGGGGCCATGACCACCAGGTTCGGGATGCAGGCGAGGTAGGAAAGGTCGAACGCGCCCTGATGGGTCGCTCCATCGGCGCCGACCAATCCGCCGCGATCGATGGCGAAGGTGACGTCGAGGTTCTGCAGCGCGACGTCGTGGATCAACTGGTCATAGGCGCGCTGCAGGAAGGTCGAGTAGATCGCCACGACCGGCTTCATGCCGCCGCAAGCGAGACCGGCGGCGAAGGTGACGGCATGCTGCTCGGCGATACCGACGTCGTGATAGCGCTGCGGAAACTGCTGGGCAAAGCGCGTCATGCCGGAGCCTTCGCACATTGCCGGGGTGATGCCGACGAGGCGCTCGTCCTTCACCGCCATGTCGCACAGCCAGTCGCCGAAGACCTGCGTGAAGGTCAGCTTGCCGCCGCCTTTGCCCGAGGCGATACCATTGCTGGCGTCGAATTTTGAAACGCCATGGTAGAGCACCGGATCGGCCTCGGCGAGTTTGTAGCCCTGGCCCTTGCGCGTGATGATGTGCAGGAACTGCGGCCCCTTGAGCTTGCGCAGGTTCTCCAGCGTCGGCAGCAGCGATTCGAGATCATGGCCGTCGATCGGGCCGATGTAGTTGAAGCCGAATTCCTCGAACAGCGTGCCCGGCACGAACATGCCCTTGACGTGTTCTTCGGCGCGCTTGGCCAGTTCCAGCAGCGGCGGGGCGACCGACAGCACCTTCTCGCCGGCCTTGCGCGCGGCATTGAAACTGCGGCCCGAGAACAGGCGCGCGAGATACTTGTTGAGGGCACCGACGGGCGGCGAGATCGACATCTTGTTGTCGTTGAGAATGACCAGCAGATTGGCGTCGATGACGCCCGCGTTGTTGAGCGCTTCGAAGGCTTGCCCGGCGGACATCGCACCGTCGCCGATGATGGCGACGACACGCCGGTCTTCGCCCAGGTCGCGGGCCGCCACTGCCATGCCCAGCGCGGCGGAGATCGACGTCGACGAGTGGCCGACGCCGAAGCTGTCGTAAGGGCTTTCGTCGCGCTTCGGGAAGCCGGAGAGGCCGTCCTTCATGCGCAGCCGTGCCATGCCCGCGCGCCGGCCGGTGAGCACCTTGTGCGCGTAAGTCTGGTGGCCGACGTCCCAGACGAGCTTGTCCTCGGGCGTGTCGTAGATATAGTGCAGCGCGATCGTCAGCTCGATGGTGCCGAGGTTCGATGACAGGTGGCCACCGGTCTTGGCGACCGAATCGAGCAGGAAGGCACGCAGTTCCTCGGCCAGCGCCGGCAGCTGCTCGCGCGGCAGTGCGCGCAGGTCGGACGGGGTGTTGATGGTGTCGAGCAGTGGGTAGATCATCTCAGAAACTGCGGTCGACGATGTAATTGGTCAGGGCAGCGAGCCGCTCGGTCTTGACCGGGCAGGCAGCGAGCGCTTCATGGGCCTGCGTACGCAACTGCGCGGCGAATTCCTTGGCGCGCGGCAGGCCGAGCATGCTGACGTAGGTCGGCTTGTCCTGTGCGGCATCCTTGCCGGCGGTTTTGCCCAACGTGACCGTGCTGCCCTCGGCATCGAGGATGTCGTCGACGACCTGGAACAGCAGGCCGGCGCGATTGGCGTAATGGCCGAGTGCATCCAGCATCGCGTCATCAGCCTCGCCACAATGCGCGCCGAGCAGCACGGCAGCGCGGATCAGCGCACCGGTCTTGTGGATGTGCATGAACTCGAGTTCCTCGAGCGTCAGCGGCGTGCCGACGGCCGCGAGATCGATGGCCTGACCGCCGGCCATGCCGCGCGAGCCGCTGGCCTGCGCGAGCAGGGCGATCATCGAAAGTCGGCGCTGGTGAGACGGCATACTGAGCGGCACATTGCCCTCGGCGAGAGTCTGAAAGGCCAGCGTCTGCAACGCATCGCCGACCAGTAGCGCGGTGGCCTCGTCGAACTCGACATGGCAGGTCGGACGGCCGCGCCGCAGCACGTCGTTGTCCATGCAGGGCAGGTCGTCATGCACCAGCGAATAGGCATGGATCAGCTCGACCGCACAGGCAGCGACATCGAGCGCCTGTGCATTGGCGCCAAGTGCTTCGCCGGCGGCATGGCAGAGCAGTGGCCGCATGCGCTTGCCGCCGCCGAGCGTGCTGTAGCGCATCGCCTCGTGCAGTCGGGCGGGTGCGATCGTGATGGACGGCAGGCAACCATCCAGCGCACTTTCGGTGCGGTGCTGAATCTCGGCCATCCAGTGCGCGAACGATGTGCTCAATCCGCGCCACCTTCGTTGGAGCCTTCGGCTGGAACCGCGAAATCGTTCAGCTTGTCGCCATCCAGAATACGGATTTTCTGCTCGGCCTGCGCGAGCGTTTCCTGACAATGCTTGAGCAGTACCGTGCCGCGTTCATAAGCCTTGAGCGAGTCTTCGAGCGAAGCGCCACCGCTTTCCAGCGACTGGACGAGGCGTTCGAGTTCCTGCAGGGCAGCCTCGAAGGAGGCGGGGGACTTGGATGCGGCGGATTTCATGGTCTGAAGCGAGCTTGCGAGCCCTGCAAAATAGCCTATGGCGCCCCTTCTGGTCAAATCATCGGTATACTTCTTATGCCTGTATTTCACCTGCTTTTTGCAGGCGGCGTGCCGGTTTCCGGGTGTCTTTTCTTGGAGGTTGGTGACTATATGTCCGACATCGCAACACGGGCGCTAATCCAGCAATTGGCCCCGAGTGTTTCCCAGTTTCCCGTCGAGTGGTACTTCGACGAAAAGCTTTTCGAGCTGGAGAAAAAACTCATCTTCGATGCCGGTCCGGGTTACGTCGGTCATGAGTTGATGGTGCCGGAGCTGTACAACTACCGCTCGACCGAATGGACCGACCACTCTCACATCCTCGTGCGCCAGCCCGACGGCATCTACCAGATGTCCAACGTCTGTCGCCACCGCCAGGCCATCATGCTGCAGGGTTCGGGTACGGTGGACAATACCATCGTCTGCCCGATCCACCGCTGGACCTACGACACCAAGAACGAATTAGGAGCCCTGATTGGCGCGCCGCACTTCCCGTCCAATCCCTGCCTCAACCTGAACAAGGCCAGGCTGGAAAACTGGAACGGCCTGCTGTTCAAGGGCCCGCGCTCGGCCAATGCCGACCTCGCCGGCATGAAGGTCGCCGGCGAATTCGATTTCAGCGGCTACAAGCTTGACCACGTCGAGTTGCACCAGTGCAACTACAACTGGAAAACCTTCATCGAGGTCTATCTCGAGGACTACCATGTCGTGCCCTACCACCCGGGCCTCGGCAACTTCGTCACCTGCGACGACCTGACTTGGCAGTTCGCCGACTGGTATTCGGTGCAGCGGGTCGGCATCACCTCGCTGGCAAAGACCGGCTCGAAGACCTACGCGCAGTGGCACAAGGCCGTGCTCGACTACTACAACGGCGAGCTGCCCAAGCAGGGCGCGGTGTGGCTGACCTACTACCCGAACATCATGGTCGAGTGGTATCCGCATGTGCTGGTCGTGTCGACGCTGATCCCGCAGGACGTGGACAAGACCCTTAACGTTGTCGAGTTCTACTATCCCGAGGACATCGCGCTGTTCGAACCCGAGTTCATCAAGGCCGAGCAGGCCGCCTACATGGAAACGGCGATCGAGGACGACGACATCGGCGAGCGCATGGACCGCGGCCGCCACGCCCTGCTCAAGCAGGGACGCAGCGAGGTCGGTCCCTACCAGTCACCGATGGAGGATGGCATGCAGCATTTCCATGAGTTTTATCGTCGCATCATGGCCGAGGCTTTGACCCAAAAATGATTACCGTCGACCACACATCGGAACGCGTCAATCTTGCCGTCATGGGCGAGTTCACCCTCGAGGACTTCACCGAGTTCGAGGAATACCTGATGGCCAACGAACTGTTCGACGGCACGCACGACCTGCTGTTCGACCTGCGCGAAATGGCCAGCTTCACCGTCGACATGGCGTGGGAGGAAATCAAGTTCTCGCGCCTCCACGGTGGCGACTTCAAGCGCGTCGCGGTAGTCACCGACAGCCAGTGGGTGGCCTGGAGTGCCTGGCTTGAAAAGACCTTCGTCAAGGCGGAACTGCGCGTCTTCGAGGATGCCGGCGAAGCGCAAGCCTGGCTGGCGGAGGAAGCGTGATGTCGAACACTCTCGTCAGCGTCGAAGAACTCGCCGCGCATCTGAACGATCCGAACTGGATCGTGTTCGACTGCCGCCACGACCTTGCGAACACTGAATACGGCGCGCAGGCCTGGGCGAAGGCGCACATCCCCGGCGCGCTGTTCCTGCATTGTGACCGCGACCTGTCCGGGCCGATGACGGGCAAGAACGGCCGTCATCCGCTGCCTGACATCACAACCTTCGCCAAACGTATGGGCGAATGCGGCATCACGGCCGAGACGCAAGTCGTTGCCTACGACAACGAGGCGAGTGCCTTCGCCGCACGCTTGTGGTGGCTGCTGCGTTGGCTCGGCCACGACAAGGTGGCGTTGCTCGACGGTGGCCTGCCCGGCTGGAAGCGCGCCAAGCAGCCGCTCGATACCTCGGTAAAAACGATTACACCTACCCAGTTCGTGCCGCACCCACGGCCGGAAATGCTCGTCGATGTCGATTATGTCCAGCAGCATCTGCGCCAGCCCGACATGTTGTTGCTCGACGGGCGCAGCGAAGACCGCTTTGCCGGCCAGAACGAGCGGCTTGACCCGGTGGCCGGCCACATTCCCGGTTCGCTGAATCGCTTCTATTACGATTGTCTCGACGACGCGGCGATCTACTTCAAGCCCGCCGACGAGATGCGCGCGGAATT
>ERZ1645187.4660-NODE-4660-length-10950-cov-42.687196_pt1 | contig 10950 bp, 11 predicted proteins | sample MGYA00575352_ERZ1645187 | MGnify/ENA primary metagenome ERZ1645187 (study PRJEB40837, sample SAMN11349314) | freshwater sediment metagenome | isolation source: river sediment | host: Sediment | place: India: Wazaribad , New Delhi | collected 2017-02-21 ... | reverse complement strand
GGCGGACATCGGTCTGCGCGTCAAGACCTACCTGGAGCAGAACGGCGCCAAGGTCGTCGCCAAGTGACACCGATCGACGGGGCTCTCGCCGGGCGACCGGCGAGAGGTCCCGGACGGACAACGGGGAGGGCGGTGAACCGCCCTCTCTGCGTTCCCGGGCCGACCGGGACGCATCAGGGCGACAGATTCGACGACGAACCCTCGCGGGAGGCCCGGCAAGAGGCATACCCCCGCGGAAGACGACAACGGCGCGCCCACGCGTCCGCCTCGAGGAAGACCGACATGTTGCGAACCGTCACCGGCCTCGTCGCCGCTCTCCTGATCTCCAGCCTTCCCGTCGGGGCGCAGACCGCCGCGCCGGCGACCCCCGCGGCTCCCGCCGAAGCGGCGGCGCCCGCGGCGAGCGGCGCGCCCGACGGCAAGGCGCTGTTCGCCTCCAAGACCTGCGTCGCCTGCCACGGCCGCAACGGCGCCAAGGCGATCCAGATGTATCCGGATCTCGCCGGGCAGGACGCCAAGTACCTGTTCGAACAGATGAACGACATCGCCGAGGGCAAGCGCGTCTCCGGCCCCGACGCGCGCGGCTACCCGCGCACCCAGGGCATGAAGGACGTCATGCATCTGGTGAACGCGGACGAGCGCAAGGCGATCGCCGAGTTCCTGGGGAAGGAGCCGGCGCCGAAGCCGCGCAAGCTCGATCCGGCGCCCGACGAGGCGCGGCTCGCCGAGGGCAAGGACGCCTATGCCAAGGGCGGCTGCGTCACCTGCCACGGGGCCGACGGCATCAAGCCGCTCGCCGGCAACCCGACCGTCGGCGGCATGAAGCGCGAATATCTGGTCCTGCAGATGACGGAAATCAGGGACGGCGTCCGTCAGGGCGCTAAGGTCAAGACGATGCTGCCCTTCGCCAAGAAGCTCGACGAGGCGAAGATCGCGGCGATCGCCGACTATCTGTCCCAGGTCGAGCGTCCGGCGAAGTGACGCGGACCGAAGGACACAAGCGGAGACACACGATGAAGAAATTCCTCTCCTCCACGGTCGCCGCCGCGACTCTGCTGTGGGCCGGTGCGGCCTTCGCCGCCGGTCCGGCCGTGGACACCGCCACCTTCGAAGCCAACAAGCAGAAGAAGGAATGGATGAGCCAGGGCGGCGAGCGCGAGGAAGCGCTGCCGCTCAAGCCCGATTACGAGCATGGCAAGGAAGTCTACGAGGTCTGCTCGGCCTGCCACATGCCGGAAGGCTGGGGCCTCACCGACGGCACCTTCCCGCAGCTCGCCGGTCAGCATCGCACCGTCATCATCAAGCAGCTCGCCGACATCCGCGACGGCCATCGCGACAACCCGACCATGTATCCCTTCGCGCTGCCCTCCGAGATCGGCGGTACTCAGGCGATCGCCGACGTGTCGGAGTACATCGCGGTGCTGAAGATGAATCCCGAGAACGGCGTCGGCAAGGGCGACGACCTCGATCTCGGCAAGAAGCTCTATGCCGACAACTGCGTCCGTTGCCACGGCGAGGCCGGCGAAGGCAATGCCGAGAAGTATTATCCCCGCATCCAGGCGCAGCACTACGAGTATCTGGTGCGCCAGTACCGCTGGATCAAGGAAGGCAAGCGGCGCAACTCCAACCCGGAGATGGTCGAGCAGATCAAGAACTTCTCCGATCGTGATACGCTTGCGGTGCTCGACTACGTCTCGCGGCTGAAGCCGTCGGCCGATCTGATCGCGCCCAAGGGCTGGAAGAACCCGGACTTCCAGTGAACCGCGGCCGGGGGCGCGCCGACGCCCCCTGCGACCCTGCACGCGAGAGCCGCCGAGCCACGACCGTTCGCGCGGCTCTCGTCGTTGCGGGGGTTCGACGCGCGGCCGGTCTGCGGTGAGTGCAGAACGCACTTGCCTCATCTCAAGGAGACGGTCGGAGCGACGAGAGAATATCGACACGGGATCGAACATTTCGCGCGTGACGCGCCCGCTCTCCAGGAGATCGCAGCGATGACGTCCACTCCTTCGGCCATGCCGGCTTCGGCGACCGGCTCCGGCAAGGCCGGCCTCCTCTTCCGTGTGTTGTGCCTGGTGGCCCTGGTGGCGCTCGGCGCCTCCTATTTCACGCCGGCCTGGTGGGTGTCGCTCAAGGCGCCGAACTATCCCGAGCAGACCTTCCCCGACGGCGTGAAGATCCACTTCCACGTCGATCGCGTCGCCAACGGCTGCCAGATGCGCGTGTCGGCCGAGGTGCTGGAGAAGGAGGCGCTCGACTGCGTCCACGAGATGGACACGATCAATCACTTCGTCGGCATGTATCCGATCGCCTCGGGCGGGCCGGTGGAGAAGCTGCTGTCGCCGTTCCTGTTCTCGTTCATCGGGATGTGCATCGTCGGCTTCGCCGTTCCGGGCGTGCGGACACGGCTGGTCGTGATGGGCGTGGGATTCGCGGCGATCGCGGTGTGGATGACGTTGGCGCTCTACACGCCGAACGGGGTGCAGTACATCGGCAAGGGTTGGGTCACCGGTCTCGTCGACAGTCTCGGCCGCTCGGAGGACGAGACCAAGGAGGAAGATTTCCATCCGATCGTCAAGCAGTTGAAGGAATCGCTGGCGAAGTCGGGGATCCAGGTCGGGACAGAAGGGCCGAAGCTCGCCGCCGTCGCCACCAAGGCGCAGCTCGTCGAGGTGCTGAAGGTGGTGCACGACATGAAGGCGCCGGTCAGCCTGACCGACCCGAGCGTCGGCAAGTGGACCGGCCGCGGCATCGACGTGATGGCGTGGCACTATGCCGAGAGCCTCGGGCGGTGGTTCAACGAGCCGGCGAAGAACCAGAAGCTGGTGGCGATCATGACCACCGCGACCCACGTGGTCTACGGGGCGGTGCTCGCCGCCATGGTGGTGTTCCTGTGGATCGCCGCGCGGCCGCGCTCGGTGCTGTTCGTGGCGCTCGCCGCGGTGCCGATGATCCTGCCGATCGGCTTCCTCGCCGAATATTCGGCGTGGCTGTGGTGGTATGGTCATTCGCTTAACGCCATGGGTGCGTTCACGCTGAAGCCGTTCATGCCGACGGTGTTCGGTGACGGCAAGGTGGCGCAGTTCTCGACCCACTCCTATCCGGCGATCGGCTTCGGCCTGATGCTGGTGGTGGGTGCGGCGATGGCGGTGGCGGCGCTGCTGCGCCGTTCGCTGCCGGCCGCGGCGAAGGATTGAGGCGGAGAGTTTCGCCATGATCGGATCCGATCGCCTGCTGCGTCGAGTCAAGGGAGCGGTCGCTCTGGTCGCGGCGGCGGGTGTGGTGGCGATCGTCGGCGCCGGCATGGTGCGTTGGGCGGAGATGCGGGGCATCGACGACCTGACGCGCGACGCCGGTTTCGCCGACCACCATCCACCGGCGCCCGATCCGCGCTCGGAGGCGGAGATGGAGGGGCTGCGCCGCTTCCCGCCCGGCGCGGTGGCGCTGCAGCCGTTGATCGACGCCACGCCGACCGGCGGGACGCTCCGGCTCGAGGCCAAGGTCTACGCGGCGCCGGGGCGGGTGTCGCGGACGATGCGGATCGAAGGCGTGGCCGGGACGATCGTCGACGGGGGCGGGATCGGCTCGCTGATGACGGTGGAGGCGGACGACGTCGCGATGGTCGGCGTGACCCTGCGCAACTCCGGGGATCGCCACGAGACCACCGACAGTGCGGTGCGGCTGCGCGGCAGGCACGGCAGCTTCAAGGACAACGTCATCGAGGACTGCCTGTTCGGCTTCGAGCTGAAACAGGCCGATCGCAACATCATCCGCCGCAATCGCATCGGCTCGAAGGATTTGCCCGAGGCGTTGCGGGGCGACGCCGTGCGGGTGTGGTATTCGAACGGCAACCACATCGAGGACAACGAGATCGCGCGCAGTCGCGACACGGTGATCTGGTACTCGACCGACAACGTCGTCACCGGTAATCGCATCACCGACAGCCGCTACGGCATCCACCTCATGTATGCCCACAAGAACAGGCTCGACCGAAACAGTTTCCTGGGCAACACCGTCGGCATCTTCCTCATGTATGCCAACGACAACGACGTCGTCGACAACGTCGTCCACTACAGCCAGGGGCCGTCCGGGATCGGCCTCGGGTTCAAGGAGTCGTCGAACACCCTGGTGGAGCACAACGACTTCTTCGCCAACGCGCGAGGTATCTTCCTCGATGCGTCGCCCTATGATCCCGATGGGAGCAACACCTTCCGCGCCAACCGCATCGCCTACAACGGAGCGGCGATCGCCTTCCATTCCGACTGGGAGGGCAACGCCTTCGAGGGCAACGCCTTCATCGGCAACCACACCGGGGTGACGGTCTACGGGTCGGGGTCGGCGAACCGCAATCGGTGGCGCGACAATCTGTGGGACGACTGGGTCGGCTTCGATCGCAACGGCGACGGGATCGGCGACACGCCGCACGAGACCTGGAGCTGGGCCGATCGGTTGTGGATGGACGTGCCGGACGCGCAGTTCTTCCGCACCTCTCCGTCGCTGGAGGCGATCGACTTCATCGAGCGACTGGGGTCGCTCACCGAACCGCGTCTGATCATGCGCGATCCGTCGCCGCGCCTCGATCTGCCGGATGCGGCGGTGGGAGCGCGCGGCACCAAGCGGCCGGAGAAGAGTTGATGACCGACGTGAACGACAGCGACAACGGCGGCACGCCGAACGGCGGAGCGAAGCGGTCGCGCCGCGTGGACGAGGAGCGCCGGCGTTTCCTGCGCTCGATCGGAGTGGGGGGCGCCGTCACCTGTGCGGCGCTCGCCGGGCTCCTGCAGCATCGCGTCTCGAGCGCGCAGGCGCGCCTGCGGCCGCCGGGGTCGCTCGACGAGGAGGCCTTCCTCGCCGCCTGCATCAAATGCGGCCAATGCGTCCAGGTGTGCCCGATCCGGGCGATCCGGCTCGGCGATCTCGACGAGGGGATCGGCAACGGCGTGCCCCACATCGTGGCGCGCGATCAGGCCTGCGATTTCTCCTGCGACGCGACGCAGTGCATCCTCGCCTGCCCGACCGGGGCGCTCTCCCACCTGATCGACAAGAAGGAGCAGGTGAAGATGGGCGTGGCGAAACTGGTCGAACCCGACGCCTGTCTGGCCCGCCAGGGCAAGGGGTGGAAGGGGACGGCGCGCGGACCGGCCTTTCCCGGCGTGCTGCGCTACGCCGAGGTCGACCGGTGGAAGGCGCAGCCGGTGGCCGAGCGGCCCTATGATCTGGCGCTGTGCGACCTGTGCGTGCGCCATTGTCCGATCGAGGGGGCGATCGCGCTCGAAGCGCTGCCGGGAGATGCCGGTTCGGCGCGGCGGACGCCGGTCGTCGCCAAATCCTGCGTCGGCTGCGGCGTCTGCGAGATGATGTGCCCGACGGCGCCGATCGCCATCCGCGTCGAGGTCATGACCACGGGTCGCGAACCGGGAGGGACGCACGCATGAGACCGGGATTCGTCGGCCGCACCCTCGACGGGTTGGGTCTGCTCTTCGGTCGCGCGCCGGTCAAACCCGCGCCCGAGCAGATCACCGAGGCGGCGCGCGCCCTGCACGCCTTCAAGAAGACTCCGGACGAGCGCAAGCGCCGCAAGGCGGCGATCCGGGACGAGTTCGAGAACCCGCACACGTCGCACAAGTGGCGCATCCGGCGGTGGGTGTCGATCGTCGTGCTGAACGGGATCTTCATCGCCTCCTACTGGAGCGACCTGCAACTGGTGGAGGGTGCGCTCACCGCCAGCCGGGTCCTCGGCTTCCACTTCGCCGACCTCAATTCGTCGCTGCAGTTGATGCTGGCGCACAAGCACGTGGTGCTCAATCTGCTGATCGGCATCACGACGGTGCTGGCGATCTATCTGGTGCTCGGCGGGCGGACGTTCTGCTCGTGGGTGTGCCCCTACCATCTGCTCTCCGAGATCGCGGAGATGGCGCATCTGAAGCTGGTCGAGAAGCGGTGGGTCAAGGATCACCCGCTCGACCGGCGGCTGAGGACGGTGATGTTCGCCGTGTTCGCGGCGATGGCCTTCGTGTCGGGCTACACGCTCTTCGAGGTGATCTCGCCGGTCGGCATCCTGTCACGTTTCCTCACCTATGGCACCGCCGTCGCGTTGGTGTGGGTCGGCCTGCTGCTTCTGGTCGAGGTCTTCTGGTCGCGGCGCATGTGGTGCCGTTATCTCTGCCCGATCGGCTTGACATATGGCATGGTCGGGACGGTGACGCCGGTTAGAGTCGTCCACGACGTGCATCACTGTTTCCACGAGGGCAAATGCCGCGACGTCTGTCTGGTGCCACACGTGCTGGACATGACCAAGCTGGGCTTCGCCACCGAGGTGCAGTCACCGATCGGCCCGGATTGTACGCGTTGCGGCATGTGCCTCGACGTCTGCCCGACAGGCGCGCTACGGTTCGACATCAAGGGTATCTCCCGGACCGAGACGGCGGCGGAGTGATCCCGGGACGACGGAACGATCCGACGGTCTCCGAGGGGGAGGCCGCACGGCGACGGGCGGGTGGCGACCCGCCCGACAAGGACGGACGACGCAGATGATCTCGCTGAAAGGGCTCGCCAAGAGCTTCGGGGGCGCCCGCATCCTGAACGGCATCGAACTCGACGTGCCGGCGGGTCAGCGCATCGCGCTGATCGGCTCGAACGGCGCCGGCAAGACCACGCTGTTCCGCTGTCTGCTCGGGGAATACACCCACGAGGGGACGGTGACGGTGGACGGGCGCGACCCGCGACGGGCCCGCACCGAGGTGTTGCGCCTCGTCGGATTCGTGCCGCAGATCGCGCCGCGGCTGGAGATGCCGGTGGCGGCGCTGATGCGCTACGTCGCCGAGGTCAGCGGTGGCCGCATCGACGAGATGGAGGCGGTGGCGGGGCGGATGGGCCTCGACGTCGTGCCGATCCGCGGTCGCGCCTTCGTCAAGCTCTCGGGGGGCATGAAACAGAAACTGCTCATCGCCATGGCGCTCGGGCGGCCGACGCGGCTCCTGGTCCTGGACGAGCCGGCGGCCAATCTCGATCCGGCGGCGCGAGCGGTGTTGTTCGACCTGCTCGCCGAACGGCCGACGGCGTCGATGATCATCTCCTCGCATCGCATCGACGAGATCGCGGCGCTGGTCAATCGGGTGATCGAACTCGAGCGCGGCCGGATCATCCTCGACGACACGGTCAGCGATGCCGGCGCGCTCGGCTCGACCTTCGCGGTCCGGCTGGAGACGGCGCGTGCCGAGCCCGCCTTCGCCCGCGCCGCCGGTGAGTGGGGCCTCGCCGAGACCTCCGAGGGACGGTGGCGGGGATCGATCGCCGGTCCGGACCGATTGCGTTTCCTCGGGTTCGTCGCCCGCCATGCCGGTCTCGTCCGGGGATTCGGCCTCGACGAGGAGACGGCGAGCGTGAAGGGGAGGAGCGATGCGAACGTCGCGTCACGCTGACGGCCCGATCGGGCCGACGCGCCGGGGCCTGCTCACCGTCGGTGCGGCGGTGGCGATGGCGGCGCTCGTCCCGGCGTGTTCGGAGGTGACGGCCGAGCCGCGGAAGATCAAGTGGGGGCGGGACGTCTGCGAGCATTGCCACATGGTCTTCGCCGATCGTCGCTTCGCCGCTCAGATCTGGGATGCGGCCCTGTCGCGCCCGCACATCTACGACGACTTCGGCTGCGCCGTGTTGGCGGCCGACGAGGCGGGCGTGCTCGATCGCGCCGAGGTGCGCTTCTGGGTGAGCGACGATGCCGATCCGAGCCGGTGGCTCGACGCGCGGACGGCGCACTTTCGCGACGGCGTCGTGACGCCGATGGGCTACGGCCATTCGGCCGGCCCAGCCGGCGATCACCCGCTGAGCTTCGCCGCGGCGGCGACCGCCATCCGCGACAAGGCCGCCTGTGAACATAAGACCTGAGGAGGACGAGGTGCGCGCTCCCGACACGGTTCCCGCCGCCGAGCCCGCCGGCTCGTCCTTCCGGACCGGCTTCGCCGCGACCTTCCGGCTCGAGGTGGCGGAGGCGTTCCGCGCCCGCTGGTTCGCCTTCTATGCGGCGGTGTTCTTCGGCCTCGTCGGTCTGTTGCTGGTGTTCGGGTTGACCGAGAGCCGCGTCCTCGGCTTCACCGGGCTCTCCCGCACCCTCGTCACCTACATCCAGCTGACCATGGCGATCCTGCCGGTGTTCATCCTGATCACCACGGTGCGCTCGCTCGCCGGTGATCGCGAGGCCGGCGTCTTCGAATACATCCTCGGCCTGCCGGTCGGGATCGGCGCCTGGTACGCCGGGCGCTTCCTCGGCCGCTATCTCTTGGCGAGCGCGCCGGTGGTGGCGGCGCTGATGGCGGCGGTGGTCTACGGGGTGGTGCGCGGGGTGAAGGTGCCGTGGCTCGAACTCGGCTTCGACATCGGGCTCTTGCTGGTCATGATCTTCGCCTTCGTCGGCCTCGGCTTCCTGATTTCGGCGCTGACCCGTTCGGTCGATACCGCCCAGACGCTCGCCTTCATCATCTGGCTCGTCCTGGTGTTGGGGCTCGATCTCGTCCTGCTCGGCGCTCTGATCCGCAGCCGTCTGGCGATCGAGGGCGTCGTCGCCATCGCCATGCTCAATCCGCTGCAGGTGTTCCGCACCGGCTCGATGCTGTTGTTCGACCCGCAGCTGGTGCTGCTCGGTCCGACCGCCTTCACCGTCTTCGACATCTTCGGACGCGCCGGTTTCATGGTGTGGTCGTTCGTCTATCCGCTGGTGCTGGGTCTCCTGACCGCCGGAGCAGGCTGGGCGATCTTCCGCCGGGGCGATCTGCCGTGAAGGAGCCGTCGATGTCCGAAGTTTCCTCCGTCACGGAACTCTCACGCCTCTCCTTGTGGATCCGGGCGGTGAGGCCACGGACGTTGTCGATCTCGTTGGCGCCGATCGTCGTCGGGGTGGCGCACGCCTGGGCGACCTTCGGGCGAGTAGCGTTGGTGCCGGTGATGGCGGCGACGATTTCGGCGTTGGCCATCCAGATCGCCACCAATCTCGCCAACGACGCCGCCGATGGCGAACGCGGCCACGACGGTGCGGCGCGGCTCGGTCCGGAGCGGGTCACCGGCTCGAAGTTGATGTCGGCGGTGGAGGTGAAGCGCGGGGCGGTGGTCGCCACCCTGATCGCGGCGCTCTTCGGTCTGGTGGCGGTCGTCCACGGTGGGATGCCGATCCTGATGATCGGTCTCGCCTCGATCCTCGCCGGCTGGGCCTATTCCAACGGGCCGCTGCCGATCTCGGCGACGCCGACCGGCGAGGCCTTCGTCGTCGCCTGTTTCGGGGTGGCGGCGGTCACCGGTATCGAATGGCTGGCGAGCGGTGCGGTGGCGCCGTCGGCGGCGGCCCTGGGCGCGGCGATCGGCCTGCCGGCGGCGGCGGTGCTCACCGTCAACAATCATCGCGACCGGGTCGAGGATGCGCGCAACGGTCGGCGGACCCTGGCGATCCTGGTCGGGGAGAGCGGGTCGAAGGTGCTCTACGGGCTCGAGCTGTCGGCGGCGGTGGTGATCGCCACGCTGGTGGTGGCGACGGGTGGGGCCGCGGTGACGCTGCTCGTCGGGGCGGCGGCGGTGCCGGCGACGGTGCTCGCGGTGAAGTTGGCGCGCATGCCGGTGGGGCGTGACCTCAACGGCCGTCTCGCCGCCACCGCAGGGTTCCAGATGATGCTGGCCATGGTGATCGCCGTGGCGCTGATCGGAGGGGTCGGATGAGACGCGTCGCCCTCGCCGTCGCGATGCTCGGCTGCCTCGCCGGTGCGGTCGGCGCCGCCGATCTCACCGAGAGCGCGCCGAAGCCGGTCGCGGTCACGGTGCAGGATCGCGACGGGCGTGATCTCGAGCCGTCGAAGCTCGGTGCGCGGTTGACCCTGGTCCACTTCTGGGCGACCTGGTGCGCATCGTGTCGGACGGAGTTTCCGGCGATCGATGCGCTGCAACGGGATCTGCGGGGGGCCGGAGTGCGGGTGGCGGCGGTATCGCTCGACCGGCTCGGCTGGCCGGTGATCGATCGCACCGTCGAAGCGCTCGGTATCCGCGAGGTGACCCTGTTGCACGACCGCAATCGCGAGGCGGCGCAGGCGCTCGCCGTGCCGGGCCTGCCGACCACCGTGGTGCTCGACGGCGAGGGCCGCGAGATCGCACGCGTGATCGGCACCGGCGACTGGGCCGACGAAGAGTTCCGGCGCAAGCTGTTGTCGCTGGCGGGGAAGTGACTCGTACGGGGCGGATGAAATACGGGCTCGTCGGCATTTCCTCGACGGCACGGCCCGACCGGCCGACGCCGGTTCGGGTTCGCCTTCGCCGACGGTGCTTCGAAAATGTCGAAACTTCGTCGGCTCGATATCACCCCGCCTTCTGCCCCCGATGGATCGCCGCGATGCCGAAGGAGAGGTCCTCCCAGGCGACGTCGACGAAGCCGGCGGCGCGGACGTGGGCGGCGAACGTCGGCTGATCGGGGAAGCGGCCGATCGATTCGATCAGGTAGCGATAGGCCTCGGTGCGGCCCGAGACGACGGTGCCGAGCACCGGTATTGCGGTCTTCGACCACGCCTCGTAGAAGGGGCGGAGCCACCACCGGGCGCGCGAGAACTCGAGGCAGACGAAGCGACCGCCCGGCTTCAGGACGCGGTGGATCTCGGCGAGCGCCGCATCGAGGCGGGTCACGTTGCGGATGCCGAAGGCGATGGTGACGAGATCGGCGTGGGCGTCGGGGAAGGGCAGGTGCTCGGCTTCGGCCTCGATCCAGCCGACGTTCGTGCCGTCCGGACGGGCGCGGCCGACCTCCATCATCGCGGCGCTCGGGTCGACCACGGTGACGGTCGCGCCGGCGCGGGCGAGGCGGAAGGCGACGTCGCCGGTGCCGCCGGCGAGGTCTAAGGCGATCTCGCCCGGGCGGGGCGCGGCGAGGGTGGCGAAGCGATCCTTCCAGGCCCGGTGGATGCCGAGACTCATCAGGTCGTTCATCAG
>ERZ1645187.4657-NODE-4657-length-10955-cov-18.695413_pt1 | contig 10955 bp, 11 predicted proteins | sample MGYA00575352_ERZ1645187 | MGnify/ENA primary metagenome ERZ1645187 (study PRJEB40837, sample SAMN11349314) | freshwater sediment metagenome | isolation source: river sediment | host: Sediment | place: India: Wazaribad , New Delhi | collected 2017-02-21 ... | reverse complement strand
CTGGCGCTCCACCCAACCTACGACCCACACTACGACCCACACGCCGGCTAATACTCCCAAGTCTGAGGCCACTGCCGCGCTGGACTTTCCACGCCCTTTCCCTTTAGCAGCACACCCACCAACACGCCAAACACAAAGCCGCCGATGTGCGCCCAGAATGCCGTGCCGCCCACATCCCCCGCGCCGATGGTCAATACGCCGCTGAAGAGCTGCAAAATGAACCACAGCAGCAGTACTAGCGAAGCAGGCAGCAGCCGCAGGCGGACAAAGAATCCAATCGGGATGAATGTGTACACCCGCGCGCGCGGATACATAATCAGGTACGCGCCCAAAACCGCCGCGATTGCGCCGCTGGCGCCCACCGTTGGGATGCTGGAAGCCGGGTTGATCGCCCAGTGCGCGAAAGCCGCCACAAAGCCCCCCGCCAGGTAAAAGAGCAGATACCAAAAGTGCCCCAAACTGTCTTCGACGTTGTCGCCAAAGATCCACAGGTAGAGCATGTTGCCAAGCAAATGCATCCAACTGGCGTGCAGGAACATGCTGGTGAGGATGGAGCGCATGTCGCCCAGGTCCAGCCCAGCGGTCAGCTGCGCGGGCACCAGCGCGTATTCTGTAATAAGCGCTTCCAGGCGCGGGCCGGACATAAACTCAAAGATAAAGACGACAACATTGATGACAATCAGGATGTAATTAACGTAGGGCACGCGCCGGGCTTTGATTTCATCACGGATGGGGATCATTTCTTCACCTCCTTGGGTTCCTGGCCCTGCATTTCGCCCAGCAGCTGCGCCACGCGGGGATTATCGGCATACGCGCCGCGCCTTTCTTCCGGCAGCAGGGCGGCAATCCGGCACATCATTTCTTCCGTGGCGTCTTCCAGCCACTCTTTCTGGTCCTGGTCAATCTGCTCAGGTTTCAGCTCAAAAGGCGCGCCAAAGCGTATGTGTACGTCCATCTTCTTCAGGCGCAGCAGCCGGCTGGTCATCTCATCCGCGCCAAGTACCGCCGCAGGGACGAGAGCTACGCCGGCTTTCTTTGCCAGCAGAGCCGCGCCGGGCTTCCCGGGTTTCAGCTTGCCGGTTCTGGAGCGCGTCCCTTCCGGCGCAACGCCCACAATCCAACCTTTGTTGAGATATTCCGCGGCTGCGCGGAATGCGGCAAAATCGTACGACTCGCGGTTAACCCAGATGACGCCGATCTCGTTCAGAAGCCACTTGAAAAAAGGATTTTTCTGATAGCTGTCCCCCACCATGGCGATGGTGTCTTTCCGGGTCGTTGAGAGCATCAGAAAGACCGTATCCAGGCGGGAAGTATGGTTAGTCACCAGGATGAAGGGGCCAGACTCCGGCACGTTTTCGTAACCATCAACCTGTAAGGTAGCCAGTATTTTGACTAGTTTTCTAATAATATTGAATATTCTTTCTCTTTGCATAATATTTTGTCACAATTCTAATGCCTTAGGGGTAATTAAGCTACGTTCAGAGTCTGGCCGTTCTCAGGCTCGCCCAGCCCGGAGCGGTGCACGCGGCGGGTAAAAAGCAGAAAGCATACCAACAAGACAGCGCTCAGCAGGATCATCGGCAGGTAGCCAATCAGTCCACTTTCGCCCTGCCCACTCAAGAAAACATTCGCGAGCGCCGCGCCGTTCCACAAGGCATGCACCAGCAGAACCAGCAGGAACACACCCGGCGTTCTACCGCGGCGTTTGTCCTGCCAGGAGCTGGCCAGCGCCCAGCCCATCAAACCGCCGTTAAAGGTATGCAGCAGCGTGCCGCCAAAGCGCCCCAGCAAAAAGGTCAGCCATTCCGCCGGGCTGCCGCCCGCCAACTGCGCGCTATTCAGCAAGGCTTCCACCAGGGCAAAGCCCGCCCCGCTGAACAGACCGGCAACGTAACCCTCAGCCGGACTGATTTTGTGGTCGCTGAGCAGCCATACGCCCAGAGTCTTAAAGCCTTCCTCAAGCGCCGGCAGAGCCAACGCTACCATGCCAAAAATGAGCGCCAGCACCAGCGGACTGCGCGCGAATTCCATCAGGCTGGCGCGCAGCGCTTCCGGGTCCGCGCCAGAACTCTGCAACAGCCGCCACAGCTCGCCAAGTTTGCTCAACAAGGACGGGCTGGCAGCAGCCGCGAAGGCAAGCCCCGCGCCAAGCACCAGCATGAGCGCCAATTCCAAGACCAGGATAAAGTAGGTGGTGAAGCCGATGCTGAAGCTGAGCAAACCGGCGTCGCGTTTGGCGTGTTTTCCCCACAGACCGCCGGAACCAACACGCAGCAGCCAGATGGCAGGCAGAACCGCGCCCAAGGCTGCCAAAACGCCCTCCAGCAGTTCGCGCCGGGGCATGCTCTGCGGCAGGAAGGCCATCCCGGCCAAAACCGCGCCGAAAAGCGCCAGCGGCAGCCAATTAAGCAAGCTGCTTTTCATTTCGGGCTTCAGACTGGTTGCGTCCCGAAGGCGAGCTCGCCCGCCGCCTGCCAGCCTGCCGATGGAACTGACCACGGAAGGCAGGTTCAGCAGCGCAAGCGCCGCGAACGCGCACACCAGCAGGGTCAGGCTGCCCTGGTTCATCCCTGCCAGCTCAGGTACGGCGGAGAGCATATTGCCAGCTGCAGCCAGCAATACTGCCGCGCCCAGGAAGGAAAGGAAGACCAATAAAGAAAAGACTAACTGGAGAATACTCATCCAGTCAGTCTTTTTGTTGGTCACTTGTTGAGCCTCAGGCCCAACGCTCATTTCACCTCAATGGTGATGCCGATAATTTTATCTCCGGCGGGCGCGTCAGGGGTATTCTGCGGGTCGCGCTCGGTCAGGTTCTGCAAAACGTCCATACCCTCCAGCACTTTGCCGAAGATGGTGTACTTGCCGGTCAGCTGCGTAGCGGGCACATAGGTAATGAAGAATTGGCTGCCGTTGGTGTTCGCCCCGGCGTTGGCCATGCCCACCATGCCTACTTCGTCGTAGGTCAGGCTGCTGACGATTTCATCGCGGAACTCGTAGCCGGAACCGGAAATGCCCGTGCCGCTGGGGTCGCCGGCCTGCGCCACGAAATCGTGCAAAACGCGGTGGAATGTGACGCCGTCAAAGAAGCCTTTTTCAGCCAGATACACGAAGGAATTGACCGTGAGGGGGGCTTCGTCATCGAACAACTGAATGACGATATCGCCTTTTTCAGTTTCAATGGTCGCGGTATAAGACTTGGACTGGTCAATAACCCACGGCGGGCACTCAGTTTCCAGGTTGCCCTTTTCGTATTTGAGGACGTCAATCACCATCCCAAGCGTACTCGCGCTCCAGTCATAAGACCAGGGGCGTCCGTTCAGCAAAATAGTAGGTGTGGCGTTGAGCCCGATGGTATTCAAGGCGAAGTCTATATCAGAGGTCACTTTGTTAACAATGGTTTCGCTTGTCAGGTCCGCAGCAAACTGATCGGCATCCAGACCAAGCGTTCCGGCTTCGGTCTTTAGCCAGACCAATAATTCTTCCGAGGACAGCCCGGTATACTCAGCCTGTTTTGAAAAGAGGGATTGGTACATATCCCAAAATTTACCCTGCAGTCCGGCGGCTTCGGCTGCCTGGGCGGTCAACTGCGAGGTGGGATGGAGGCTGAGCAGGGGTAGGTTCCGGAAAATCAAGCGGACGTCATCCGGATATTTTTCAATCAGCTTTTCCAGTTCGGCATAGAAAGCCGAACAAGCGGGGCACTGAAAATCGCTGTATTCCAGGATGGTGAGCGTGGCATCTTTTGGTCCGCGCGACCAATCCGCATCCGTGATCTCCGGGAAGACTTCCAACGATTGCGCCTGTTCTTCGGTGAGCGCCGGGAAGAAGCCCTCATAAATGGTGCAGATCATTTTCCCGTTTTCGTCAAACAGGCGCGCATCCACCACCTCGGTAGGCGCCGCAGTCACATCGACGGGCTCGGTTGCCTGCGCGGCTGGCGCTTCAGTTGCCTCAGCCGTAGCGGTGGGTTCGGGGGTTGCCGTGAATTCGCGCACTTTACAGGCGCCTAATACCATTGTAGCAATCAACAGTACAAGGATTATTCTGGACAGTTTTTTCATAGGTTTACCTCTCATTTAAGCTTTCTGCGCTAGTTTTCCTGGTTCGCAGGGGCAGAAAGCAATCCGTTATTCTTATCAGTAATGAAGCGCGCCACGGCTTCCCGCATGGCAAGCTGAACGGCTTCTTTAGGCAAGCTCGCGTCGATCACGCGCCAACGGCTGGGCTCCTGAGCGCTCAGCTCCAGGTACCCCGCGCGTACGCGTTGATGAAATGCGACTTCATAGGCATCCAGGCGGTTCCATTCCGCCTCCTTACGTTTGCGCTGCAGACCAGCTTCCACGTCCAGATCCAGCAACAGCGTAAGGTCAGGTTTAAGATGGTCGGTGGCAAATGCCAGCATAGAACGCAGCACACTCAGGTCCAATCCGTGCCCGTAGCCCTGATACGCCAGCGTGGAATCGCCATAGCGGTCGCACAAGACGACTTTGCCGGCTTTCAGCGCGGGTTTAATGACCTGTTCGACCAGTTGGGCACGCGCCGCCAGGAACAGAAGAATTTCCGTGCGCGGGTGCAAGCCCTGGTTTTCCAGCCGCACCAACACCTGCCGGATCTGGTCGCCGATATCGGTGCCGCCCGGCTCGCGCGTGGTGAGCACTTCAAAGCCCAAGCCTTGCAGGTAAGCCGCCAATTCCCTTATCTGGCAGGTCTTGCCGCTGCCTTCCGGTCCTTCCAGGGTAATAAACATGTTCAGTCCCTGAAGATGCGCACAAAGCGGCGCGGCTCGGTGCCATATGATTCTGATTCCAGATTGGCTTTTTCAGCCAGCTGGTGCTGCCCGCGCCGAACGTCCGCCGGAGCAGGTTTCAAGTCCACATATTTTTCGCCGTTCAGCACCATCTGGACAGCATCGTCCGCTTCCTCCAAGGCCTCAATATAGGGGCTGGACGCATGATTGGGGACAGGCACCATGAACAGGTCCGCCAGAAATTGCTCAATCTGGCTGTCGGAGTTGGATTTGATGACGTAAATCGGCATGCCCCGCTCTTCCGCCTGCACAATAGGCTGCAGCCGGTCGCGGTAGTAACGCCGCTGGGTCACGAAGGTGTCCGCTTCCTCCAGCGTGCGCACCAGGCGGGCAGGCACGCCCATGCCGCGGATGCGCTGCAGCAGGCGGTTGCGCGCGAGACCAAAGGCAAAGATGCTTTTCATCTCCGGGGCTCGGGTGCTGGGCGCAGTTTCGTAAGCCGCATTGGTCGGAATAATCGACTCCAAGCTCACCCGGGTACGGTCCTGGTTCAATCCGCGCTGGAAGGGCGATTTTTCCATGCTGCCGCGCTTTAGAGATTGCGCAACCGTGGGTACGGCTGGCTGGGGCGCGCTTTGAATGTGGATGCCGCCTTTTTCATCCCAATAGCGCTCTTCGGGCGGAGCCAAAAAACCGCGCAGTTGCGCGTCCACAGAAGCAGAGACATCGCGGTGCACAGCCAGGCGCTGACGGCTTTGTATCTCCACCAGGACGGTAAAGGTCGGCGGCGCGCGGCGTTCCAGCACGGTTTTTTGCGTGCCGCGTCGGCGCGCTTCCTCGTCCGAAAGCGTCACAGACTCAATCCCGCCGACCAGGTCGGACAGGGTGGGGTTGAGCAGCAGGTTTTCCAGGGAGTTGCCGTGCGCGGTGCCAATCAGCTGCACGCCGCGTTCCGCAATGGTCCGCGCGGCTTGCGCCTCAAGCTCGCGTCCGATTTCATCAATGACAATGACCTCGGGGTTGTGGTTTTCCACGGCTTCAATCATGACCTCGTGCTGAAGCGAGGGCTTGGGCACTTGCATGCGCCGGGCAGCCCCAACTGCGGGGTGGGGTACGTCGCCGTCGCCGCCAATTTCGTTGGAGGTATCCACAATCACCACGCGCCGGGTCTCCGCCAAAATACGCGCGGCTTCCCGCAGCATGGTGGTCTTTCCAACGCCAGGTTTTCCCAGTATCAGAATGCTCTGACCGGAATTGACCAGGTCCGCGATGATGTCAATCGTGCCGTAAACAGCCCGACCGACTCGGCAGGTCAGCCCCACAATTTTCCCTCTGCGGTTGCGGATGGCGGAAATGCGGTGCAGGGTGCGTTCCATTCCCGCGCGGTTGTCCGCATCAAAGGTGCCGATGCGCTCTGTGACATAATCAATGTCGGATTGGGTAACGTTCTGCGCGGAAAGCGGCACTTCTTCGTCCACGAAGCGGGCGGTTGGCAGCCTGCCAAGGTCCAGGATGACCTCCAACAGGTTGTCAAAATTATCTCTGGACTGCACAGCGCTGGCAATGTCCGGGGGCAGTACGGAAAGCATGGCATCCAGGTCGTCAGTAATTTTCTTTTGAGTCGTCATAGCTTACACAGTTATATTGATTGGCAGGCGAAAGCCTCAGGGCTCTCTATGTGCCGCATATGATTTTAATCGATTTTATACACGCTGCATCTGTGGGAAAAGCTTTTGTATATGAATATCATGTGGAATATTCCGCTCTGACTCCCATTCTTTCAGAATCAAGCAGACGGGGCTTGCTTCACACTGTTCTGGCGGGACTGTATGACCGGCACGCCGCCCTCGTTCTTTTCACCCTCATACACAGGCTGCCGCCCCAGCACGGTGACCTTGTCCTTTAGCGTAAGGTGGCGCACCATCAGCGCCAATTCCCTTTCCAGGGAAAAGGACAGTCGTTCAAGCGCTTCTGAGAGCAGAGGTTGGTATGAGCACGCGCTGATGTAAACCGGCCTTCCCAAACGATTGGGGACAGCCTGTGCCAGGCTGCGCAGCAGCGACGCATGTTCAACCGCAGGGTCCAGCAGCGGCTGCAGCCAAATCCCGGCAGTCCCATACGCCAGGTCCGCGAAACCAAGCAGCCTGCCCTGGGGGTCGAATGCGGCCAACCCTTGCGCCTGCTTGCGAGAGAGGGGCTCAATCGTTTGGAAAAGTTTTGGCACAGCGCTGCGGTGTAAAGCTTGCATTGCCCGGACGTCCTGATCAGTCCATCGGCGCCAAAAGTTTTCAGAGCCTTCGCCTTCTTCAAAATCTCCCCCGTAGCGATAGATGCGTGCCTGGGACCAGACCGAAAAATCCGCGCGGCGGAAAGCCGGCAGATAGTCCGAACTTACAGGCAGTTCCGCCAGCAGGTAGCGCGCGCCCCACGCGCCGCTGACGCGAATCAACGCCTCCAACAGGCAGGTCAGGTCGTCAGGGCTGCCCTCCCGGGTGGAGGCAACATAATCAAGACGGCTGAAGGCATCCCCCTCCGCGTGCCACACCCGTCCAAAAAAGCGCGGGCGTGCGTTTTCTTCCCATACCGCGCTGTAGGTATTTACGGTAAGCCCGCTGCTGGAAAGCCAGCGAAACGGAGAAAGCGGGTGACCGCGAGTTATCTCGCTGACGCTGTCTGTGCTTTGCGCCAGCTTTTTTGCGCCCAGCAGCGCGGGAAAATCCGTAAGAGTTATTCGGCGTGCGGTGATTGCGCCATCTCCAGAAAATAACGATGAAAACGCGTGTCGCGGGTAAGCTCCGGGTGGAATGAAGTCGCCAGCAGTTTGCCCTGGCGGGCAGCCACAACGCGACCGTTATCAAGCGTGATGAGCGTGCGTGCGCGTCCGAACACATTCGTGATGATTGGCGCGCGGATGAATACCGCGTGGTAGGGCGGTTCAGCGGGCGTAAGAAATGGCGCTTGCAGCTCGGTTTCAAACGAGTCCACCTGACGCCCGAAAGCGTTGCGGGCAATCTGGATGTCCATAAGCTTCAGCAGGTCCTGTTCACGCCCGGCATCCTGCGAGAGCAAAATGGCGCCCGCGCAGGTGCCCCAGATAGCTTTTTCCCGCGCGAACTCCTGCAGCGCGTCCATAAACCCATATGCGACCATTAGCTTGCCAATTGTGGTGGATTCCCCACCGGGGATGATTAAAGCATCAAGCCCTTCCAATTGGGCGGGCAGGCGCACTTCCATGCTCTCCGCGCCCAAGCTGTCCAGGCTGTGGCGGTGCTCAATAAAGTCGCCTTGCAAGGCGAGAACGCCAATTTTCACGCGACGCTCCGCGGGGGTTACCAACCGCGCTTTGCGATCAGGTCCTGTTCCGGAATGCTGCTGATCTGCCGCCCGACCATCGGTTCGCCCAGGTTGCGGCTCACTTCCGCCAGCAGCTTCGCGTCCTGGTAATGGGTGGTGGCTTTCACGATCGCGGCCGCCCGTTTGGCGGGGTCGCCCGACTTGAAAATGCCGGAACCCACAAACACGCCGTCCACGCCCAACTGCATCATCAGCGCGGCATCCGCCGGGGTGGCAATACCGCCGGCAGCAAAATTTACTACAGGCATGCGCCCGGTTTGGCGCACTTCCATACAAAGCTCATAGGGCGCGCCAATATTCTTGGCAAACGCCATCACCTCTTCTTCGGGCAGCGCCTGCAGCGTGCGGATGTCGCCCAGAACCTGGCGGGCATGCCGCACAGCTTCCACTACGTCCCCGGTACCTGCTTCGCCTTTGGTGCGGATCATGGCCGCGCCTTCGCCCACGCGTCGTAGGGCTTCGCCCAGGTTGCGGCAGCCGCACACAAACGGCACCTTGAAGGCGTGCTTGTTGATGTGGTGCGCTTCATCCGCCGGGGTAAGCACCTCGGACTCATCAATATAATCCACGCCCAACGCTTCGAGAATTTGTGCTTCCACAAAGTGACCGATGCGGCACTTTGCCATCACCGGGATGCTGACCGTTTCCATGATGCGCAGAATTAACTCAGGGTCGCTCATGCGGGCAACCCCGCCGCTGGCGCGAATGTCCGCGGGGACGCGTTCCAACGCCATCACCGCCACCGCGCCGGCATCTTCCGCGATGCGCGCGTGTTCGGCCGTCACCACATCCATGATAACGCCGCCCTTAAGCATTTGTGCCAGGCCTTTCTTGACAGCAAAACCAGAAACCTGCTGTTCCATAGAACCTCCAATACCACTATATTCTAATGGGATTTTACCACCGCTTGGTTTTTATTCCAGGCTCAGGCTTTTTCTTGCAGCGCGGCTACCAGTTCCTTATTAAACGCGGGGATATCAGCCACCACGCGCCCCCACACCAGGTTGCCCTCGCGGAAGGCAGGCGTATCCAGCCAGGCGGCGCCGGCGTTCTCCAGGTCGTCCTTAATGCCCAAGGAACCGGTGGCGTGCCCGCCCGTGATGATCTTGGCGGAGATTGCCAGCAGCCCGCCGTGGCAGATGATGCCGATAATCTTGCCTTGCGCGTGCACTTTCGCGATCAGGTCCTTCACCACGGCGTAGCGCCGCAGTTTGTCCGGCGCCCAACCGCCCGGCAGCACCAGCGCGAAGAGCTCGTCTGCCTTCAGTGATTCAATCAACGTGTCGGGCACGATCGGGAGGCCGTTCTTGCCGCGTAAAGGTTTCAGATCCATGCCCGCGGAAAGCACCTCAGCTCCCTCTTCCTGCAGCCGCATGGCTACCACAGAGTACTCCAGGTCTTCCACACCCTCAGCAATAAGTATCGCTATCTTCTTTCCAGTCAGTCCCATCTTAAGCTCCTTAATTTGTATCTCTACCGAGAGTCTACCAAGCCAGGCGCGTTTTTACCAGGCGCAAGCTTCGGCAAGTCTCCTACCCCTATTTATCACTGGGGTCGTAATACTTGGAGTCATCCAGCATATCCTCCATCTCGCTGCGCGGTTCTGCCGGGGCTTCGTCCACAACTACGCTGGCGCGTTCCGCCGCTTCCGCGGCTTCCAGCTCCGCCAGGCTGGCGCGGCGCGTCAGGCTCCACTTACCGCAGTGGGGGCAGCGTTCCAGCCTGCCGGCCACCATGTTCATTCCCAAGAGCGAGCGCGCGAACGGGCGTCCACATTTCGAGCAGACAGCCCCTCCATAAAAGCCGTTGTAAGCTTGCACGCCCGAATTTGGCTTCTTGCGCGAGCCCAGATATTGAATAAGCCAGGAGAGCAGGGCAATCCCGGCCACCAAGCCGAGTAAGGGGATGATGATGCCGACCGTGCTTTTGTTGGCTGCTTCTTTTGAAAGGAAATTATAGGTGAGCGCGTCTGTCATGTACGTTTTTCCGTCCGTGGTTTCCACGCGCGCGGAGAGCTGGTGCACCCCGGAAGGGTAGTCGTCGGTTGTAAACGAGAACGAGAACGGCGCGTCCTCTTTGCTAACCAGCTCCTCACCGTCCAGCAGGAACGTTACCTGGCTGACCAGGCTCTCATCGCCCTTCAGGCTGAGGGTCATGCGTCCCTGAATGTCCATGCCGCTGCCGTAACCAAAATCCCGCCGCAAGCTGACGCGATAAGGTTTTTCGGTTTGCGCGTGTGCCGAGCCCAAAGGCACCAGCAGCAGCGCGCACAAGACATATAGCGCCGCAATTACTTTACGGGTTTTCATAGATTTACCTCACTTCCAACGGGTCAGGATGTTTTCGCGCTCAAAAACCGCGTTGCCAAGCTGCAGCATAGCGAAGGCCAACGCCGAAACAACAACAATAGATATCAGCATCATCGTCATGTTCAGGGTCACAATTCCAGCCATTTGCGCCAGCATAACCCCCATCACGGGCACAATCACCACCGAAGAGATTTGCTCCGCCACGCGCGGATCGGTGACCCGGGAGGAGATGAACAGGGCAAACAAGGCGGAAATAAGCGCCAGCAGCGGCCCCAGCACGAATAGCGCCAGCAGCCAGATGGGGCTGTTGACGTAGCTGATAACTCCTGGGCTGATATTTAGCAAGCGCAAGCCCAGGTTAAATATCCCGATGGAGAGGTAAGTGGCTCCAATCGCCGGAAGAACCGCCGCAAAGCATTTGCCAGCCAGGAGTTCCACGGTGGTAATCGGGGTTGCCAGCAGCGGTTCCAGGCTGCGCGTGGTCTTTTCACCCACAATACTGTACGCAGCAATGTTGATCGGGATAATCACCGGCATGATCATGA
>ERZ1645187.4656-NODE-4656-length-10959-cov-5.161592_pt1 | contig 10959 bp, 9 predicted proteins | sample MGYA00575352_ERZ1645187 | MGnify/ENA primary metagenome ERZ1645187 (study PRJEB40837, sample SAMN11349314) | freshwater sediment metagenome | isolation source: river sediment | host: Sediment | place: India: Wazaribad , New Delhi | collected 2017-02-21 ... | reverse complement strand
GCTGTCCACTCGGTAGCTGTCCCATCATGTTGTTCGCCCCCGCGTTCACCGACAGAGTGATGCTGCCGGCGGCATGGGGAAGCAGCTACTTTTTCAACAGAATCGGCCGATAGCCGCCAAACGCACAGGGTACAAACAACCTAAACCAACCCCACCTCGCCCTGCTCCGCCTTGATCGGCTTCCAGCGCCGCAGCAGGCTGTACAGCGTCGGCACCACGAACAGGGTGAAGAAGGTGCCGAGCAGCAGGCCGCCGACGATCACCATGCCGATCTGCTGCCGGCTCTCCGCCCCCGCGCCAGTGGCGATGGCCAGCGGCAGCGAGCCGAGCACCATGGCGCCGGTGGTCATCAGGATCGGGCGCAGGCGTTGCAGGGAAGCCTCCAGCACCGCCTCCTGCAGCGCCTTGCCTTCGCGCAGCAGGTGATTGGCGAACTCGACGATCAGGATGCCGTGTTTGGTAATCAGGCCGATCAGGGTCACCAGGCCGACCTGCGAATAGATGTTCAGCGTACCGCCGAACAACTGCAGGGCCAGCAGAGCGCCGGCCATCGACAGCGGGACGCTGAAGAGGATGATCAGCGGGTCGAGGAAGCTCTCGAACTGCGCGGCCAGCACCAGGAAGATGAACACCAGGGCCAGGGCGAAGATCAGCGCCACGCCACTGCCGGAATCCTTGAAGTCCCGCGAGATGCCGGTGTAGTCGAACTGGGTGTCGGCCGGGAAGATCGCCCGCGCCTTGTCCTCCAGGTGCTCCAGCGCCTCGCCGAGGGTGTAGCCGGAACCGACGTTGGCGGTCACCGTCACCGCGCGCAGCTGGTTGAAGTGGTTGAGCTCGCGCGGCGCCACGGTTTCGCGCACCTCGATCAGGTTCGACAGCTGCACCATGCTGTCATCGCGGCCGCGCACGTAGATGCGGTTGAGGTCCTGCGGGTTGCTGCGATCGACCCCGGCCAGCTGCACCAGCACGTCGTACTGCTCGCCATTCTGCTTGAAGCGCGTCACCTGACGGCTGCCGAACAGGCTCTCCAGACTGCGGCCGATGGTGGCCACATCGCTGCCCACCACCACCGCCTGCTCGCGGTTGACGCTGATCTTGAGCTGCGGCGTATTCAGCTTGAGGTCGGTATCCAGGCTCTCCAGCCCCGGATAGCCGCGCACCTCGGCCAGCAACTTGTCCACGTACTGCTGCAGCTCGGCATATTCCAGCGAGGAGCGGATAACGAAGTTCACCGGCTGGCTACGGGCACTCTGCCCCAGCGGCGGACGGTTGATGGGGAAGGCGCGCACGCCGGGAATGTCCTGCAGTTTCGGCAACAGCTCGTCGCGGATCTCGAACTGGCTGCGCTCGCGCTTGTCCCAGTCCTCCAGTTTCATGAACGATAGGCCCTGGGCCACCGTGGGGAAGCCGACGATGACCATGTAGCGGTTGGTTTCCGGAATCGACGCATAGGCCGCTTCGAGCTGCTCGGCATAGCGGCTGGTGTACGCCAGGGTGGCGCCATCCGGGCCGTTGATGGAGCCGACGATGGTGCCGGTATCCTCGGTCGGCGCCAGTTCGCTGCGCAGGTTGGCAAACAGCACGGCGCACAGCACGAGAATCCCCGCCAACAGCGCCAGCACCAGCCACCAGGCCTTGAGCACGCGCCGCAGCACACGGCCATAGGCCAGGGTCAGGCGCTCGAGCATCTGTTCGATCGCCACATAGACCCGTCCATGACTGGCCGCGGCGCTGTGCGGCTTGAGCAGGTAGGCGCACATCATCGGCGACAGCGTCAGGGCGACAAAGCCGGAAACCAGCACCGCACCGGCCAGAGTCCAGGCGAATTCGGTGAACAGCTTGCCCGAGGTGCCCTGCATGAAGCCGATCGGCGCATACACCGCGGCCAGGGTCAGGGTCATGGCGATCACCGCGAAGGCGATCTCGCGACTGCCGGTGAAGGCCGCCTGCAGCGGTGCCATACCGCGCTCGATATGGCGGTGGATGTTTTCCAGCACAACGATGGCGTCATCCACCACCAGGCCGATGGCCAGAACCATGGCCAGCAGGGTCAGGTTGTTGATGGAAAAGCCCATCAGCGCCATCAGCGCGCAGGCGCCGATCAGCGACACCGGGATGGTCACCAGCGGAATCAGGGTGGCGCGCAGCGAACGCAGGAACAGGAAGATGATCAGCACCACCAGCAACACCGCTTCCCAGATGGTGCTGTAGACGTTGCCGATCGACTCGCGGATGAACAGCGAGTTGTCGTTGGCCACCGCCATCTGCATGCCGTCCGGCAGCAGGCTGCGAATTTCCGGCAGCGCCTCCTCAAGACCGGCGGAGATATCCAGCGGGTTGGCGGTGGCCTGCTTGACCAGCCCCACCGCCACCGCCGAACGGCCCTTGAAGCGCACCAGGGTGCGCTCGTCGGCGGCCCCCAGTTCGGCGTAGCCAACATCGGCCAGACGCAGCAGGTAGCCGCGCGAATCGTCGAGAATCAGCTGATTGAATTGCTCGGCAGTCTGCAGATCGGTTTCCGACAGCACTGAAAATTCGCGCTGCTGCGATTCGATGCGTCCGGCCGGAATCTCCACGTTCTGCCGGCGCAGCGCCGCTTCGATGTCCTGCACGGTCAGGTCATGGGCAGCCAGCTTTTCCGGGTCGAGCCAGATGCGCATGGCATAGGTGCGAGCGCCGCGGATCTGCACCTCGGACACGCCGGGAATGGTCTGCAGGCGATCCTGCACCACCCGCTCCAGCACGTCGGTGATGGCCATGGCCGACAGCTGCTCGCTGTAGAAGGCCAGCCAGATCACCGGCTGGGCATCGGCCTCGACCTTCTGTACCAGCGGCTCGCGGATTTCTTCCGGCAACAGCGCGCGTACACGGCCGAGACGGTCACGCACGTCGTTGGCGGCCTCGTCGGCATTGGTATCGAGGCGGAACTGGGCAGTGATCTGGGTGTTTTCCGCACGGCTGATGGAGCTGACGAAATCCAGGCCTTCGATGCCCGACAGCACATCCTCGATCGGCTGGGCGACCTGGGACTCCATGATTTCCGGGCTGGCGCCGGGATAGATGACGTTGACCGTGACGATCGGCACATCGATGTTGGGGTACTCGCGCACGGTCAGGCGCTGGTAGGCCAGAAGGCCGAGCAGGACGATGATCAGCGACAGGACGCTGGCAAAGACCGGACGGCGGATGCAGATATCCGACAGGGTCATGCGCCCTGCCCCCGCGGCACGCTGCGCACCTCGCGTCCGGGAACGACCTTCTGCCAGCCGGCACTGATTACCGTTTCACCACCCTGAAGACCCTCGACTACCTCGGCCCAGCCATTCAGGCGCTGGCCGATGCGGATCACCCGCCGCTCGACCTTGCCCGCCACCAGCAGATTGACCATCAGCTGCTGGCCCATGGGCATGATCGCCTCCTCGGGGATCATCAGGGCCTGCGGCCGTTCGGCGAGGATGACCGACACCTTGACGAACTGGCCGGGCTTTAGACGCTGATCGCGGTTGGCCACCTGGGCGCGAATCGCCTGGCTGCGACCGACTTCGTCCAGCCTCGGATTGAGGGCGATGATCTCGCCCTGGAAGCGCTCATTGGGATAGGCATCCAGGCTCAACTCGATGCGCTGCTGCAGGCGCACCTGGCTGACCGCCTTCTGCGGCACCCGGAAGTCGACCTTGAGCGGGTCCAGCACTTCCAGGTTGACGATATTGTCACCGGCATTCAGGTAATCGCCGACGCTGACCTGGCGCAGCCCCAGCACGCCGTCATAGGGCGCGCGAATCAACGTCTTGTCCAGGCGCGCCTGGGCCAGAGCCAGGCTGGCGCGAGCGGCCTGCTGCTGCGACTGCGCCTCGTCGAGAGCCTGCGCGTTGCTGGCGCCGCGTTTGAACAGCAATTGGGCACGCTGGAAGCTTTTTTCTGCCAGATCGAGGTTGGCCCGCGCCTGGGCCAGTTCGGCGCGGGCAATCGAATCATCCAGGCTGACCAGCAAGGCGCCGCCCTTGACCGCCATGCCCTCCTGAAAGTGCAGGGCCGCCACCCGCCCTTCTACTTCAGGGCGGATCAGAGTCGACTCGTCCGAGCGCAGTGAGCCAAAGGTCACCAGCTCGTCACGCACCAGCCGCTGCTCGGGCTGCACCACCTCGACCAGTGGCGCCAGCTCGGCCTGAACTGGACTGAACGGCGCCAGCAAGAGGGGCAGCAGCAGAATGACGGAGCGGCAGACGGACATGGGTAAACCTCGGCACAGGGCAGACCCGCAAGTCTACCGCCTGTCGGCGCCGCCGCCGACCCTTGGAGATGTAACCCGGTGTATTACTGACGCATGCCCCGCCCGCTTTTCAGCAGACTGATGCACACCCCATAGAGCAGTGCCGCGGCCACCAGCATGGACGCCATGGCCCAGCCGATATTGATGTCGGAAAACCCGAGAATGCCGTAACGGAAGGCATTGACCATGTGCAGGATGGGGTTGGCCATCGACACCTTCTGCCAGAACTCGGGCAGCAGCGTGATCGAGTAGAACACCCCCCCCAGGTAGGTCAGAGGCGTCAGGACAAAGGTCGGGATGATCGAGATATCGTCGAAGCTGCGGGCAAACACCGCGTTGATGAAGCCGCCCATGGAGAAGATGGTCGCCGTCAGCAGCATCACCAGCACGGTCACACCCAGGTGATGCACTTGTAGCTCGGTGAAGAACAGCGACAGCAGCGTGACGATGAACGCCACCGCCAGGCCGCGCAGCACGCCACCGACCAGATAGCCCACCAGGATGGTGTGCGGCGACACCGGGGATACCAGCAGCTCCTCGATATTGCGCTGGAACTTGCTGCTGTAGAAGCTCGACACCACGTTGCCGTAGGAGTTGGTGATCACCGACATCATGATCAGCCCCGGCACGATGAACTCCATGTAGCTGAACTGGCCGACACCGCCGACCTGGCTGCCGATCAGCCGGCCGAAGATGACGAAGTAAAGCGCCATGGTGATCGCCGGGGGCAGCAGCGTCTGCGGCCAGATGCGGGTGAAACGGCGCACCTCGCGGATCACGATGGTTTGCAGGGCAATCAGGTTGGAACGCAGCTCGGGACTCATTTCGCCACCTTGGCCAGGTTTTTCTCGACCAGGGAAACGAACAGTTCCTCCAGGCGGTTGCTCTTGTTGCGCAGGCTCAGCACCTCGACCTTCTGCGCCGCCAGTTGGCGGAACAGCTCGGTAATGCCCAGGCTCTTCTCGACCTGCACTTCCAGGGTCTGCGCATCGACCAGCTGGCTCGGGTAACCATTGAGCTGTGGCGCTACCAGTTGCGCCTCCTTGAGGTCCAGCAGGAAGGTCTCCACATGCAGGGTCTTGAGCAGCGCCTTCATGCTGGTGTTCTCGACGATGCGACCGTGATCGATGATGCCGATGTTGCGGCAGAGCTGCTCGGCCTCTTCCAGGTAATGGGTGGTGAGGATGATGGTGATGCCCTTGTCGTTCAGCTCGCTGAGAAAGCTCCACATCGAGCGGCGCAGCTCGATATCCACGCCGGCGGTGGGCTCGTCGAGAATCAGCAGGCGCGGCTCGTGGATCAGCGCACGGGCGATCATCAGGCGGCGCTTCATGCCGCCGGAAAGCATCCGCGCCGGCACATCGCGCTTTTCCCACAGGCCCAGTTGCTGCAGGGAGTACTCGGCACGCTGGCGCGCCAGCTGGAGGGGAAGGCCGTAGTAGCCAGCCTGGGTCACGACGATGTCGAAGACCTTCTCGAACTGGCTGAAATTGAACTCCTGGGGCACCACACCAAGACAGCGCTTGAGGGCATAAGGATCCCGGTCAAGGTCGTGGCCGAACACGCTGACCGAGCCGCTGCTTTTATTCACCAGCGTGGAAATGATGCCGATGGTGGTGGACTTGCCCGCACCATTGGGGCCGAGCAGCGCGAAGAAATCGCCCTCGGCCACTTCCAGATCGATGCCATCGAGGGCCTTGAAGCCATTGGCGTAGGTTTTGGTCAGCTGACGAATACTGAGGGCGGCGCTCATACAGGACTACTTGGCTGGCAGAGAGATAGGCCTAGATAAGGCCAGTCCCCGCCAATTGCAAGGCCGCCCCTCAGCCAAGCGCCGCCTCGGCCTGCAAATCCCCGCGCAGGAAGGCCGCGCCCTCGCTGAACAGATGCGGATAGACCCTGGCCAGATGCGCAAAGAACAGGTCCACCGGCAAATCGGCGAACTGGCCGTGGTCACACAGGTACTCCATGTAGCGCTCGCCGCTGGCGTTGTAGGGATGAAAGACGCTGTCCTGGCGGCCATCAAATTCCAGCGGCGCCACCTTGAACGCCTTGCACAGCGCCGCGTTGAACGCCGGCGTGGCCTTGACCCAGCGCCCGTCCAGATACAGTTCGGTGTAGCCATGCATGGCAAACACTTCACTGCGCAGCAGTTCCAGCAGGCGCGGCGACGACAGGTGATTGCGCACATCGGCCAGGCCAATACGCGCCGGAATACCGCAGTGACGCGCACAGGCAGCCAGCAGCAGCGCCTTGGGCACGCAGTAGCTCTCACCGGCCTGCAGGGCGTGACTGGCCTTCAGCGTTTCGCGCTCGGCGCTGAAACTGTAGGGGTTGTAGCGAATCTGATCACGCACCGCGAGGTACAGGGCGACCGCCTGCTCGCGCGGGCTACCCGTGCCACGCCAACGCTCGGCAAAGGCGATGACTGCCGGATGGGCACTGTCGATAAAGCTGGCGGGTTGCAGATAGTCATGCATGCTGGCGTCCTCCGTGCCGTCAGTCTATGCCAAGGCGGCGACCAGACCAGCAGGCATACCGGCCAGATGGCAGGTATACTCCGCCACCGTTTTCAGCCCGGAGCCCCGTCATGGCCAACGCCCACCTCAATTACCACCTGGCCCTGCTCGCCCACCTGCGTGGTATCCTGCAAGCCCTGGGCGAAGCCGAACAGGTCGCCGACGATACCCACGCCCTGTTTCTCGAGCGCTATGACGAGCTGCTCAGCGAACTGCCGCGCGACATGGAAAACAGCCTTTACCTCGGCCAGGACCTGATCCGCCAGATTTTCCACCGCTACCCGCAGATCGCCCACCTGGTGCCGCGTGACCTGTTGTGGTTCTTCGGCGGAGACTGCCTGCACTTCATGCCGGACGAGGAAATCGAGCTGTACCAGCAGCTGGACGAGCGCCGCTATGCCGCCGCCGAAGCCGGCGAGCCCTTCGACTGGGCACAGGAGAAACAATTGCTGGCCCTGCCGGACCAGAACCCCAAGCACTGATCAGTTGCTTCCCAAGAGCCCGCGCCATGCGGGCTTTTTTAGGTCTTGAGTTTTTTACGGACAAACAAAAACGCCGCTCAATGAGCGGCGTTTTTGTGAATTTGGAGCGGGAAACGAGACTCGAACTCGCGACCCCGACCTTGGCAAGGTCGTGCTCTACCAACTGAGCTATTCCCGCAAACTGGCGTCCCCTAGGGGACTCGAACCCCTGTTACCGCCGTGAAAGGGCGGTGTCCTAGGCCACTAGACGAAGGGGACGCGGCCCGGAACTTACAACAGCTTTTCCGGCTCCCTCAGCTGGCTTCGTGAAGTTCGCTGCGGGAGTGGCGCGCATTCTATGGATGCCTCAAAAGGTCGTCAACCCCTAATCTAAATTTTTTTAAATCAACGACTTCCAACGTTTATCGGAGCCGGGCCTATGAGCCAGAAAGACAACCCACTACACTCCGGAGAAACATAAAAGCTCGGGAGCAAGCCTGGTGTCACCACTTCTGATAACCGTACTCATCGTTGCCGGCATTGTTGTCCTCGGTCTGATTGCCTTTATCAATCACAGCCTGGAAGCCGGCAAGCTGGAGCGCGCCCGGCAGAAGGCCGAGCTGACCGACCGCATCCGTCGCTGCAGCAACCTGTCCGACAGCATGCCCGGACAGTTCATGACCCCACCGCTCAAGCAACTGCTCAACCGCCTGGAAATGCAGCTGTCGATCAACCTGAACAAGGTCGATCGTGGCAACCCTCAACTGAGCGGGCGTATCCAGGACCTGCGCACGCAGATCGCCATGGGCGAAGCGGTGCCGATTCGCAATCCCGCCCAGCCCATACAGAGCGAAGCCCAGGCCAAGGAAGTGCGCTTCCAGCTGGAAGCTCTGCACGCCATTCTCAGCCATGCGCAGCGGGAAGCACTGCTGCCGCCACAAGAAGCCAAGCAGTGGGCCGGCGAGATCCGCCACATGCTGGTCATGCTGCATTGCGAGTTCTTCAACAACCAGGGCCAGCAGAACCTGCAACAAGGCCAGGCGCGCCAGGCACGACTGGCCTTTGAACGTGGCGTGCAATACCTGCGCAAACAACCGGATATCAAACGCTACGAGCAGCAGCTCAAGCAGCTGGAAACCCAGCTGGCTCGCGCCAACGCCATGGTGCTCGAGAGCGCGCAGCCGGTCGCCGACGAGCCGAGCGAACTCGGTGAAGGCCTGAAGACGCTGGACGAAGAAGACACCTGGAAAAAGAAGAACATCTACGACTGACCGTCGCCAAGGAAACCTGCATGAGCCTGATCGTCTACGGAGCCCCGCTCTCGCCGTTCGTCCGCAAGGTGCGTCTGTGCCTGCTGGAAAAGGACCTGCCCTATCAGCTGGAGATCATCACGCCCTTCGGCCAGCCCGACTGGTACCGCGAGATCAACCCGCTGGGCCGCATCCCGGCTCTGCGTGACGGCGAACTGACCCTGGCAGATTCCAGCGTGATCTGCCAGTACCTAGAAGACAAGCACCCACAGCAGGCCGCTCTGTATGGCCGCGAACCGGCACACAGCGCTCAGATTCGCTGGCTGGAAAAATATGCCGACTACGAGCTGGCGCCACTGTGCACCTTCACGGTCTTTCGCAATCGCGTGCTCAAGCCGACCATGGGCAAGAGCAGTGACGAAGCCAGCATTGCAGCGGCACTCAACGACAAGCTGCCGCCCCACTTCGACTACCTCGAGCAGCAACTGGGTAACAAGGAGTACTTCGTCGACGGGCAGCTGAGCATGGCCGACCTGGCCCTGGCCTGCCAACTGGTCAACATGGAACATGGCGGCGAGCTGCTCGACGCCAATCGCTGGCCGGGTCTAGCCACGCATTACGCGCGTATGAAAGCCCGCGCGAGCCTGCAAAGCGTGCTGCCGGGCGAGCAGCGCACCGTTGCCAAACTCAGCGGCCAGGCGTGATTCAACGGGGACGCAAGTCCCCGTCAACCTGTCTTATTGCCGTTCCAGCAGCGCCCGCCCTACCCAGCTTCTGGCGAACTGACTGGCGCAACGCCCGTTGCGATTGCCCCGACCGCCAGCCCAGCGGATGGCTTCCAGTTCCAACGCACGTCCCCACTCCCAGACCAAACCGGCCGCCGCCGAGTAATGCTGCAGCCAATGGCGAACCACTGTCAGGTACTGCTCCTGCGTGAAAGGATAGAAGGACAACCACAGGCCGAAGCGATCCGACAGGGCCACCTTGTCCTCAACCGCCTCACTGGGATGCACCTCGCCCTCCACCGTTTGCCAGTGCTGGTTGTCGCTCTGCCGCTCGGGCAGCAGGTGCCGGCGGTTTGAGGTGGCGTACAGCAGCACGTTGTCCGGCGCCTGCTCCAGCGAGCCGTCCAACACACTCTTGAGCTGGCGGTAGTCGCCCTCGCCCGCCTCGAAGGACAGATCATCACAGAACAGCACGAAGCGCTGCGACAACCCGGCCAGGCCCTCGACGATCCGCGGCAGATCGGCCAGGTGATCACGCTCGATCTCGATCAGGCGCAGGCCCTGCCCGGCATACTCGGCCAGCAAGGCCCGTACCAGCGATGACTTGCCGGTACCACGCGCGCCCCAGAGCAAGGCATGGTTGGCCGGCAGCCCCTGCAAAAACTGCCGGGTATTTCCAGCGAGCTGCGCGACCTGACGTTCCACCCCGCACAGATCACTGATGCGCAACTGCAGATTCACCTGCAGCGCCTGCAGGCGGCCGTGTCGCCCCTCCCGCTGCCAGCGTGCCGCCAGGCAATGCTGCCAGTCGATACTGGCAGCAGGTGGCGGCAGCCAGTTTTCAAGGCGCGCCAGCAGACTTTCGGCACGCGTCAGCAGCGGGCCCAATGATTCGTCCATTTCACTCTCTCACTAGAATGGCGTGACAGACTCGCTGCCGTTCATCAGCAACGATCGGCTATGCTTTAGCAGCATTCTCTCAAGGCACCGTGCCGATGGTCATTCCTTTAAGTAATCGTCTGTCCTACAAGCAGGCACGCCTGACCGTGGTGGTGGCCTTCATTCTCGGCACGCTGCTGAGTCTGGTACAGGTCAGCATCGATTATGCCAACGAAGATGCCTCGATCAATCGCGAAATCCACGCCCTGCAGCAGATCAGCCACAACCCCGCCGCACGCATCGCCTACAACATCGACAGCGAACTGGCTCAGGAGCTGCTGCTCGGCTTACTGCAATCGCCTTCGGTAATCCGCGCCGAGATCATCGACAGCTCCGGCGGCACCCTGGCCTCGGTCAGCCGTCCACGCATCGACAGCCGCTACCGGGTATTCAGCGACTTCCTGTTTCGTGACAGCCGCATCTTCGAAGACCCGCTGTTTGTCAGCCATGCCCCCGACGAACCCCTTGGCGTATTGCGCCTGGAAGTCGACACCTATCCCTACGGCGCGACCTTCCTCAGTCGCGCGGCGCTGACCATGGTTTCCGGATTCGTCCGCAGCCTGCTGCTGTCGATCCTGCTGCTGGTGCTGTTCTATTACACCCTGACCAAACCCCTGGTCAGCCTGATTCATGCTCTCAGTGAACGCGACGAGAAAAGCAGCAAGCGCACACCGGTCGCCTGCCCCAGCGGCCATGAGAAGGATGAGATCGGCGTGCTGGTGAAGGTCACCAACCACCAGCTGGAAAGCGTCAGCAAGGAAGTCGATCAGCGCCGCGAGGCTGAAAACCGCCTCA
>ERZ1645187.4655-NODE-4655-length-10960-cov-6.988904_pt1 | contig 10960 bp, 9 predicted proteins | sample MGYA00575352_ERZ1645187 | MGnify/ENA primary metagenome ERZ1645187 (study PRJEB40837, sample SAMN11349314) | freshwater sediment metagenome | isolation source: river sediment | host: Sediment | place: India: Wazaribad , New Delhi | collected 2017-02-21 ... | reverse complement strand
TCGACGATCACCTCGATGCGCTCGTCGGTCTTGAGCAGCAGCTCCTTGGCCAGCCGGCAGCGGTAATCGGTGACCAGATCGTTGAAGCGAACACCGGCCACCGCCAGCCGCTCGCGCAGCCGACGGGCCGGCATGTTCAGACGCGCGGCCACCTGTTCCAGCGTGGCGCCACCATCGACCAGCAGCTCGCCGATCAGCTCGCGCACCTTGCGCACCAGGTCGAGGCGCTCGACTTCGGCCAGCTGGCGCCGCGCCAGCGACTCATGCATGCGCAGCAGCTCGGGCGCGGCATGGCGCGACGGTTTGTCGAGCACCGCCGCGTCGAACACCAGAGCATTGCGTTCGGCGCCCATGCGCACCGGGCAGCGATACACCGCCTCGTAGCGCGACAGCGGCGCGCCCTCACTATGAATCATCCACACTTCGCGCGGTTTGAAATCGCCCTCGGTCAGGGCATCGAACATGCGGATCACCGCGCCGGCGAGCATCTCCGAGAAGTGCCGCGGCGTGCCGCTAGACAGGCCAAGGTAGAGGTAGGCCAGGCCATCCTTCACTTCCAGTTTGGCGTTCAGCGTATCCGAGAGCAGGCGCACGTAACGCAGCGAATGGCGCAGACCTTCGCCAAAGGTGTCGCTGGAGAGGAACAGGTATTCCAGCAGCAGGCCATGGAAGGCCGGCAGATGCTGGGCCAGATACAGGCCGACGTCGGCGTCGCCGCACTCTTCCGCGGCGGCCTTCCAGAACAGCGCCTGGGCCGCATGGGGAATGCGTCCGGTGGGCAGGCGGTCCTCGCTCAGACCAACACGGGCCAGCACGCGCTCGACATCGGCGCCGCTGGCGCGCAGGGCATCGATCACCGGGCGCATCAGCGCCACGTCATCGGTCAGATCATGCATGGAATGGCATTCTTGTTATGAGGTCAGGCGCGCCCATCTTAGGCAGCTTTGCGCGTCTAGCTCAAGGCATGCAGACGGCGAACCGGCCAATTGACCGGGACGCCGCGGCCATCCGCGCAGGCGGCCAATGCGGGCCGGCGGCGGCGAACTAAGCTTGCCCTCTCATTCCTGCGGAGATTCGCCATGGCCATCGACTGGCTCGACCTGCCCACCTCACCCGCCCTGCCCGGACTGTTCGCCCGCGCGGCCCTGCGCCGTGGCATCAAAGGCAAGCAACTGCCCGCCATCGGCGTGCGCACCGAAGTGAGCGTCGACCCCGAGCACCTGGCGCGCTATCGCAGCATCTGTGGTTTCGCCGATGACGGCCTGCTGCCGCCGACCTATCCGCACATCCTCGCTTTCGGCCTGCAGATGAAGCTGCTGACCGACCCGCGCTTCCCCTTGCCGCTGCTCGGCCTGGTGCACCTGCAGAACCGCATCCGCGTGCTGCGCCCGCTCGGCGGCCTGGGGCCGTTCCGTCTCAGCGTGCACCTGGAAAACCTGCAGCCTCACGACAAGGGCGCCACCTTCAGCCTGATCACCCGCCTGGAAGACCAGCTCGGCCTGCTCTGGGAAGGCGACAGCCGCATGCTCTGCCGCGCCCTGCGCCTGCCGGGCCAGAAGCCCGAGCATGAGACTCAGGCCGAACTGCCGCTGAGCGAGATCGCACGCTGGAAAGCCCCGCAGGATATCGGCCGGCGTTACGCCAGGGTGGCCGGCGACTACAACCCGATCCACATGTTCGGCGTGACCGCCAGGCTGTTCGGTTTCCCCGCCGCCATCGCCCACGGCCTGTGGAACAAGGCCCGCGCCCTGGCCGTGCTCGGCAGCCATTTGCCCAGCGCCGGCTACGAGGTGGAAGTACGTTTCCAGAAGCCGGTGCTGCTGCCCGGCGATGTGACGCTGGTGGCCAGCGCTGCCGGCAGCGAGGGTGTACTCAGCCTGCGCGGCAAGAACGATGTGCCGCACATGACCGGCAGCTGGCACAAAGCGGCCTGAACCGTGAAACAATGCGTCACTCTGCCCGGAGTGACGCATGAACCTCGACGAACTCACCGCCCGCCTGCACGCCATTCGCGACCATAACGACTGGCGCCGTTTCCACAGCCCGAAAAACCTGGCCATGGCCGCCAGCGTCGAAATGGCCGAGCTGGTGGAAATCTTCCAGTGGCTCAGCGAAGACGAATCCCGCCGCCTCGAGCCCGCGCAACTGGAACATGCCGGTCAGGAAATCGGCGATGTGGTGCTTTACCTCCTGCTGCTGTGCAGCGAGCTGGGCCTGAATCTGGAGCAGGTGGTGCGCGCCAAGCTGGCCGACAGCGAGCGCCGCTTCATCGCCCCGGAGGCTTCTGCATGAGTGATCGCCACTTCGACGAGCTGGCCACCCGCTTCGCCGAAAAAATCTACGGCGGCGCCAAGGGCGCCATCCGTCTGGCCGTACTCCAGGCCGACCTCAAGGAAGCGCTGCCGGAACGCCCGCTGCGGGTCCTCGACATTGGCGGCGGCCTCGGCCACATGAGCCTGTGGCTGGCCGAGCATGGCCACCAGGTCACCTTCAGCGAACCGGCCGCGCCGATGCTCGACGGCGCCCGCGCGCGCTTTGCCGAGGCAGGGCAACAGGCCACCTTTATCCAGGCGCCCTGGCAGGACCTGCTCGGCCAGCTCGACGAGCCCTTCGATCTGGTGCTCTGTCACGCCGTGCTGGAATGGCTGGCCGAGCCGCATGCCATCCTGCCCGTGCTGCACCAGCTCACCGCGCCCGGCGGCTGGCTGTCGCTGGCCTTCTACAACAAGGACGCGCTGATCTACCGCAACCTGCTCAAGGGGCACTTCCGCAAGCTGCGCAAGGAACGCTTCGCCGGTGAGGGCCAGAGCCTGACCCCGCAACGCCCGCTGGATCCACGCGAACTGGCGTTGCAACTGACGCCGCACTGGGCGGTCGAACAGCAGAGCGGCGTGCGCGTGTTTCACGACTACATGCCGCAGGAGTTCCAGGCCAAGGCCGAGCTCACCGACCTGCTGGAGATGGAGCTGGCCTACCGCCGCCATCCCGGCTTCGCCGGACTGGGCCGCTACCTACACTGGATCTGTCGCCCCCTCTAAGTGGAGTTGTACGAGATGCCCGTGCTGCGCCCGCTGTTGCTGCTCACCTTGCTGGGTCTGGCTGCCTGCCAGAGTCCCAATCCCTACCGTGCCGAGTCACGGCCGTTGCCGCCGGCTCCGCCCGGCGCGGCGCAGACCTTCGACCGCAGCGCCTACCCGGCAGCGCCACGGGACTACAGCCGTTACCTCAGCTGGCAATGGCAGCAGCCCCCGGCCGGCAGCGGTGCCCTGAGCGGCGAACAACTGGCCGAGGTGGTCGCCGGTGCACTGGAACAGCGCGGCCTGCGCCCCGCCCAGCAGAACCAGCCGGCGGATCTGCGAGTGCATGCCGAGCTGCGCGAGGAGCGCCGTCTGCGGCAGTACGAAGAGCCCAGCTATGGCGGCTACTATGGCACTGGTTCATGGGGCAACGGCCCCTGGGGTGACGGCTACGGTGGCTATGGACGCGTGCCAGTGATCCGCACCCGCGAGGAGGTGGTCAGCGTGGCGTTCATCGAACTGTTCGACGGCCGCAGCGGCGAGCGGGTCTGGTCCGGTTCGGCCGAGGCACTGGCCGGGGACGACAACCGCGAGCGCCTCGACGCCCTGCGCAGCGCCGTGCAGCAGGCCCTGAACAATTACCCGCCGCGATAAGGAGCACGCCATGCGAACCCTGCTGATCGCCAGCCTGTTACTCCTGGCCGCCTGCCAGGGTCCACGCCTGCAGCGCGACTTCGATCCTGCACGCGACTTCGCCGGCTATCGCAGCTGGCAATGGCAAGAACCGGCCGTGCGCTTCCGCCCGGACGACCCACGCCTGACCAGCGACCTCAACGGCCAGCGCATCGAGCAGGCCATCACCGAGCAACTGGAACAGCGCGGCCTGCGCCCGGCGGCCCAGGACCAGGCTGCCGACCTGCGCGTGCAGGCCTGGCTGATCGTCGACGACCGCCAGCAGCAGATCACCACCAGCTACGGTGGTGCCTGGGGCAGCGGCTGGAACGGCTACTGGGGCGGCCCGGTGATGCAGGAAACGCGCAACCTCGACTATCAGGTCGGCACCCTGCAGATCGACCTCTACGACGGTCGCGATGGCAAACTGGTCTGGCGCGGCAGCGCCGAACAGATCCTGCGCCACAATCTCGACTCGCCCGAGCAACGCAGCCAGGCGATCCGCCAGACGGTGCGGGCCATTCTCGATCAATACCCGCCCCGCTAACCACGGCCGAACCCGTTCAACGCCAAGGACTGCCCAGTGCTCCTGACTCATCGCCCCGCCACTGCCAACGACCTTGCACAGGTGGTGACCTTCCCGCAGAACCGCGACGAGCTGTTCTTCTGTTTCCCCCGTGCCGCCTGGCCGCTGGACATCGGCCAGCTGGCCGCCACCATGGCCGAGCGGCGCGACAGCACGGTGGTCGAGCTGGATGGCCAGCTGGCCGGTTTCGCCAATTTCTTCCAGTGGCAATACGGCGAGTTCTGCGCCCTCGGCAACCTGATGGTGGCGCCCTGGGCAAGGGGGCGCGGGGTTGCCCAGTACCTGATCGGGGTGATGGAAGAACAGGCCCGCGCCCACTATCAGGCGCGCCTGATGAAGGTGTCGTGCTTCAACGGCAACGCCGCCGGCCTGCTGCTCTACCCGCGCCTGGGCTACCAGTTGGCCGGCGTGGTCGAGCGCGCCACACCCAGCGGCGAGCGCGTGGCGCTGATCCAGTTCAGCAAAGCGCTTTAGCCACCGGTCGATTGGCTGCAGCGCTGAGATGGCACGGCACAACCTGTCTGATCAGTCAGGATCAGGCATAATCGCCAACCGACCCTTTATCCGGAGCCAAGCATGCCCGCACTGACCTGGTGGCTTCTGGCCTTGCCCCTGCTGGCCGGCGTTCTGTTGCCGCTGCAGGCCGGGATCAATGGCCAGTTGGCCAAGCACCTGGGCAGCGTCCTGCTCGCCGCGCTGATTTCGTTCTGCGTCGGCACCCTGGCACTGTTGCTGCTCACCCTGTACCAGCGCGAAATGCCGCTGCTCGGCGCGTTCCGCGGCCTCAGCTGGTGGCACTGGACCGGGGGCCTGCTGGGCGCCTTCTTTATTGCCACCGCTGCCTATGCCAGCCCGCGCACCGGCGCCCTGCTGTTCATGCTGCTGGTGCTGGCCGGGCAGATGGCCATGGCGCTGGTGCTCGATCATTTCGGCTGGGCCGGTTACCGCGAAGCACCGATCAGCCCTGGCAAGGTGGCTGGCCTGCTGCTGGTGGTGGCCGGCATCTGGCTGATCCAGCGCAGTTGATCGGCTGATGATGGCCAATGGCTGCCATCTGTGTTCAAAGCCGCTAGAATCGCGGCACTTGCCGCCATGAACCGCACCATGCCCAACGCGCTGATGCCCAACGATCCCGACCGCTTCCGCCTCTGGCGCGAAGTGCAGGACATGCGTGTGCGCACCACCCTGGGCGGCATCTTCTACCTGATCGCCTGGCTGCTGTGCTGGATTTTCAGCAGCGCGCCCGAGCAGTTGCTCCTGCCCGGCAGCCTGTTCAGCCTGGCATTCGTCATTCTGCTGGTGCTGCGCCTGCGTCATCGCCTGCCCACCGAGCATGACTTAGACGGCCTGCTGCGCTGGCGCTGGCAGCACTGGGGGCTACTGCTGCTGAACTCGATGTTCTGGGGACTGGCGACCGGTTGCACGCTGCTGCTCACGCCGCTGCACGACAGCCAGCTGATTGCCGCACTGAGCACCATTGCCTTCAGCACCGCCGCCATCTTCAACTTCCCCATGCAGCGCCTGCCGGCCGCCTGCGCCGTCGCGCTGATCTACCTGCCGTCGGTGGTGATCATGCTGCCGCGCGCCACTGAGCAGGCGGGCGTGCTGATCACGCTGGGCTTCTTCCTGCTCTACCTGCTGCTGGCGCTCAAGCGCAACCACAAGGAATACCACGCCGGGGTCGACCTGCAGCACCAGTTGCTGGAGCAGCGCGAACAGCTCGACCTGCTCAGCCGCACCGACAGCCTGACCCAGCTGGGCAACCGTCTGCAGTTCAACAACCTGTTTGAACTGCAGGTGGCCCAGGCGCAGCGCCAGGGCAGTCCGCTGGCCCTGCTGTTGCTGGATATCGACCATTTCAAGCAGATCAACGACCAGCACGGCCACATGGCCGGCGACCAGTGCCTGTGCCAGTTCGCCGACGCCATGCGCCAGGTCTTCCGCCGCCAGAGCGATATCCTCCTGCGCCTGGGCGGCGAGGAGTTTGGCGTGCTGATGCCGGGTATCGACCTGGAGCACGCCCGGCAACTGGGCGAACAGTTCCGCCTGTTGCTGGCCGAGCACGGCCTGAAGACTCAGGAGCAGCCCCTGCGCCTGACCACCAGCCTGGGCCTCGGCGTGTTCGACAGCACGCGCGATGCCAGCGCCGATGCCTTCTTCAGCCGCGTCGACGATGCGCTGTACCAGGCCAAGCATCAGGGCCGTAACCGTCTTTGCCTGGCCTGAACGGCCGACCTCACTCCAGCACCTGAAACTCCACCCGTGCCGTCAGGCCGCCTTCATCCAGCACGCTGAGCTGATGCTGCCCGCGCTCCTGCAGCCCCAGCGCCAGGCTGTCGGCGCCCTGGGTGCTGCCCAGCGGCGTGCCGTCGAGGAACCACCAGCGCTGGCCGCTGCCGCCCAGCGCCGAGAGTTTCAGACGCAACGGCGTGGCACTGGCGGCCGGCCGACGCAGCTGGTCGCCCTGACGCACGCCGACGATGGACAGGGGCGCTGCGGCAGCGGGCAACAGCGGTGGGCACGTCGCATCGGCCGCCGGCAGACGCCGCGCCCGGCGCTCGCGCCGGGGCAGCCAGGGTTCCAGCGGTGCCGGCCAGAGCATCACATGCTGCGCCGTGGCACCCTCGCAGTGGGGCGCCACCTGCAGGCCGCGGGCATTGACCCACAGGGTCTGCGTCAGGCCAAGGCCCAGTGGCTGGTCCAGCGCCTGCAGGGTCGGCGGCGTGGTGCCATCCAGCGTCCAGGCATAACGCAGGCGCCGGCAGTTCGGATCATCGGCCGCCAGCGGCTGGCCGCCGGGCCAGCAGATCGCCGCCACGCCGACGCTGGCCGGCTGCGCCGCCACAGGCTGGGCGATGCCGCGCTGGGCATCACGGTTGACCAGCACATCATGCACCTGCAGCAGCAGAGGCGCGGCCGAGGCCAGACCGAACTGCCCCGGCACCGGAGTACCATCGGGCCGGCCGATCCACACGCCAATCAGGTAGCGCGGCCCCACCCCCATCGCCCAGGCATCGCGAAAGCCGTAGCTGGTGCCGGTTTTCCAGGCCAGCGCCGGGCGCTGCACCAGTTGCGCCCGCGGATCACGGTCCGGGCGCGCCTGGCCGGCGAGGATGCGCCGCACGATCCAGGCCGCACCGGGCGACAGCAGGCGCTGTTCGATCAGCGGCTGGTGCGGCTGCAGGCGAATCCGCGCCGCCTTGCCCTCGCGCCCCAACGCCGCGTAAGCCCCCAGCAACTGCTCAAGGCGCACACCGGCGCCCCCGAGAATCAGCGCCAGGTTGGGCTGCGCACCGGCCGGCAACTGCAGCGGCAGGCCGGCACCATACAGCTCGCCGGCAAAGCGCTTGGGCCCGTAGGCCTCCAGGAGCTGCACGGCCGGCAGGTTGAGCGAGGTGGCGAGCGCTTCGCTGGCCGACACCGGGCCGGTGAAGCCGGCGGAAAAGTTGCCGGGGCGGTAGTCGCCATAGCGGCGCGGCACATCCTGCAGCAGCGACTCGGAATGAATCAGCCCGGCATCCAGCGTCATGCCATAGAGAAAGGGTTTCAGCGTCGAGCCCGGCGAGCGCACCGACTGGATCATGTCGACATGACCGAAGCGCTTGTCATCGCCGATATCCACCGAGCCCAGGTAGGCGCGTACCGCCATGCTCTGTGCCTCGACCACCAGCACCGCGGCCGAGGTGTGCTCCGGCAGACGGGCACGCCAGCCCAGCAGCAGGTCTTCCAGACGCCGCTGCAGACTGGCGTCCAGGGTGGTGCGGATCAGCGCCGGGCTGTCTGGCGTATTCAGCCGCCGCGCCAGCAGGGGCGCCAGGCGCGGCTCCTGACGCGGGGCCAGCAGCACCGGCTCCTGCAACGCCTCGCTGACCCGCGTCGGCGCCCACACTCCAAACAGCTGCAGGCGCCGCAGCACCTTGTCGCGTGCCCGTTGCGCCGCCTGCGGATGACGATCGGGACGCAGCCGGCTGGGCGCCTGGGGCAGTACCGCCAGCAGCGCCGCCTCGGATGGCGTCAGCTGTGCCGGCGACTTGCCCAGATAGGCCCAGCTGGCGGCCGCCACACCCTGCAGGGTGCCGCCGAAGGGCGCGCGGTTGAGGTAAAGGGTGAGGATCTCGTCCTTGGACAGGTGCCACTCCAGCTGCAGGGTGCGCCACAGCTGACGCAGCTTGCCCGGCACGCTGCGCGCATGCGGATCGAGCAGGCGCGCCACCTGCATCGACAGGGTGCTGCCGCCGGACACCACCTCGCCGCCGGAGAGGTTCTGCCACAGCGCCCGGCCCAGTGCCAGCGGGTTGACCCCGGGGTGCCGGTAGAACCAGCGATCCTCGTAGGTGAGCAGCGCCTCCAGGTACAGCGGCGAAACCTCCTGCGGCATCACCGGATAGCGCCATACCCCCTCGGCATCGGCAAAGCGCCACAGCGGCGTACCGTCCTCGGCCAGCACCACCCGCGCCTCGTCGGCCCGCGGCAACGGCAGCGGGAACAGCCAGTCGGCCAGCCACAGCAGCGCCAGCCCCGCCAAGGCGGCCTGCAACCAGCGCCGCAAACGAATCACGATGGACACACCTCAACCCCACAAAACAGAGGGCCCGTGATCGCAGGAATCGATCACGGGCCCCGGCATTACGCCCTGAAAACCTAGCGCCCTTTTACCACCAGGCTCTTCGGTGCACTGCCCAGCGCCTTCCAGCCCGGCCGGTACATCGATTCGACCAGGGGTGGCGGCACCCGGTAATGGCCCGGGGTGACGGCACGGGCCAGATACAACAGGTGCGTCGGCTCGTAACCGCTGACATCCACGGCGGCCACATAGCGGTCACCACGGTATTCCTGATGCTTGATCCGCGCGTTCTGCATGGACTGCTGCCACTCCTTCACGGCACTGCTGGCATCGCCGAGGCTGGCACTGCTCTGCGCCAGGTTCTGGTTTTCCAGCTCCAGGCCGGCCGGCAGCAGGTCCACCAGCAGGGCATCCGGCACGCGCTCCTTGGCCTCGACGATCAGGTGCACCAGCACCAGCTCGCCACTGCTGAGGTTGTCCAGCGCCAGCGGCTTGCCATCCATGCCGAGGTATTCGCGGAAGATGCTGAGGTTCTCGCCACTGGCCGGCGGCAGCTCACGCGGATAGCCCGACAGGCTGAACTGCTGGTAGAGCGTCTCGCTGCCGAGGCTCTGCACCGACAGCGGCGCCTGCAGGCTGGCGCCTTCCAGCTTCAGGGTCGGCTGCTCGCGGTTGAGTGCCTGTACCAGACCGGCAGCCTTCAGCTCGGCCTGCCAGTCACCTTCCGGCTGGTTGAGCAGACGCCGGCCGGCGAGGAACACGGCATTGCGCTCCTGGGTCGACAGATACTCGTTGCCGGCAAGATCATCGGACAGGCGGAACAGCCAGCTGTCGCGCTGCGCCTTGGCCAGGTCATGCTCCTCCAGCAGGGCGTAGATCAGCGCGTCATCGCGCAGACGGCTGCCGTAATCGCCGTACCAGTAGTAGCGCTCAGACTTGAACTCATGACTGAGCGCGGCCTGCAGCAGGGTATCGGCGCGCGGCTGATCGCCCATCAGTTGCAGGGCCACCGCCAGGTGCGCCAGTGGCAGGCCACTACGGGCCTCGCTCTGCCGTTCGGCCAGCGCGCGCAGGCTGCCCAGCGGAGCCTGCTGACTGCGCGCCAGCACATAGCCGGCGTAGGCCTGCACGGCGAAGCGCATGTGCTCGCTGTCTTCGCTGTAGTACACGTCGATCAGCTGGCGATCCTGCAGGTAGCGCAGCAGGCGCTCGCTGGCCTTCTTCAACGCATCGTCCGGCACGCTGTAGCCCTGCTCGCGGGCACGCAGCAGGAAGTCGGTGACATAGGCCGTCAGCCAGTATTCCTCATCACTGTCACTGCCCCACAGACCGAAGCTGCCGTTGTAGCGCTGCATGCCGAGCAGACGCTCGATACCCAGCTCCAGCTTGCTGCGTCGTTCCTGATCGCTTTCGCCCTTGATGCCCAGACGCTTGAGGCTGGCGGCGTCGGCATACAGCGAGGGATACAGGCCGCTGGTGGTCTGCTCCAGGCAACCGTAGGGATAAGCCTTGAGTTCGCTGATCTGCTCGGCGAGGTTCAGCGGCGGCTTGCTCGACAGGCTCAGCAGCCCCTGCAGGCCATCGGGGTCGTACTGGCTGAGGGCGCTGTCCGGCAGGGTCCAGCTGTCGCCCTTGAGTACCGCGCGGAACTGCTTGAGCTGCGCCGGGTAGGCCGGGCGCACGCCGATCTGCCACTGCCGGCTGAAGGGCGGCAGCTGCTCGCCGGGCAGGTCCAGACCATTGACCCTGACGCTGAGCTGGCCGGTGCCCAGGCCGCCGACCGCGCGCACGGCAATCGGCAGGGTGATGCGCTGGCCCTGCGCCAGTTGCAGCGGCACGCTGCTGGCCGCCTCGCGCAGTTGCAGCTGACCGCTGGCCGCCAGTTGCACATCCAGCTTCTGCGGCGCACCGGAGAGGTTGGTCAGGTCCAGCGCCAGCGCGGTTTCGTCACCGCCGGCGAGGAAGCGCGGCGCCGACAGTTCGGCCACCAGCGGCGCCGCGACCACCGTCTTGGCCTCGCCCTTGCCATAGCTGTCGTCGCTCCAGGCCTGCGCCATCAGGCGCAACTCACCGTTGAAGTCAGGGATATCCAGACTGACCTCGCCTTCGCCCTGGGCATTG
>ERZ1645187.4654-NODE-4654-length-10960-cov-8.432829_pt1 | contig 10960 bp, 14 predicted proteins | sample MGYA00575352_ERZ1645187 | MGnify/ENA primary metagenome ERZ1645187 (study PRJEB40837, sample SAMN11349314) | freshwater sediment metagenome | isolation source: river sediment | host: Sediment | place: India: Wazaribad , New Delhi | collected 2017-02-21 ... | reverse complement strand
CAGCATGCGGCGAGCAGGATACCGGCACCCAGCGTGACCGCGTGCAGGAGCGAGAGGCCGAGTACTAGCCCGATGATAACGGTGATGAGCGTGATCCCGATGCCAAAGAGGGTGGAGGCAATCATGTCACCGAAGACAATAGCCTCGACCGTGATCGGGCACGATGCGAGCCGCTCAAGGGTCTTTGCCTGCCCCTCCCAGGGAAAGATAGCGGGGGATACTGCCGTGGCTGTGAAAAAGAGCGCCATCCCGACCAGTCCCGATACCAGCAATGCAAGCGGGAGCTGCCGGCTCCCCATCAGGAACGCGAGGAACAGGAAGACCGGCATGAATATCCCGAAGATGAGCACCGGACCCTTGATGTAATAGATACAAATGTCTTTCTTGGCAATCGCCCATGCTCTCCGGACCTGTTCAGGGAATCCTGCCGGGTTCATGGCGATGCCTCCCGGGTCAGCCGGAGAAATGCATCGTCAAGCGAGGGTGCGAGGGTATTAAGGGTGACGATCGCTGCACCCTGTTCCCGGCTGAACTGAACGAGAAGCCTGATGACCGCATCATGGTTCTCGGTGGTGATCTGCCACTTGTCCCCGGTTCGGTCTGCACTCACCACTCCGGGAAGCCGGGCAAGTGCATCTGCCGGGATCTCCCGGTCGAAACTCACCTCAATCCGGTGGAGACGGTCAATTGCCGCCTTCAGTTTTTCCGGGGCGTCAAGTGCAACTATCTTCCCACTCCTGATGATTCCGACCCGATTGCAAAGCCGGTTTGCCTCCTCCATGTTGTGGGTGGTCAGGAAGATAGTCGTCCCCGCCCGGTTCAGGTCCCGGAGCAGGGAGAGGATCATCTGGGTACTCTGGACATCGAGACCACTCGTGGGCTCATCCAGGAAGAGGAGCCGGGGCTCGTGGAGGAGGGCCATCGCAAGGATGAGCCGCTGCTTCATCCCCTTCGAATAGGCCTGGACCTTCTGGTCCTTCCGCTCAAAAAGGCCCAGCACCGTGAGAAGTTCGGAAGCCCGTTCCGATACACGGACTGGGGAAATCCCATACAGTTCCCCCATCAGCATCAGGTTCTGCCAGGCGGTAAGGTCGGTATAGGCATTCGAGGTCTCGGGCACGACGCCGAATCCCTGTTTGGCCAGTACCGGTTCGCGCTGTATATCATGGCCGAGAATCATTGCAGAACCGGAATCAGGAGGAATAACCCCCGTCAGCATCCGGGTGGTGGTGGTCTTTCCGGCACCGTTCGGGCCAAGGAAGCCGAAGATCTCCCCTTCCTTCACCGAGAACGAGACATGGTCGACAGCCACCGTAGAGCCGAAAACCTTGGTCAGATCGGCGACCACAATTGCGTCAGGCATCCGGATATCCCCTCAGACATCATCCCGGATGCCAAGGAGCACCATCCGCTGGTCGCATCGGATCCCCCGGTTCTCATCCTTTCGAACCGAAACAAGGTGCAGGGGTTTCACGGGATGCCTGGCACTCCCGGCAGTGATGATCCCCTCCCCTTGGAGAACAACAAATACCACGGCATATGGTTCCGGATGAGGAGGGATCTCCTGACCGGTCTCAAGGCAGACGAGGACGATGTTCGATCCGCTCATTTTGATGAGATCTTTTTTCACAGGGGTATCCGGTGAGCACTCAGCAACTTTTTGAAGGTCCATTCTCTTCCCTCACTTCACGTTTCTGATGGGATTAGCACATGAAACCGGTAAAATTCTCTCAGCACTCGTTCACAGCGCGGTAATTAGAATGTATCGTGTGAATTATTTGCCCAGTCTGACGAGATAGCGATTATCAGATTTCTGATCCCAGGAGACCTGGTATCCCTGCCCCGCGAAGGGAGAGCAGGTATTATCGACCTGCTCCCTGGTTGCATAGAACGTAACGATATCTCCGGGGGGAAGCTTGTTCAACAGGATCTTCAACTTGATCATCAGGTTCGTACAGGTCAGGTCAGTGAAATCTTTTGGTTCTGTCACATTCATCACCCTTCCCTTACTACGCCACTGAAAGCCGAGTCTCGTGCAAGGCTAGCATTGGTATGACGTATCATGTCAGGGTAAGAAGATGGCGTCATATGTAGCATATATTTCAAATTCTTTTAAAATAAAAGTTACGAATTTTCCGTAGCACTCCATCATACAAAATCTCAAAGCTTCATGTAAAATGCAAAATCATATATTCGAATATTCAAATATAGTCATATTACATGGCGGGCACCACAAGTCAACCGGCCGGGGCAGAGACAGTCACCCTCCAGGTCCACGGCATGGACTGTACGTGCAATGCCGATCTGCTTGCCCGGAAGCTGACCGCTCTTGCGGGTATTGTCGGTCACGAGATCACTCCCGTTACAGGGCAGGCAAGGATCACCTACAATCCTGCGGTCGTGAATGTCCAGGAGATCATCCGCACCGTTGCAGAGACGGGGATGACCGCTTCGCTTGTGCGGGGTGAGGGGCGAAGGAGCACCTGGTGGCGCGAACCACAGCAACTTGCGCTCTATGGCTGCGGACTTATCGCTCTCACCGCCTTCATCGCGGGATACCTCGGGGCATCGCTCCTTGTCGTCAATGGATTATATCTCCTCGCGGTAATCGTTGGGGTATACTATCCCGCACGAAAAGCCCTCATTGCACTCCGCAACCTGACTCCCACGATTCATCTCCTTATGCTGATCGGCTCAGTCGGGGCGATGCTGCTTGGCCTCTGGGGAGAGGCGGCAGTCCTGATCTTTGTCTATTCACTCGGCGATGTACTCGAATCATTTGCCGTGGACAAGGCCAGAGGTGCGATCCGGTCCCTGATGGCACTCATGCCAAAGGAGGCCCTTGTCCGGCGTGACGGGAGGGAAATGGTCTGTACGGTTGATACGATCAGCATTGGGGAAGTCGTCCGGGTCCGGCCTGGTGAGCGGATCCCGGTGGACGGGACCGTCACATCAGGGACTTCGTATGTAGACCAGGCGGCTGTCACTGGTGAGCCAATCCCGGTGAAGCGCCAGGCCGGTGACGAGGTATTTGCCGGGACCATCAACCAGAATGGCTCCCTGGAGGTACGGGTCACAAAGCCTGCATCCGAGACGATGCTCTCCCGGATCATCCTGTCAGTCGAGGAGGCACAGGCAAAACAGACCTCATACCAACGGTTTTCGGATTCGTTTGGGAAATACTATACCCCGGCGATGTTCGTCCTTGGTGTCCTTGTGGCAACCGTTCCCCCACTGTTCTTTGGTGCCGAGTGGTATCCCTTCGTCTACCGCGGGCTCGTCGTCTTTGTCGTCTCCTGCTCCTGCGGCCTTGCTCTCTCGGTTCCCGTTGCGGTCGTAGGGGCGATGGCAAACGCGGCCAAGCATGGCACGGTCTTCAAGGGGGGGACGTACCTGGAGGTCATTGACAAGGTAAGGGTCATCGCCTTCGATAAGACCGGGACCTTGACCATCGGGCGTCCCGAGGTCACCAATATCCTTGCATTCAACGGTGCACGGGAAGATGAGGTGCTCGACCTGGCCGGCAGCCTCGAGTCCAGGTCCAGCCATCCGCTCGCTGCAGCGATTCTCCGGAAAGCCCGGGAACACGGGACCCCCTGCACCCTCCCATTGGCAGAGTTCCATGAGGCTGCCGGGCTCGGGGTATCGGCACGAATAGATAATCAACCTTGCATCGTTGGCAGTCCCCGGGGACTGTCCGAACAGGGTATCGACGTCAGTACGGCTGCCGGAACCATTGACCAGTTCGAGGACGAAGGTCGGACAGTGGTCCTGGTGGGTCGCGGTGCCGTGCTGGTGGGCCTCATCGCAATCGCGGACGAAGTGCGGCCGGGCGCCGTCGATGCCATGCAACGCCTCTCCCGCTCCGGTGTCAGAACTGTGATGCTGACGGGGGACAACGAACGAAGTGCCAGGGCTATCGCTGCAAGAGTAGGTGTTGATGAATACCTGGCACAGCTCCTTCCGACTGAAAAAGTTACAGTGGTTCGTGAACTTAAGGAAGAGCACGGGACCGTTGCCATGGTCGGCGATGGGATCAATGATGCCCCGGCCATGGCAGTATCGGATGTCGGCATCGCCATGGGTGCTGCAGGCACGGATATCGCGATCGAGGCAGGGGACGTCGTGCTGATGTCTGACGATCTCGGGAAGATCGCTTATGTCCGGGAGCTCTCGCACCGGACGGTCAGCACCATCCGGCAGAACATTGCGGTCTCGCTCATCAATGTTGCATTCATGGTGATCGCAGCCCTGCTTGGGTATCTCGGGCTGGTCACGGGGCTGCTCCTGAATGAAGCGAGTGCGGTCTTTGTCATCCTGAATGCCCTGCGGCTCCTGACATGGCGCAGCGCTGCAGAGCCATCTGTCCCGAATGGAGGAGAGCCCCTCTCTGTTTCGAGCCCTTCAGGGATCAGGGAAGGAGCACGACCTGCGACTGGTTGCAGCTGCTCACCCGCAACAGAACCGGCCGGGGAATACGTATCCCCACAACCATCCACAGGGTCTTGTTGCGGGAGCGTTTCAGGATCTGGCTCGGCCCCTGTTAGTCATGCCGGCTGCGGATGTAAGGAATCGGGTGAATCATTAAGGTCTACTCCTTGCTGCAGTACAGATCCAGTCGCTACCACCACAACACCAATGAAGGTCCGTGAAGAAAGCCCCTGTTGCTGTGGACCCCCCCTCACTTCACCACCCTCTCCCGGGCAGTCCACCGCCAACCTCCTTGCGGCAACTTTCCGGGTTGAAGGGCTCGGCTGCACCTGTGAAGGGCAGATTATCGAGAAACGGGTGAAGGCACTGGACGGGGTCACAGTGTTCTCGCTGAATCCCATCACACATCAGTTGAAAGTCATCTACAACCCAGCGGTCGTATCACGGCGGGATATCGAAGCAGAGGTAAAGAAAGCAGGAATGACGCCGGTCTTCCTGAAGTCGGAAGCACCGGCAGAATTGGCCGGGCAGAGATGTCCCCATGCGACAGAAGGAGGGCAGGAATGACCACACGGACCCGTAACCGCCGGGCTGCCGGGCTCTCCCTCCATGCCGCTCTATTCAAGGCGCTTTCAGATGAGACACGGCTCAGAATATACCTCCTTCTTGGGCAAGGTGAGCTCTGCGTCTGCCAGATCCAGGTCGCCCTTGCCATGTCGCAAACAAAGATCTCGCGCCATCTCACCGTGCTCAGGAATGCAGGGCTGGTTACTGCCCGCCGTGAAGGACTCTGGATGTACTACCAGAGAACGGAACTGCATACTCCGCCCCTCCATGACTTCATCGAAGGGCTTGTCCAACTCCTCGAGGCTGATCCAGATCTTATAGCATCAGTTGTGATTGACCAACGGTATGCCGAGCTTCCCCCAGAGGAAGTCGCTCGTCTGACAAAGGATCTATAAGGATCGATCCTCTGGATTCCTCACAGGTGCGAGAACCGTTCCCGTTCCTGATCGAGAAATACCTGTGCCTGGTCAGTGATATGATAGATAATCCATTGCCCTTGTTGCTCTCCTTCGATCATCCCGGCTTTCTTGAGGATATTCAGATGGTACGACAATTTGGAATCGGCGATCTTGACCACTGTTTTGATCACACAAACACAGAGCGGCTGGACCATGAGAAGGGAGAGGATCTTCAACCGGACCGGATCGGCACAGGCCTGGTACCACCCCTGCATCTGTTCAAACACCCGGTCGGAAGGGAGCTGGTCGATGAGTCCCTCCACTCCGCCACAGGAACAGAGCGAATCGGCAATTTCCTGGGGGATGGAGAGGTCATCGACATCCTTTCGAGCCATCCGGGAGCGTGATACCTGCCTGGACATTTCAAATTATTATACACTATTCTGATCTCATAAACTGTTCATCCACACCTGGTTGTGCGGTTGTTCCTTCTGAATGATTCCTATCAGAAGTTTTATGTCTCACTATATTTCAATTATAGTTGAAATATTTTGTCGAGAAGGATATGAATGCATCTACACCATCCCCTGTTCCTCGAACCTGCTGAAGGAGGAGAACAACCATGACCGATGCCATCACCGGTGCACTACTCTCCGGGCTGAACGCAGTCATCGAGTATCTTGCTGCCCACGTCGTCACCTGCCTCGTCCCGGCATTCTTCATCGCCGGCGCGATCGCAATCTTCGTCAAGAAAGAGGCGATCCTGAAGTACTTCAGCCCTGATGCCAAGAAATCTGTCAGTTACGGGGTTGCATCCATATCAGGGGTCGTTCTTGCCGTCTGCTCCTGCACCATCCTGCCGATGTTTGCCGGCATCCTGAAGAAAGGGAGCGGGATCGGTCCTGCAACCACCTTCCTCTATGCAGGGCCTGCCATCAACATCCTCGCCATCATCTATACTGCCAGCGTGCTCGGATGGGACATCGGGTTTGCCCGGGCATTTTTCGCCATCACCATGTCGATTGCCATCGGCCTCCTCATGGCCACCATCTTCCGGTCTTACGATGAGGCCGTGACAGCAGCGGGCAAGGGGTTTGTGGCCGGCAGCGAAGAATCCACCCGGCCGAAATGGGTGGTCCCTCTCTTCGTTGTCTTCCTTGTGCTCATCCTGGTGATCGGGGCTTCCGGGCTCATTCCATTCTCTGTCCGTCTCTCGATCGTGTATGTCCTGACCCTGGGAGTCGCCCTGCTGCTCATCTACTACTTCGAGCGCGACGAAGTAACCGAGTGGGGATACGAGATCTGGGACCTCACCAAGAAGATCTTCCCGATCCTCATTGCCGGGACATTCATAGTGGGCATCATTGCCTTCTTCCTCCCGCCAGAGACCTTCAAACCGTTCTTCGGTGACAACTCGCTCGGGGCCTGCCTCCTGGCATCAGTGGTCGGCGCCCTCCTCTATATGCCCACGCTCCTCGAGGTCCCCATCATCGGCGGCACGTTCGGATACACCTCGGGGGTCATGGCCGGTGGCCCTGCACTCTCACTCCTCCTCGCAGGGCCCGCGGTCAGTCTCCCGAGCCTGCTCGTGCTGTACCGCATCATGGGAGGGAAAAAGACGCTGGTGTTTGCTCTCCTGGTGGTCGGCTTCTCGACCTTCGCCGGGTTCGTGTTCGGCAACTACTTCCCGTACCTCGGGATCCCGGGATGTGGCACCAGTGGATGAGAAGCCCTGCTGCGAGGCGGAAGCCCTCCGTCGTATCCGGCAGGTCGATGTTGGGGGTATCGTGGTCGGGATCAGCATGCTCGATCATATCCTTGCCGAAGTGAGGGAGATGGAACTTCCGGACGAAAAGGAAACCGGGAGAGAACTCCTGAAGAGATTGAAGATCTACAATTATATCCCTGCATCAGCAGAAGAGAAATACCGGATCGCGCTTTTACAGGAATATCAGAAGTATAAGGGTGGGTGAATCATATGAAGATCGAAGTGCTCGGTACCGGCTGCATGAAATGCAAGCGGCTGTTCAAGAACGTTGAGATTGCCGTAAAGGAACTCGGCATCACTGCAGAGATTGTGAAGGTCGACGATATCAGCGAGATCATCACCCGCGGAGTCATGCTCACCCCAGCCCTTGCGGTCGATGGGGAGATGAAAGTCTCAGGCCGTGTCGCAGATGTAAAAGAACTCAAGGAGATCCTGAAGGGATAACCCATGGCATCAAAACCAGAGTGTGCATGCGGTGACACCTCGGCACTCGCTGGTGGGAAGAAACGGATCATCTTTCCCTGTGCAGGGACAGCGAACGTCGGTTTTATCTCCAACGCAGCCGCCCTCCAGCTCGGCGAAGAGGGGTATGGAGTAGCGACGTGCATCGCACTCCTGGGATCCGGGGATCCGGGTCTGAAGAAGCGTATTGCTGATGCCGATGAGGTGGTGATCATCGATGGCTGCCCCATGACATGCGGGGCAAAGATAGCCAATTTCCAGGGAGTGACCCCGGCCCAGCATATCGTGATCACCAGTCTCGGAATCGACAAGGTTTACGAGAAGAACTTTACCGAAGACGAGGTGGAACTCGTCGTCTCTGCTGCCTGGGAAGGAAGGGGAAGACCCGGGGAGACCTATGTCCGGTGAGTCCTGCGTCACGAAGGAACCAAAAGGCCTCGGCTGGTTCGAACGGTACCTGACGGTCTGGGTCCTCCTCTGCATCGGGATCGGCATCCTGCTTGGGAAATACGCCCCGGAGCTTGCCCGGTATCTCGATTCCCTTGCCATCTATTCGGGCGAAGCCCCGATCATCTCCATCCCCATCGCCATCGCCCTCTTCTTCATGATGTACCCCATCATGGTGAAGATCGACTTTGCGGAAGTCCTGAAGGCTGGGAAGAACATCAAGCCGGTCGCCCTCACCCTCTTCGTGAACTGGGCCATCAAGCCCTTCACCATGTATGCTATCGCCCTCTTCTTCCTCGGCTATGTCTTCATCGGGTTCATCGGGCCGGAGGCAGTTGACCTCGTGAAGATGCCCTTCGGCCTGGACCTCCCGGTTGGAGCGCCCTATGGGGACGGGACCGTGGTCATGGTGGATGGCATCAAGATGCTTGAAATCCCGCTCTGGCGGAGCTATCTTGCGGGGTGCATCCTTCTTGGGATCGCACCCTGCACGGCCATGGTCCTGGTCTGGGGATACCTGGCGAAGGGCAACGACGGGCATACCCTCGTGATGGTGGCCATCAACTCGCTCACCATGCTCCTCTTTTACGGACCGCTCGGGGGCTTCCTGCTCGGGATCGGCCAGCTCCCGGTCCCCTGGCAGGCGCTCGCCCTCTCGATAGCTGTGTATGTCGCCCTCCCCCTTGTAGCCGGCTATATATCGAGAAGACTGATCATCCGGGCGAAGGGTGAGGTGTGGTTCAACCGGAAGTTCGTTCACTACCTGACCCCGGTCACTATCATCGCACTGCTCTCCACTCTGGTCCTCCTCTTCACCTTCAAAGGAGAGGTCATCCTCTCCCAGCCGCTTACCATCGTCTGGATCGCAATCCCCCTCTTCCTCCAGACGATGCTCATCTTCACGATCGGGTATTTCCTCGCGAAGAAAATCCACCTCACCTATGAGGATGCCGCACCCTCGGCGATGATCGGTGCCTCGAACCACTTCGAGGTCGCCATCGCCACGGCCACGATCCTCTTTGGGATCGCTTCAGGGGCAGCCCTCGCGACCGTAGTAGGAGTCCTGATCGAAGTCCCGACCATGCTTCTCTTGGTAAAAATCTGTCTCCGGACACAAGGATGGTTCAGATGAAACGCAATCTTATCATTGAATGGAAACACATCGGCACCACCGTCACCGGCACCTGCGAACGCTGCAGCCTGACCGGCGGGGCGATACTGGACGTGCTCGAAGACCTCCAGCCCTATTTCAGACAGAAGAATATTACCGCCCGATTCAGGGAAACCGTACTCCCCGACTCACAGATCGAAGAGTCAAACCAGGTCCTCATCAACGGCGTTCCCCTGGAGGAGTACCTGTCGGATGCCCGGGTGGTACAGACACCCTGCTGCTCCTGTGCCTGCATCACGGGGCAGGAGGAAGCAGAGTGCCGTGCGATCGATGTCGGTGAGGAACGCTACGAGGCAATCCCCCCCGATCTGCTGAAGCGGTTGATTATCGGGGTCGTTGAATCGTGGGATAACCCATGCAGCTGTGGCTGCGATTGCGGCCCGGATATGAAATGCGAGTGAACCTGTCATGAACGAATCAATCGGATGCATAGGGGGAGGGCGGGTGGTCCGCATCCTCCTGCACGGATGGAGGGAGGCGGGCCTTCTCCCGGAGAACATCATTGTCAGCGACCCCAACAGAGGGGCACTTGACCAGATAACCGCAGAATTTCCAGGGGTGACCGTACTACAGGACCAGAACGCCCTTGCAGCCGGCCAGGACCTTGTCATTATCGCAGTCCATCCCCCGGACGCAGGGAAGGTGCTCGGTGTGATTGCCCCGGCACTCAAACCCGATGCCATCGTCATCTCGCTCATGCCCAAGCTGACCATCGCCCAGCTCTCCGGGATGCTCGGGGGATTCGACCGGATCGTCAGGATGATCCCGAATGCCCCGTCTATGGTACTGAGCGGATATACCCCGGTTACCTTCTCGGGGGAGATCACAACAGGGGACCGTGCGATGGTGGGAACCCTCCTGGAATCCCTCGGCCGGTACATCGACGTCCCCGAGAAGGACCTGGAGGCCTACGCGGTGATCTCCGCAATGGGGCCGACCTACCTCTGGTTCCAGCTCTATGAACTCGAGCAGATCGCGGTCTCGTTCGGGCTCTCCCCGGAACGGGCTGCCGATGCAGTCCGGAAGATGGCCGAGGGGACCGTGCAGACCATGATGTGGTCCCATCTCACCCCCGAGCAGGTCATGGACCTCGTCCCGGTTCGGCCTCTCGGTGAGGATGAACCAGCGATCAGGGAGATGTACCGGAGACGTCTCCCGGCCCTTTACCAGAAACTGAAGGGCTGAACCACTGTGGCTGATCCAGACTTCGTCAGGGGATCCAGCATGGACCTGGATGACCGGCCGGTCCTCCTCCTGACCTGCTCCGGGATCTCGCATACCGGGCAGCTCACCACGATGGCAGGGAACTCGCTCCGATGCCGTCATCCCGTCCTTGTTTCCCGTCATGTGAGGCTCACTTCCCTCACGCGGTCCCTGGAGAAGGAATTGACCGGGGACGAATGCCTCATCGCAGTGGACGGCTGCGAGGAATGCTGTGCAAAGAAGAGGATGGACCTGATCGGGAAGATCCCGGATGCCTATCTCATCGCGACGAGAGAAGGGATCACCAAGCGAGGGATGGAAGAGCCGCGCTACGATGAGATCGAATGTCTCTGCCAGGCAGTCATCCGGACGATCAGGAAGAGTGGAGGTAAGAATGATGAATGAGATTATGAAGCGACGAATTGTAGTCCTGGGAATACTCCTGCTGCTCGTAACGCTGGCAGCCCTTGGAGCAGGATGCACCGCTCCGGCCGCGACGAACGAAAGCCAGAT
>ERZ1645187.4653-NODE-4653-length-10963-cov-7.205262_pt1 | contig 10963 bp, 14 predicted proteins | sample MGYA00575352_ERZ1645187 | MGnify/ENA primary metagenome ERZ1645187 (study PRJEB40837, sample SAMN11349314) | freshwater sediment metagenome | isolation source: river sediment | host: Sediment | place: India: Wazaribad , New Delhi | collected 2017-02-21 ... | reverse complement strand
GGGCGGTATGTGCATGGGGGGGGGTGGGGCCTGACCGGCGGGCAATGCCTGAGCCTGCCGATGATCGCGGGGGGGCGGTGGTTCCTGATGCGGACGCGGCGGGGGACATGACGCCGCTGGCCCGCCTGCTGGTCGAGCGTATCCGCGAAGGCGGGCCGATCACGGTGGCCGACTACATGGCAGACTGCCTGCTGCACCCGGTGCATGGCTACTACACCACGCGCGACCCGTTCGGCGTCGCCGGCGATTTCACCACCGCGCCCGAGATTTCCCAGATGTTCGGCGAACTGGTCGGGCTGGCGCTGGCGCAGGCCTGGCTGGACCAGGGCGCGCCCGCGCCCTTCACCCTGGCCGAGCTTGGCCCCGGCCGCGGCACCCTGATGGCCGATGTCCTGCGCGCCACCCGCGGCGTGCCGGGGTTTCACGCCGCGGCGCAAGTGGTGCTGGTCGAGGCCTCGCCCGTGCTGCGGCAGGCGCAGCAGGCGACGGCCGGGCGGGCGCATGACCACGGCCTGCGCTGGATCACGGCGGCGGATGGGTTGCCGGCACAGCCGCTGTTCCTGATCGCCAACGAATTCTTCGACGCCCTGCCGATCCATCAGTACCAGTGCGTGAACGGCCGCTGGCACGAACGGCTGGTGGGCCTGAAGGATGGCGCGCTGGCCTTTGGCCTGGCGGAACGGGGGCTGCCGACCCTGGGCACTCCGGCGGCCCGGCAGCGCGATGAGGGGCTGATCGTCGAGGAACACCGGGCGGGCGGCTTTGTCATCAAGGCGCTGGCGCACCGGCTGCACCATCATGGCGGGCTGGCGCTGATCATCGACTACGGCGGCTGGCGGTCGCGCGGGGATACGTTGCAGGCGCTGCGGGCGCATGCCTTCGACGACCCGCTGGCGCATCCGGGGGAGGCCGACCTGACCGCGCACGTCGATTTCGAGGCCCTCGCCTGGGGGCAGCCGCACAACTACACCACGCAGGGAGAGTTCCTGCTGCGGCTGGGGATCGGGGCGCGGGCGGCGCGGCTGGCGCAACGCTTGCAGGGCGCAGCGCTGGAAAGCCACCTGGCCGCGCTTCGCCGCTTGACCGATCCGGCAGAAATGGGTTCGTTGTTCAAGGTGCTGGCGCTGACCGGCCCCGATGCCCCCCTGCCCCCCGGATTTGCCCCCTGATGTCTGCCGCGCTGGAAATCCTGACCCATGATGCCCTGCCCGCGCGGCACGGCTTCTTCACCCGCAAGGGGGGGGCCTCGTCCGGGGTGTTCGCCGGCCTGAACTGCGGCACCGGCTCCAGCGACCAGGCCGAGATCGTGGCGATCAACCGCGCCCGGGTGGCCGAGGCGATGGCGGTGGGGCCGGAGGCCTTGGTGACGGTGAACCAGGTGCATTCGCCCGATGTGGTGACGGTGAGCGGCCCGCTGGACGGCCGGCCCCGGGCGGATGCGATGGTGACGGCGACGCCGGGGGTGGCGCTGGCGGTGCTGACCGCCGATTGCCAGCCGGTGCTGTTCGCCGATGCCCGCGCGGGCGTGGTGGGTGCGGCCCATGCCGGCTGGCGCGGCGCGCTGGAGGGCGTGCTGGAGGCGACGCTGGACGCGATGGAGGCGCTTGGCGCCCGGCGCGCCGACACGGTGGCGGTGATCGGCCCCTGCATCAGCCAGGCCGCCTATGAGGTCGGCCCCGAGTTCTTTGACAGCTTCCGCGCCGAGGACCCGGAGAACACAAGGTTCTTCACCCATGGCACCGGCGACCGGATGCTGTTCGACCTGCCGGGTTTCGGGCTGCACCGGCTGCGGACGGCGGGAGTGGGCCAGGCCGACTGGGTACGGCACTGCACCTACGCCGATTCGGCGCGGTTCTATTCGTTCCGCCGCACCACCCATGCCGGCGAGCAGGATTATGGCCGGCTGATCTCGGTCATCCGCCTGTAATCCGCCACCTGATTGCCGCATTTGCGGAAACGATCCGCAACAGGATCAGCGATTGTTTCCGATTTTCGTCGAAAATCGGCGCCCCGGGCAACAATGGCGGTCATGGCGGCGGATTGTTCCGCGCCCGGAAATGGCCCCAATCCTTCACCAATCAGCCCAAGACACGCCGCATTGGAAAGCGATCTTCGACCCAAGGCCGAAAGGGCCAAGCAGAGGAGAGCAGACCATGTCCAAGGAAATCAAGACCGAACGCCGCTGGCTCCGCTCGGTGATTGCGGCCTCGGCGGAACCGCTGCCCAGCTTCCCCTGGATGCGCGACCAGCGCCGCAAGCCTGCCGCGATGGGGGCCGAGATCGCCGAACGCGACGCGATCCGTCACCACCCCTCGCCCTTTGCCGGTCGGCGCGCGCTGGCGGCGCGCTGATCGAATCAAGTTGACACGAATTTGCGCGGTTCCGGCGGCGGATTGCAGGCAGCTTCAGGGACAATGACGGGTCGCTGGGCAGCACCGTTCCCCGGGCGACCGCGAAATGTGCCCGAGGTTTGACAGACCGTCGCAATCGGGACATCTTCGGGCTCAGCAGATGTCCCTCTGCGCAGACAGGCGGCTGGCCCCGCGCGCAAGACCCGCAAGGGCAGCCCGGCCAGGCGTTTCCCCCGCCCCCCCGCTCTGGGGTCGGGACCAGCTCGGAAAGACGGCCCCGGTGCTCCTCTGGCACCTTGCGGGGCCGTTTCTCTTTCCGGGGGCACCGATTTTCGACGAAAATCGGAATCCCGCTCAGGCGCTGCGGGCGAGCCGGGCCTCGAGCACGTCGAAGGGAACACCCGGTTCGTCCTTGGCGCAGCGGATCACCAGGCTGGTCTTCACGTTCGCCACGTTCTCGGCCTTGAGCAATTCGCCGGTCAGGAAGCCCTGGAAGGTCGACAGGTCGGGCGCCACGCATTTCAGGATGAAGTCGATCTCGCCATTCAGCATGTGGCATTCGCGGACCAGGGGCCAGGCGCGGCAGCGTGCCTCGAAGGCCGACAGGTCGGCCTCGGCCTGGCTTTGCAGGCGGACCATGGCGAAGACGGCGACCTCGAAGCCCAGTTCGCGGGCGTCGATCGTGGCGTGATAGCCGGTGATGTAACCGGCCTCTTCCAGCGTGCGGACGCGGCGCAGGCAGGGCGGCGCGGAAATCCCCACGCGGCCGGCCAGTTCCACGTTGGTCATGCGGCCGTCGGCCTGAAGTTCGGCAAGGATGCGCCGGTCGATCGGGTCCAGCTTGTGTCCGGCCATGAATGTCTCCCTGATTGCCTGCCTTCTAGGCGCTTGGCCGGCGCCGCGCAATATTGTTTCGCGAAACGGGCCTGCCCGGCCCTGCCCGTTTCGCGGCGCTGGCCGTTTCCGCAAGCATTCGGGGCTTTCGGGTCGTCCGGGGCTGGCCTATATCGTCTGGGCTGCAATGCGGGGGACGATCATGGCCGAACGGAAGATGCGGGTTCTCATCATCGGGTCGGGGCCGGCGGGCTATACCGCGGCGGTCTATTCGGCGCGCGCGATGCTGAACCCGGTGCTGGTGCAGGGCATCCAGCCGGGCGGCCAGCTGACGATCACGACCGAGGTCGAGAACTGGCCCGGCGACACCCATGTGATGGGGCCCGACCTGATGCTGCGGATGCAGGCCCATGCCGAGGCGATGGGCGCCGAAGTGGTGGGCGACATCATCACCAGCCTGGACCTGTCGAAGCGCCCCTTCGTGGCGCAGGGCGACAGCGGCACGACCTATGTCGCCGATGCGGTGATCCTGGCCACCGGCGCGCAGGCGCGCTGGCTGGGCCTGCCCAGCGAGGAAAAGTTCAAGGGCTTTGGCGTCTCGGCCTGCGCCACCTGCGACGGGTTCTTCTACCGGGGCAAGGAGGTGGTGGTGATCGGCGGCGGCAATACCGCGGTCGAAGAGGCGCTGTTCCTGACCAACTTCGCCAGCAAGGTGACGGTGGTGCATCGCCGCGACAGCTTCCGCGCCGAGAAGATCATGCAGGACCGGCTGTTCCGGAACCCCAAGATCGAGGTGTTCTGGGACAGCGAGGTGACCGAGGTCAAGGGCACCGAGGCACCCCTGGGCGTGACCGCCGTCACCCTGCGCAACGTGAAGACGGGCGAGGCCCGCGACATCCCCTGCGCGGGGTTCTTCGTGGCCATCGGCCATGCCCCGGCCTCGGAGCTGGTGAAGGACCAGCTGGAGCTGCACTCGGGCGGATACGTCCGGGTCGAGCCGGGGTCGACCCGCACCTCGATTCCCGGCGTCTTTGCCGCCGGCGACCTGACCGACCACATCTATCGCCAGGCCGTCACCAGCGCCGGCATGGGCTGCATGGCCGCGCTGGACGCCGAAAAGTTCCTGGCCGGGCATTGAGATGACGCCCGAGGTCGGCGCGGTTCTGGACGGGCTGGCGCGCGGCGAGGGGTTTTCGCAAGCCGGCACGCAGCGCACCCGGTGTCGCATCCGCGGCCGCGACCTGGTGTTCTGCACCGCCGTCGAACACGATCCGATCCAGCGCAAGATGCGGTCGGGGGCGTTCTACGAGACCTCGGACCTTTACCTGCTGGACGGGCATTTCCCGGCGGGCGGCACCTTCATCGACGTGGGCGCGAACATCGGCAACCACTCGCTGTACTTTGCGGTGATGCTGGGGGCGGGCCGGGTGATCCCGATCGAGCCGAACCCGGTCTGCTGGCGGCTCTTGGTGGAAAACGTGCTGGCGAACGACGTGCTTGACCGGTTCGACCTGAGCCGGCTGGGGGTGGGCCTGGGCGCGGCGCGAGCCGGCGGCTACGGGATGGAGCGGCGCGAGCGCAACCTGGGCGCCGCCGCCATGGTTGCCGGAGAGGGCGACCTGGAGGTCTGGCGCGGCGACGACCTGCTGGCGGGCGAGGCGCCCGATCTCATCAAGATCGACGTCGAGGGGGCCGAGATGGCCGCGCGGCAGGGGTTGCAGGGGCTGATCGCGCAGCACCGGCCCAGGCTGTTCGTCGAGGTGGCGGCCGAGAATGACGCGGCCTTCCGCGACTGGGTGGCGGCGGCGGGCTATGCCATTGCGCTGACCCGCAACCGCTATCGCAAGGCGACGAACTACCTGGCCGTGCCGGAGTGATCGGGTTCGACGGCACCGCCTTTCGTGCCCTGTTCGCCGGGGGCGATCCCCTGGCCCCTGCCCTGGCCCCGGCGGGGCGGTTTCACCATTCCGGCCAATGGGCGCTTTATGCGTCGCTGACGCCCGAAGGCTGCGCGGTGGCGATCCGGCGCTATCTGCGGCCCGACGATCCGCCGCGCGTGGTGGTAGCCCTGCGGGTGGCCGGACGGATGGCCGACCTGCGCGGGCGGGCAGCGGCTTCGGTGGTCTGGCAAGAGGAAAGGGCGGCGGGCCGACCCTCGCCGACCTGGGAATGTTCCGATGCGGCGCGGGCCGTGGGGGCGCAAGGCTTGCTCTATTCCTCGCGCTCGCGTCCCGACCTGACGCATCTGGTGATCTTCGATCCTGCGGCCGTCCGCCCGTCGACTGACGCGGTACGGGCCTTTCCTTCGGCCGACTGACGCTGCGCTGCAAAAAGGCCTTTCGCGGTGGCAGAAACCGATGTATGTTCACCGTTGAACAAACATTGCCGCCTGATCCGCATGCCCCCGTCCCACCCCAATCTGCCCGATGAGGGCCAGCTGTTCCGCCTGCTGCGGCAGCTTGACCGCGCGCCCGAGGCGTCGCAGCGGGCGACGGCCGGGGCGCTTGGCATCAGCCTGGGCAGCCTGAACGCGCAGCTGCGCGCCGCCAGCGAGGCCGGGCTGATCCGGATCAGCGACCGCGACAACAGCGCCGACCGGCGGCAGCGTTTTGCCTATGCGCTGACGCCGCGCGGCAGTGCCGAGAAATCCCGGCTGGTCGACCGTTTCCTGGCCGGCAAGCTGGCCGAATACAACGCCCTTCACGCCGAACTGACCGGTGAGGACAGAGGCCTCATCGCAACCAAACACAGGACCGACCTCATGCAGAACAACCTTGCGCCGATCCCCGAGCTGTATGTCTCGCACGAAAGCGCCCAGAAGCTGAAGCACGACGCGGCGGCGCTGACTTCGTGGGACCTGACCCCGCGCCAGGTCTGCGACCTGGAGCTGCTGATGAACGGCGGCTTCCACCCGCTGAAGGGCTTCATGACCGAAGAGGATTACGACGGTGTGGTGGCGAACATGCGCACCGCCTCGGGCGCGCTGTTCCCGATTCCGGTTACGCTGGACGTCAGCGAAGCCTTTGCCGAAAAGGTCGAAGCGGGCCAGGACATCGCGCTGCGCGACGCCGAGGGCGTGATCCTGGCGATCCTGTCGGTGACCGACAAATGGGTGCCGAACAAGGCGCTGGAAGCCGAGAAGGTGTTCGGCGCCGACGATCTGGCGCATCCGGCGGTGAACTACCTGCACAACCAGGCCGGCAAGGTCTATCTGGGCGGCCCGGTGACCGGCATCCAGCCGCCGGTGCATTATGACTTCAAGGGCCGTCGCGACACCCCGAACGAGTTGCGCGCCTTCTTCCGCAAGCTGGGCTGGACCAAGGTCGTCGCCTTCCAGACCCGCAACCCGCTGCACCGCGCCCACCAGGAACTGACCTTCCGCGCCGCGCGCGAGGCCCAGGCGAACCTGCTGATCCACCCGGTCGTCGGCATGACCAAGCCGGGCGACGTGGACCACTTCACCCGCGTCCGCTGCTATGAGGCGGTGCTGGACAAGTATCCGCAATCGACCACGCACCTGTCGCTGCTGAACCTGGCGATGCGCATGGCCGGCCCGCGCGAGGCGGTCTGGCACGCGATCATCCGCAAGAACCATGGCCTGACCCATTTCATCGTCGGCCGCGACCACGCCGGCCCGGGCAAGAACAGCCAGGGCAAGGATTTCTACGATCCCTACGCCGCGCAGGAACTGGTGCGCCAGCACCAGGCCGAAATCGGCATCGAGATGGTGGACTTCAAGCAGATGGTCTATGTGCAGGAAAAGGCACAGTATTTCCCGGTGGACGAAGTGCCCGAAGGCAGCACCGTGCTGGACATCAGCGGCACCGAACTGCGCCGCCGCCTGCGCGAGGGGCTTGAGATTCCCGACTGGTTCAGCTTCCCCGAAGTGGTGACCGAACTGCGCCGCACCAGCCCGCCGCGCGCCAAGCAGGGCTTTACGGTGTTCTTCACCGGCCTGTCGGGCAGCGGCAAGTCGACCATCGCCAACGCCCTGATGGTCAAGCTGATGGAGATGGGTGGCCGCCCGGTGACGCTGTTGGACGGCGACGTGGTGCGCAAGCACCTGTCGTCGGAACTGGGGTTCAGCAAGGAACACCGCGACATCAACATCAAGCGGATCGGCTATGTCGCATCCGAGATCACCAAGAACGGCGGCATCGCGATCTGCGCGCCGATCGCGCCCTACACCGCGACCCGCCGTGCCGTGCGCGAAATGATCGAAGCCTACGGCGCCTTCGTCGAAGTGCATGTGGCGACCAGCATCGAGGAATGCGAACGCCGCGACCGCAAGGGCCTGTACAAGCTGGCGCGCGAGGGCAAGATCAAGGAATTCACCGGGATCTCGGACCCCTATGAAATGCCGACCAAGGCCGAACTGGTGGTCGACACCCAGGATGTCGACGTGGACCACTGCGCCCACCAGGTGATCCTGAAGCTGGAATCGATGGGCCTGATCAAGGCCTGACCCGGCCCACCTGGGAAGATCGGAAAAGCCCTGCCCTGCGCGGGGCTTTTCACTTGCGCGGTCACTGGGGCCGCATCACTGGGGCCGCATCACTGGGGCCGCAGCATCCGCAGCAGGATCCTGTCCTTCAGCACATAGTGATGCACCAGGCCCATGACCGCATGCAGCCCGGCCAGAATGATCAGCACACTGGCGAACAGCGCATGCGGCTCGGCCAGGGCCGTCAGGCCGGCGAACCAGGCCAGACCGCCGCCCAGGGGCACGCCCAGCATCAGCAGATACAGCAGCCCATGCAGCGCCGAAGCCGCCTTGCCGCCCGCGCCGGGTTCGGCCGCAGGCCCCCCGCGCGTCAGGCGCAAGACGATCCGCAGCGCGGCCAGAGCCAGGATCGCCACGCCCAGCCAGACATGCAGCGGCGCGATCGAGACGGTGATCTCGGCGCCCTCCAGCTTTTGCTTCAGCGCCCGTCCCATGCCCTCGCTGACGACATAGTTCACCACCACGCCGGCCGCGATCAGCCAGTGCAGCACGATCTGCGTGCCGCTGTAGCCCGTGATCACCTTCATCACTGTCCCCTTTGCAATCCCTGCCGAAACCTGTCCGGCCTAGGGATCATACGGCAGCCAAAGGGAATTCCGTTGCGGCAAAGTGGCCCTGCGGCGACAGGCGCCGTCGTGTCAGTGCACGTTCACCGGCGCGAAGTCATGCGCCCGGGCCAGGTGGAAGGCCAGCGCCCGGTCGGCCACCAGCGCCAGGCGCTGCCCATCGGGGGCGTTGACCGAATAGACCACCTCGGCCCCGCCGATCTGGGCGCGGATCTCGTCGGGCAGGTCGGCCACCGGCACGGGGCGGACATAGACGATGCGGTTGCCACCCTGCGGAATGGCTTCGAATGGCGTGTTCATCTTTTCCCTCCCTTGCCGATGCGGATGGTCTGCACGACCGTTTCGGGCACTTCGCGCCGCAGGTCGATGTTCAGCAGGCCGTGTTCGATCGAGGCGCCGGCCACCTCGACCCCGTCGGCCAGCACGAAGCTGCGCTGAAAGGCCCGGGCGGCGATGCCGCGATGCAGGAACACGCGTTCGGCCGCGTCGTCGCCCTGACGGCCGCGGATCACCAGCTGGCGATCCTCGACCGTGATGGCCAGGTCTTCCTCGCGGAAGCCGGCGACGGCCAGCGTGATGCGATAGGCATTTTCGGACACCGCCTCGATGTTGTAGGGCGGATAGCCCTCGGCCCCCGACTTGGCGGTGCGTTCGACCAGCCGTTCCAGCTGTTCGAACCCCAGAAGGAAGGGATGGGCCCCGAAGCTAAGTTTCGTCATCGGTCTGTCCTTGCGATAAGCGACATGACTGCCGCCGACCCGGCAAAGGCATCGGTGGCATTGGCTGAATATGGGAACCGGCCCCGCCGGCGGCAAGGGCGCAAGACGGCGGAATCGCCGGGCGGGCGCGGAAAACCTTCTAAGAATCGCGCGATGCGCTATATGTCAGGGCAGAAGAACAACAAGGCCCGAGTCGCAGAAATGAATGCACCTTCGGAAATGAGCTTCGAAGAGATGCTGCGCGTGAAGCTGGAGGTTCTGCGCCGCGAACACCGCGACCTGGACGAGGCGATCCATGCGCTGGAGACCACCGGCCGCCCCGACCAGCTGACGCTGCGCCGGCTGAAGAAGCAGAAGCTGGCGCTGAAGGATTCGATCACCAGTATCGAAGACAAGCTGATCCCCGACATCATCGCCTGACCCCGCCACAGGAACGCCCGTCCGGGCCGCCGCCGCGCCGAGCGGGCGCGCTGGTCCATTGGCCCCGTTCGGCGCCCCCTGCGGGCCGGCCATGCTGCGCGCGCAGAAAGGTGACTTTTCAAGTCATATTTTCCTTGCAAATCAGTGTGTTGAATTGGCAACCCGAGGTGAAAAGCGGCCCGAAACTGGACACAGGTCAACGTTTGCGGGCCGCAATGGGGCCAAGCCTGACCTCGCAACAAAACATGCGAGTCGCCACAATGAAGACCTCTTTCCTTGCCCTTGCCGCCCTGTCCGTCCTGTCCGCGCCCGCGCTGGCACAAGAGGCGGGCGATCTGACCATCGGCCTGGGCGTCGCCTATGTCTCGCCCAAGGATGACAACGGCACCCTGGCCGGCGCGGCGGCTGATGTGGGCAACAACACCCGCCCCTCGATCACGCTGGAATATTTCATCAAGGACAATCTGGGGATCGAGCTCTTGGGCGCGCTGCCGTTCAAGCACGGCGTCTACCTGAACGGCGCCTTTGCCGGCGACACCAAGCACCTGCCCCCGACGCTGAGCCTGAACTACCACATCCCGACCGGCGGCAAGTTCACGCCCTTTGTCGGCGTCGGCGTCAACTACACCACCTTCTTCGAGGAAAGCTCGGCCTTGGGCGATCTGAAGATCAAGGACAGCTTCGGCATCGCGGCGCATCTGGGCCTTGACTATGCGGTGTCGGACAAGGGGGCGCTGCGCCTCGACCTGCGCTATATCGACATCGACAGCGACGTGACGCTGAACGGCGCCCCGATCGGTACGGTCGAGATCGACCCGCTGGTGGTGGGCGTGTCCTATGTGATGAAATTCTGAAGGCTGGGACGCCTGCAGGGAGAGAGGGGGGGCACGCGGGACATGCGTGTCCCCCTTTGCCGTTGTGACCTGCCGTCCTGCCCTGCCGGCTTGCCCCGCCGGTTTCGGCGGTATATGCGCGGGCCATATCCACGGAGGCGCGCATGACCCCAGTCGTCGGCATCATCATGGGGTCCCAGTCGGACTGGGCCACGATGAAGGAGGCCGCGCTGATCCTGGATCAGCTGGGCGTGGGGTATGAATCCCGGATCATCTCGGCCCATCGCACGCCGGACCGGTTGTGGGACTATGGCAGGACGGCGGTGGGTCGCGGACTGCGGGTGATCATCGCCGGTGCCGGCGGGGCGGCGCATCTGCCGGGCATGATGGCGTCAAAAACGCGGCTGCCGGTGATCGGCGTGCCGGTGCAGACCCGGGCGCTGTCGGGCGTCGATTCGCTTTATTCCATCGTGCAGATGCCCAAGGGCTATCCGGTGGCGACGATGGCCATCGGGGCGGCGGGCGCGGCCAATGCCGGGCTGATGGCGGCGGGCATCCTGGCCTTGTCGGACGATGCCCTGGCGGCGCGGCTGGACGCCTGGCGCGCGGCGCTGTCGGCCAGCATCCCCGAGGAGCCGAAGGATGAGTGAGCTTGCGCAAGGGTCGGTGATCGGCATCCTGGGCGGCGGCCAACTGGGCCGGATGCTGTCGGTCGCGGCCAGCCGGCTGGGCTATC
>ERZ1645187.4651-NODE-4651-length-10965-cov-6.422273_pt1 | contig 10965 bp, 9 predicted proteins | sample MGYA00575352_ERZ1645187 | MGnify/ENA primary metagenome ERZ1645187 (study PRJEB40837, sample SAMN11349314) | freshwater sediment metagenome | isolation source: river sediment | host: Sediment | place: India: Wazaribad , New Delhi | collected 2017-02-21 ... | reverse complement strand
GCGGCACCGCCAGCCATTCCGACACCTCTCGTAAGGCGGCCACTTCGGCGTCGCCACCGGCCAAAGTGGCATACAAGCAATCGCCCCAGCGATGACGCGCCAGAAACGCTTCCGGATCATTCTGAGCAGCCAGATTTGCCTGTGGTAGGGGACTGCTATGCGTCACGCTCGGGATCTCGTAGCGAGGCCATACCAGCGCACCACCGGCTCGCGGAGCGTCCACAGGCAACGTCGTGGACAGCCACTCGGGGCGCAGTTTTAGGCCTAGATGCGGCGCCCTCCGGTAACGCAGCCGGGTACCGTTCAGCGCCCTCCGGCCAATGAGACGCGCCAGCGAAAGGGCATAGCCGGGCCAATGCCAGGGGCTGCGCAGCGTTGCCCGCCGAAAATTACCCCACTCCCGGGTATTCAAAAGACTCACGCAACCGTACCCAGCGGTCAGCGCAGCTTGGCGAGCGCCTTCAATGGCAGCTCGAGAACCCGCTTGCAGAGTGCGACAGGCAGTAGCAGCAAGGCCACCGGATCAAGTCGGGCAACGTTGACGAAATGATGGGCGAAGTTGACCCAACCACTGGTCGACGGGCGCAACAGATCGATTGCCCACAGATACATCACGTGCAGACGATACTTAGCTTTCTCGCCAGCACTCAAGCGGTCACTGCGGAGTTGACAGAGCAACAGGCGGAAAAACTCGTCATAGGTGACCCGCCCCTTGGTTGCACTGCGAATGGTCGTCCGGTGCTGGCGGAATCGGTTCAGCGGTTCCGCGACGTAATAGAAATCGAACTGGTCGGCGATCCGAAAAAAAATATCCCAATCAGAGCAGGCCCGGTAGTCGTGCGAAAGTAGTCCGATCTTGTCGAAGCATTCGCGGCGGATCAGCGCCGCACTCAAATTGGGAATCACGCAGGAATGCAGCAAGAAGCGCCGCATCTCCTCACGATCGATGAGCGTATCGCCAACGCACCGTGCCCGAAAAGCCGGCTCGCGGATGGCGAAGTCGTCGCCAGTAACCCGCCCCTCTTCATCGATCATCAAGCTGCGACAAAAGGTCACGCCGGCCGCGGGATTTTCTTCCATGGCTCGGACCAAACGCTCAATCATTCTGAGATCACAATCGTCGTCGCAATTTGCAAATAGGACGTACTCTCCTACCGTCGACTCGACGCCCTGATTGCTTACCGTCACCCAGCCGCCGTTCTTTTCGCGAACCACCAGCTTGACTTGAGGATAATTTGAGTATGACTGCAGGACGGCAACACTGTTGTCCGGTGAGCAATCGTCAATAACCAGAATCTCAAGTTGGGAATACGTTTGGGCGATCAGGCTCTCCATACGCTGGGCCAAGTATTCAGCATGGTTGTAGCTGGCCACAATCACGCTGACCAAGCCTGGAACAATCGTTTTCGTCACTTGAACAATCCCTTTGCGCGCAACTCGGCCAGACTGTCCTCGTAGCGGTCTTGCTGTATTTTTTCTTCCTGAACCCAGGACACGAAACGACGTAACCCCTCTTCTACCGACACCTTCGGTTCGAATCCCAGCACCTTCCCAATTTTCCCAAGGTCAGCCACGTTGTGACGAATGTCGCCGATACGGAACTGCCCGGTCACTTCTGTGGGAACCGACTGCCCAAGCAGTTGCTGAAGGGTATTGGCCACGGTCAAAACATCGGTTGGTACGCCAGAACCGACATTGAAGACATCAATGATAGGCCGGTCGTATTCAATGCCCTGCAGCGTCGCAGCCACCACGTCATCGACATACACGAAGTCCCTGCTTTCCAGGCCATCCTCAAAGATATTGATCGACCGGTTGTTCCGAATCCGCGTCGAGAATATGGACAAGATACCGGTATAGGGATTCGTGAGTGACTGCCCCGGCCCATAGACATTCTGGTAACGAAAAGCCAATGCCGAAATGCCAAGAGAACCGGCCACGGTGAGGACCATCTGCTCCTGATTCAGTTTCGTGATGCCATAGACTGATGCCGGCTGAACCGGGGTCTGCTCGTCGGTCGGCACCATTTTGGCCCACTGCCCGCATACCGGGCAGCGCACACCAAACGAGCCTGCCGCCATATCGTCAGCCGAACGCCCACCAGGAAAAACATCACCGTGTTCCCGGCACTGATATTTCCCTTCGCCATAGACAGCCCGAGAAGAGGCCACAACTATCTTGCGAACAGGATACGACTCGTTGGCAATCATATCGAGCAACAGTGCCGTACCACCAATATTCACCTCGGTGTAATGCTGTATGGCATACATCGACTGCCCAGTTCCGGTTTCCGCCGCCAAATGAATGACAGTCTCGACCCCTGATAGCACCTGCGCCAAATCGTCCCGGCAAGTAACGCTACCACGGACGAACTCAACCTTGCCCCTTATCGAGCCGTATAGAGGAGAATTTTCCGGATCATCACCATGAATTTGCGGGGCTAAATTATCAAGCACCCGCACCTGATGCCCCCGAGCTAGCAACGCCAATGCGAGACGAGAGCCAATAAAGCCGGCTCCGCCGGTTATCAAGACCTTATTAGTCATTGTTCTTGCTCAACTCGACCGCTTTGCTCAAAAATGCCCCCACTGGCAGGTAAAACAATTCCATATGTTCCCGGATAATTTCCTGACTCCAGTTCCACCAAGCAACGCGCAACATGCTCTCGATCACTTCATCAGGGAACCGATACTTGATAATGCGGGCCGGTACACCACCAACAATCGCGTACGGAGGTACCGATTCGGTTACGACAGCGCCCGCAGCAACCACTGCGCCATCGCCAACGGTGACTCCAGACAAGATGGTAGCATTTGCCCCGAGCCAAACGTCGTTGCCAATGCGAACATTGCCTTTCGAAAAAGTATCGCGGTCCAAGTCCTGATTCAGCACCGCGGCAAACGGGTAGTTCGCCACTCCCCTATAGTTGTGCTCTCCGCTGGCTATGATCGTAACGCCGTACGCCACGCTACAGTACTTCCCGATTATGACCCGGTCGTCTTCGCGGAAGAGCAACACAGTTTTCTCGCCAACGCCGTAGGTTCCCTGACCCACTTCAACCCGCGAATCCAGTACGGATTGCCCAAGCAACAACCTAATCCGCCGCCGAAGGCGCGCAATAACCAAACTCAACACAACGTCACCCGCTATTTTTTGGTTAGCTTGACTGAGCACAGGATGAAACGTCCGGGCAAGGAAAAGGATTCCCAGCCAAAATGCCTCAGTAGCCGTCGGTCAAGCCCGTACCAAAACCTCCCTAGCGGCTCGTAATACTTACGTGCGTTATCCCTCAACGCTGTGACCTGCATGGCAAAGCCCAAGCTGTGTAAATGCCACCCCTTGATTTCAGAAATTTCAAAGGCGTTTCCGCAGAACTTGCGCAGCAGCGCAACGTCCACTGGACGCTCATGCGGACTGGTCATCTTGTAACCGCGCGCCAATTCAGCCATGTGACGCTCGCTAACGAGACCGAACCACTTCGGGATTTTATCCAGCAGTATAAGCAGAGCAAGCGAGCATAGACGGTCAATCACCTTGACCGGCAGGCTTCTCGGCTTCTCCGAAGTCAATGGCTCGTAAAGGAACACACGCCCCCCCGGTTTGACGAGTGCGGCAATCTTCAAGACCGTCTGCTCAAGCTCAACCTCCGGCAAGTGATGCAGGAAGGCACTGACAAACACGCAATCGAAACCAGCTTCATAGGGAGAGCTGTCCCAAGCGATGAAATCTGCACATTCAAAACTGACATTGTCCGATTGGCGGGCCTGCTTCAATTCATTAGCCGAATTGATCTGCTCCAGTGCCACGTCGATTCCAAGGACCGACATACCACGCTCGGCAAAATGAAACGATAGCCAACCGCTACCGCAACCGAGATCAAGCAGCCGCCCCCCCGGCTTTAGCAGGTAGTTAACATACTCTTTTTCGAGCGGCATCCGTATCTGCTCATGCAAACTGGGCGTAAGTTTCCACTGATAGGTCATGTAATCGCCGTACATGTTCCACCAAGCTTTTTCGTCCTGATGCCACTGCACCAGCGGATCAAATTCAGTATTCATCGATTGTTCTTCGTGCATTCAAGTTCCGCCAATGATTCGGGACATAAAAAAATCAATACACATACCCAAAGATTTGCATGGAAGCATGAACATCCAGAGTGGAAACAGTAAGCACGCCATAAACCCAAGCGTTGAACCGAGCGAGCCAGAGTGTATTGTTTATAAATGATTGATTATACTGATGACATTCGATATGGTCGCTCCGCTCTGCAAGGCGCAGCGTACTCTATTCAGCCATTCGCCAGAATAAACCCCACGTGTTCCGCTCAAAATTGCGCATGTGATCCAATCAACCCAGACTACACATTTTCCTGGGGAGGAATATGCTAATCCATAGAGTCTAGGATGCCTACTTGCCAACACGCCAGCAACTCTCACCCGAACCCGAGGGCGGATTATCGAGCAATCCAAGGACAAAATCGAGGTTTCGCTCTAGGTTTTTCCCATCAAGAGGACCTACGTACTTCTCCATGACCGCTTTGTCTAAAAATGGCTCGAAGCGATCATTACTCGCTATAAAATCCCTCAACGCGAGCTCCAAGCTTGGGACATCATAGGTTGTCACCAGTTCTGACGTTCCATCAAACGGAGTATCCATGATTTCGCGATCGGTCTTGTGATAAATTACCGGGATGCCTAGGCAGGAGGCTTCGAAAAGGGTCTGCGAATAGATCGAAATGAACAGGTCGGTCCGGTCTAGTACATCACGCATTGGAACATGATCGACGATCAGTTCAACCAAGCCGGGGAAATACTCCTCGGTGAACTTCTGATACTGTTCCCGGTAACCATTCGGCCTCACCTTTATCACTATCCGGAAACTTTGTGCGGGGTTGCTCAGGTTGCGAATTGCCGATAAAACCTCGTACAGAAATTCAAACTCAACCGCCACAAAAGAATTGAGGTCAATCGGGTTGTATCCCGACGCACCAATACATATCGTCGGCAAGATACGATTGACAATTTTCGCAGGAGCGCTCGCATAGGCATCCATGCGCGGATCGCCTAGGCAAACAATATTATCCATATCGCGAAAATAGTTATCCCTAATACTCTCCGAGTAGCCATTAATTACCGTCGCGTACTTCGCCTCATCCATGTACTCATTGCCTAGCAACCCATTAATTATCATAAAGCTTGGAACACCACGACTATTAGCAACGCAGTCCACCAGCGTTGGCACTTTCCCAATATTGCCTATCAGGATTTCTAAATATAATGGATGGCGATTCAGATAGTTAATCACGCAATCAAGCGCACGCAGTGACTCTGGCAAGACTATTCTGATTTTTCGTTCAATTTCGCGGTTCACCGCAGCAGTAATATCCACACCATTCGCCAACACCAAGCGCGCTGAACGACGAGTCCGAAATGCTTCAATCAAAAAATCGGCATCTTTTTGATAATGTTTCAGTCTTCCATAAATGGGGATCGGACGCTCCTTGAGAAACTTCACAACCCCTTTCGCAGAGGAAAAATGCGCCAGAATCACCCTTAGACCGGTATGCTGCATTAAGCGCTGTAGCAGTTGGCGGGTCGGGTGATACTCCTGCACGAACACACCTTTTTTTCGACCTTGGCAATCCGCCAAACGATCCAGCCAACTCATCACAATACCTTGGACAGTTACCACGAGATCACGAAGCACATGTTTAGGCCGTCGAATCCGAAGACGTTCGTCCATCCAACGGTGAATCGGGAAGAAATACCCAGAGAAGGCACATCTCTTGTCCAACCTGGGTTTGCGCACCTCAAAAACCAGCCCCATGTCGGCTAGCACCTCGCACAACAGGGTTAACCTCGATTCAACATAGATTTTCTGCCAAGAGAAACTATTCAATTTTTCTAGGCAAAGTCGACTGCGTACGTAAAACGTGAAATCGTTCCAGATATCGATACGAAAACTAAATCCGAAACTCACTTCTCTATATCTAAAAATATCTTCCCCACCCGAATCGTAGTGCCAGTCACGAAAAAACTGGTACATCAGAAAGTTGTTCTCCTGCATGAACGACTGGTCACACAAATGGTCAAGATAAAACGCCGCGCCTCCACTTTCCTCGACCTGTTTGCGCAATGCAAAATCATAGGTCAATACCAAATCCTGCGCCGGATCAAAAAGCAAGCTGAAATCTGACCAGGCCGCTCGTGATTCAACGATGAATATGTTTCGAAATGTCGAGCCGGAAGCAATGGAATTACTAAATATCATGTTCTTTCTTTGTCGTGCTTTGAGTACTCACGTGCTCACTTTCGCGTAAAGCGGAGGAATTTCCTACATGGGCGCAGCATGTCACGCCCCTTGGCTCGATAATTGAGCAACTCGTCCTGTGTCATACCTGCCAGTTGTGGCAGCCGCATCACCAATCCCATAGCAGTTGCAAAATACAACAGCCCAGCAGCAGCCAACCCTATAGCCATCGAAAACGTTCGCGAAACATTGAATGATGGCAAAACAAATGTCTGTAGCTGTATCACCATGAACTTACATACACAGCTGATCAACAGCAGGGCAAAAATAGCCCGCATTTGTTCCAACCACTGAAAGTCTATTCCGTAGTGGCGGGATATCAGCCATGATTGAAAACTCTGGAACAAAAAATTGAGGCCCACAATCTTCAAGGCCAAGCCCATGGCTCCCAAACCTAATCCAAATTCACCAAGACCTACCCCAGAAGCGATCAATACATAGGCAACAGGAATACTCACTAGCAAACCTGCGACAGTAATCTTCATGTAAAGCGAGTTACGCCCGGTGGCCATAAACAGGGTGCCATTAATCTGGCCAACCGCCTGGTGTATCGGGTAAAACATCATTAGCATCAACACCGGCCACGCTGCTTTATAAGCACTCCCCAGCAGTACATCAACTAGCGTTTCCGCCCACGGTGCGAGAAAACAGGAAACGAAGGCTGCCAAGAACACCAGCGACTGGGTCGTTTTTCGGTACAAACCGGCAACCCGCTCATGCGCCCCCTGTTCGTTGGCTTCTGCGATTTCCTTCCAGAATATGTTCATGATCGACGCAGTAGCCAGTAGGCTGACCGTCGAAAGCTGGGCCGCTACCTGGTAAAACCCCTGTTGCGAAGCGCCACCATAACGCTGCAGTAGCCAGCGATCAACGATTTCGTAGGCGAAGGAAAATACCGCAATCACCGCCATAGGGCGGCAGTAGTGAACATAGGCCTTCAGCACCTTGCGCAGGCTATCATCGGCTGATGAGACATCCTCTGCCGACGATGGCTCATGCGCTACGTACGATTTGCGCAACGTCGCTGACAACCAAATGGCAGCAACAAAATACTCGCCAACTATGGCCCAAAGAACAGCACGCAGACTGAGCCAATCGCCGAACAGCATGGCAGCGACTAGGATCAGGTGAGCCAGGATGATGAGCACACCAGCTAGCTGAATTCGTATGGTCTGGCGCAGCGACTCGTGCATCTGCACTACGGTCAGCCAAACCTGATTCTGCAGAAAGGTGGCAAGCAGCGCCAACAGTATTAGTTCACGATCTAGCCCCAGCCAGAATTGCGCTACTACGGTCGCCGGCAGAAGGAGCGCCACCAGCGCCACCGAGAACAGAAACTGGAAAGCCAACCAGGCAAAATAGACGACGTAGTAATGGTAGCCACGCCCGCGCTGGGCAATAAAGGTGTAAAAGGCGCTAGAGGTTCCCAGATCTAGCAAGGCCCGGATAGCCCAGAAACTACCCAGCAGGTAGGCCAGGTTGCCGTAATCGGCCGGTCCCAGGCCGCGGGCTACGATCAGCCCGACAGCCAGGCTGATCGCAGCCCGAACGGCGTTAGCACCGGCGGAAAAAAGGAAACGCTTGCGGATCGAACTCACGCTAGCGACGATGCCTAGATCGAAAATCCGTCGTCAACGAGGAGGTTCTGCCCCGTCATGTAACGCGATTCATCAGACAACAGGAATAGTAGCGCGCCGACAACATCCTCAGCTGCCAGCATCCCCTTTGAAGCACAATGGGAATTATAGGCCGCCAAGAAGTCGCCAGGCTGATTGGCTAGAATTCCGCCGGGACTTAGGCTGTTCACCCTGATCCCCGTCCCCTTGAAATACTGAGCGAAATAGCGGGTAAGATGCACAACCGCTGATTTAATGGCCGCATATTCGACAGGCATTGTCATCGGCGTACCTTCATATACCTCGAAACGCGGTGCCATCGAGCCGTAGATCGAAGACATGTTGATCAGATTGCCATAACCCTGCTCCTTAAATGCAAGGCAGAACTGCTGGGCAACCAAGAAATAGCCGCCAAGATGAAGGCTCAAGTTCTCGCAAAAATCATCAAAGGTAACATCTTCGAGCTTGCGTCCGTAATTCTTGTTTCGAGGATATGAGTTATTGACCACTGCATCCACTTTTCCGTATCTCTGCTTTAAATCGGCAATCAGTGTGCAAATGGAATCCTTGCTGGTGATATCAAGCCTAGCGGCATGAACCCGTGCGGGGAATTCATGATCCAACTCCGCTACAAGCTTGTTTGCGGCATCAATGTTGATATCGGCAACAACAACCCACCCACCGCTTTCGACGATGGCACGAACAAAACTACGCCCGAGCAAACCGGCGCCCCCAGTGACGACGACCAGCTTGTTACCCAATGATTTCATTTAGTTATTCTTTATCCGTTTCATGACACGCGCCGGATTTCCCACAGCTACGGAAAACGATGGAACATCACGGGTCACGACCGAACCTGCACCGACAACTGCATTCTCTCCAATCGTAACACCGGGCAGGATGATAGATCCGGCACCTATCCAAGCACCCCGCCGAACAGTAATCGAATCTTCGATTGTCGGCTTCGGGTAGCCTTGATCAATTATCGGCCTCATCACATCGGAAAACTCATGATTATTGGTATAGAAATGGACACCGGGACCGATCAGCACATCATCTTCGATGAAAATGCCACCACCACCCTCAATGGGATCTGCGAAAAGGAAGGATCCCGGTCTGATGACAACATTGCGTCCGATCATAATCTTCGAACACGCCTCTGCATAAGCACCCGGCCTGAATTCTGCACCTTCGCCAAAGGCCATGAACTTCTCGCAACACAGAGTCCGCATCGTGCTCTTGAAATACAACCGCCAATGCGTTCCCAGCATATCAGGCCCGATGCGGTCCGCATCACGCCAGAACCGATATCGCTGCAGCAATTCAGTTATCATCACTCGGCCCAAATTCTCCAGTGATTTTTCATGTAGGCAGGCGAGCCCAGTACATGCTCACTTCAGTCACCGCCGAACGCCAAAAGACATTCGGCCATCCGAAAATCAAACAACGTATCGATATCGACTGCCCGCTCTTTCGGGACCTGGACCGCACGTACTCGCCCATTGAAAATGGCGTCGCTGGAAAACACAAACTCAGGCCGAATCACATAGGCCACCGTTGCCATGTCGTAAACTATCGGGACATCCTGGCGCCTGGCGATCGCTGATGCAGGCGGAATCACGAGGGCAACGCTGCCGTCGGGATTTTCCCTAACCATGTTGAAATAGGGACTGCGATGCGCTTCAGTCACAGTAATCACCACATCGGCGCCCCCCTTTGCATACTCGTCCAAGCAGTTTTCGATGTCTATCGGTTGCCTCAGTGGTGCTGTCGCAGGAACCGAAACCATCACCTCCGGCAATTTTCCCTCGGCAACAGCCAGAAAATTCAGGGCATGACGCCATGCCAGCCATTCTGGTGAATTATCGGCTGCCAGATCCGCAGGGCGCATGAATGGGACGCAAGCGCCATGTGCTCTTGCCACTGCCGCAATATCTTCCGAATCAGTAGAAACGATGACGCGATCAATTCGGCTGACCGACAGCGCATGCTCAATCGACCATGCAATCAATGGCTTGCCAGCAAGAGGCCTAACATTCTTTCCCGGCAACCCTTTCGAGCCACCTCGCGCAAATATAAATGCTGTCGCCTTCATCGCTTCCCCGGATTTGTCCATTCAAGGCAACAGGAATCAGCCGCCCTACGCACCGCGTCTATGACTTCCATCACCACCAACCCGTCCTCCCCACTCACCAACGGCGCTTCCTGATGGTCGATCTGCCTCAAAAGGTGTTGCCATTCGGCGAGATAGCTTTCATCGCGCTGATGCGAATGCAGATAAATCGTTTCCCAGCCGGCCGCGCCGCGGCCAAAAAAATCTACGCAGCCGGTCAGGGCGTTCCAGCGAAGACTCCCTTCCGAACCGATAGCCACACAACTGCGGGTGGTGTCGTGTCGAATAAAGTCCATATTCAGCGTAGCGACCAACTGATGTCCGTCAGAGGCAGGCTCGAAACCCAGCAAGAGATGAGCGGAATCCTCAACATCAATTTCCAGGTCGCTCTGGCGCAACAATGCTGCCCTTACCCAGTCTATCCGACCAAAGATCCAGCACAGGTAATCGATCTCATGGCTCAATTCGAGCAACGCTCCGCCGCCCAAGGCCTTACGTGCAGAAACACCAGTCCGGTAGTCCCCCCCTTGCCGCCACGAAGGCAGATACTGGCCAATCTCACAGCGAACAGAAGCAATCTTCCCGGCTAATTCTTTACTATGAACGAGATCGCGGAAACGAGCCAGAGAAGGAAGAAAGCGCAGGTTGTATCCGGTCATCAGGGTACATTGCCGGCTCCGGCAAACTTCAAGCAGGCGGGGAATTGCTGCAGCGGAATCGGACAGCGGTTTCTCGATCAAAAGGTGAACACCCTGCTCCGCCAATGGCAAAGCCACCTTCAAGTGGAACGGTGCAGGATTGGCTACAACGGCAAGCTGCGGCGCAAAATTCAGGGCGCTTTCCAAGTCGTAGAAACAACCGTTTGAATATTCTGGCACGAAGTCATCTGTCTGATGCCGCAGTACCCGAATGTCGGCCGTTGGCAGC
>ERZ1645187.4648-NODE-4648-length-10971-cov-5.118633_pt1 | contig 10971 bp, 10 predicted proteins | sample MGYA00575352_ERZ1645187 | MGnify/ENA primary metagenome ERZ1645187 (study PRJEB40837, sample SAMN11349314) | freshwater sediment metagenome | isolation source: river sediment | host: Sediment | place: India: Wazaribad , New Delhi | collected 2017-02-21 ... | reverse complement strand
ATTAATATTCAATTAAACAAATAATAACAATTGAGTTTATCTCCAACTTTTTATCTTTACGCTGCTTAAAACAGTTAAAACACTGTTTATCATTATTAAATGTAATTAAATAATAAACTGAATCCGAAAAATGAATACACTCCGATTTTTTGTTTTGCTGCTTTTTTTGGGTATTGTAATTGGCTGTGGTGGCAGTGGAAAAATGACCGAAGAAAAATTGGTTGTTATTAAAACCGAGTTCGGCGATATAAAAGTGAAATTATACAACGACACACCCAAACACCGCGACAATTTTCTGAAACTGGTTAACGAAGGTTTTTACACTGATCTGCTTTTTCACCGTGTTATCAAACAGTTTATGATTCAGGGTGGCGATCCTGCATCCAAAAATGCCGCTTCCGGAATTCAGTTGGGTGGCGGAAGTCCCGGATATACCATTCCTGCCGAGATTTTGCCCAATCATCATCACAAAAAAGGGGCGTTGGCGGCAGCCCGTTTGGGTGGTCCTAAAAACCCGATGAAGGAATCAAGCGGATCGCAGTTTTATATTGTGCAGGGTTTGGTTTACCGTCCCGGTCAGCTTGATACTTTGGAAATGAAGATTAATGCCCAGCGAAAAGATCAGTTGCTGAGAGAAAGTTTCGATGCAAATAAGGCCAAATTTAATGAATTGCAAAGCAAAAACGACAAAGCGGGGTTTGACCTTTTGGTGGCACAACTTCGCGAAAAGGCCGACAGTGTTTACGCCACTCAGCCTCAATTCAAACTGACACCCGAACAGCGAAATGACTATACAACTATTGGTGGTTATCCTTCGCTCGATAATGAATACACGGTTTTTGGCGAAGTGGTGGAAGGTCTTGAAGTGATTGATAAAATTGCTGAGGTTGAGACAGACCGCATGAACCGGCCCGCTAAAGATGTTAAAATGAAAATAGAACAGGTAAAATAGCATGGTCAGAAAATTACTTTTTCTGTTTCTTTTCCTGTTTCCGGTGATTTCAGGTTTTTCACAAACAAAAACTGTTGAAATTGCCACAAGTCTTGGTACAATGCAGTTCAGGCTGTACGACGACACCCCAAAACATCGCGATGCTTTTATACAACTGGCTAAGGAAGGATATTTCGATGGAACCCTTTTTTACCGGGTTTTGAAGGATTTTTTAATTCAGGGTGGTTCTAAAAGCTCGAAAAATGCAGCGCCCGGTAAACGAATTGGTTACGGCGACCCGGATAAAACGGTTGACGATGAGATTTTGAAACACTATTTTCATAAAAAGGGTGCTCTGTGTGCGCCACGCCAGCCCGATGAAATCAACCCTTTCAAACAATCGGATATTTCACAGTTTTATATTATCGAAGGGAAAGTCTATACTCAAGGTGAATTAGATACACTGGAACTGGCGGTAAACCGGCCAATCAGGAATAAAATCACAACGGATGTGATGACACCTGAGATCAGGGAAAAACTGAAAAAGCTGAAGGAAGAGAAAAAAGTGGATGAGTTCAGGGAATTGGCGCAACAGGTAAAAGACAAAATTGAGGCAGAGTTTAATCTGAATCCGAACATTCTGATTTTTACCGATCAACAAAGAAATGCTTACACAACGGTTGGCGGCTACCCTGATCTGGACAGGAAGTACACAATTTTTGGCGAATGCATTGCCGGGTTTGAGGTAATCGATAAAATTTCGGTATTAAAAACGGATAAGAATGACCGACCGTTGAAAGATGTAAAAATAATTTCGGTTAAAATTCTGAATTAGAAATGAAAGGTTTGATATTCTCAATATTACTGGTTTTTATTCTCTTTTCGTGCGGGAAAAAAGAGGAAAAGAAAGCGGAGCCTGTTGCACAGACACAGGCTGCACAGAACATGGACGGAGAAGAATGGGAAGTCGTCAGAGGTTCGATCGTAAAATTTGATTCGTTTGATGGTGACAGAATCCTGGAATCAGGACAGGGATTTTTTATCGATAATAACCTGATTGTTACAAATTATTCACTGGTGAAAAGTGCAACCAAGATTGTTTTTTCACCTTTAAACGAAGATAAAAAATACACGGCGCAGAAGTTTGTGGCGATTGACAGAATCAACGACCTGGTAATTTTGCAATGCGACAGTATTTCGCGAACCCCGCTTGAACTTCATCTTGATTCGGTTCCGCAATCGGCCAAAAGCATGTACATTCTGGCAGAATCGGGCAAAACAGTACAACTTTTTACAGGCAAGGTGCTGAATCGGGCCAAAGTAAAAGGCAACGAAGTTTTCAGAATCACCAACCGTGTGCGGAAATCATTTTTCGGAATGCCCATTTTTCTTTCCAACCGCAAAGTTTTAGGTGCTGCATTTTCGGCTGTCGAAAATTACGAAGAACAGAGTTTCGCCATTCCTGCTGATTATATCGCTGAGCTTTACAAAACAAGAAGTAAAACCCCTTCAAATTTATCTTCGCTGAGCAGGGTTGATGAGAAAACAGCCGCAGAAAACCGGAACATCAAAGGATTGGTGCTCGAAACGTCGATGGGAGATATAACCATCCGGCTTTTCAATGAAACCCCGGAATATCGTGACAATTTTATCAGGCTGGTAAAAGAAAAATATTTCGATGGATTGTTGTTTCACCGGGTAATTGCCGAGTTTGGCATACAAAGCGGGGCCCCCGATTCGAGAAATGCAAAAAAAGGAGATGTAATCGGGTATAAAGGTCCGGGTTATACCTTGCCTGCCCATTTTCTGCCGGCATTGTACCATAAACGCGGAATGATTGGTTCGCCGCGGAAACCCGATACCAAAAACGAAAAACTCCGCTCCGACGGGTCACAGTTTTATATTATAACGGGCCGGAAATATCACGACAAGGAATTGGATGAAATCGAAAAAAAGAACAATTATAAATTCACGGCTGAACAGCGCGAGTTCTACAAAACCATTGGCGGTTCGCCACATCTCGATGGTTCGTACACCATTTTTGGTGAAGTGATTTCGGGGATGGAAATCGCTGACGAGATTGTAAAAGCGGAAACCGACGATGAGTGGCGGCCTGTGAACGATATCCGGCTAAAAAGAATCAGGATTCTGAAATAATCAGCCAAAAATTTCTGCCATTTCCATGCCTTCCCTGAGCCAGAAAGTTTTTAATCCGGCTTTTTCTGCTCCTTCAATATTCTTTTCCAGATCGTCCACAAAAAGTGTTTCTTCCGGTTTTACTCCCGAAAGTTCGATCACTTTCAGATACGAGTTTACATCGGGCTTGCTGAAATGGATTTCGTGCGAATAAAAATCTTTTACAAAAAGCGAAGGAAATTCAAACCCGAAATCGGCCCTGAATTGATGGTGAAGTCTTTCAATATGAATCTGGTTGGTATTACTGAAAAGATAAGCACGGTATGTTTTGGCCAGATTCTGCAAAACTTCAACACGGGGTGCCGGAATATCCTTTATCATGGCATACCAGGCATCTTCAATCTGAAGATCAGTGATTCCCGGCTTGTTAAGAATTCTCCTGACTTTGGCACAAAACTCGGCCGGTGTGATTTTGCCGGTTTCCAGTTCATGAAAAACAGGGTCTTTATAAACCAGTGCGTGGTCAAGAACATTCCCGTTAAACCCAAGGTTCCTGAATTCTTCAATGGTTGCATTAAAATCGAGATTCAGGAGCACTTTTCCCAAATCAAAAATGATGTTTTTTATATTTGTCAAATCAGGTTTCATAGTTTGTATCTGAGCCTGCAAATTTAAATTTATTAATCAGTCGGCCTTGAGAATAGAAGGAAAACAATACCAGACCATCTGGATAAAAGCGGGCGACAACCGGGTTGTTGAGGTAATCGACCAGCGAAAACTGCCTTTCAGTTTGGAGATTTTCGACATAAAAACCATTGGCGATGCCTGTTTTGCCATTAAAGAAATGGTGGTGCGCGGCGCGCCGCTTATTGGTGTTACCGCAGCTTACGGAATGTATCTGTCGCTTTTTGAGTTTGATGGAGAAACAGATTTTACAGATTTTATTAATCGGAAATCCGGTGAGATAAAAGCAACCCGGCCAACCGCTGTAAACCTGGCCTTTGCTGTGGATGCGATAAAAAGCTTCATATTGGAAAATCGCCACCGGAAAGATTTATCAGAAATAGTTTTAGCAAAGGTGGAAGAACTGAAACAGCTTGAAATCAGTTATTCTGAAAGAATAGGGGAATTCGGGTTGAAATTAATTGAGGAAATCTACGAAAAGAAGCAACAAACCGTAAATATTCTCACACACTGCAATGCCGGCTGGCTGGCCTGTATCGATTGGGGAACAGCAACCGCCCCCATTTACAAGGCTTTCAGAAAAGGAATCCCGGTTCATGTTTGGGTTGACGAAACAAGGCCCCGCAACCAGGGTGCACGTCTCACTGCTTTTGAACTGGGAGAAGAGGGAGTGCCACACACTGTAATTCCGGATAATACGGGTGGCCACCTGATGCAACACAAAATGGCGGACCTTGTGATTGTGGGCAGCGACCGCACCACAGCAAACGGCGATGTGGCCAATAAAATAGGAACTTATCTGAAAGCACTGGCTGCATTCGATAATAATGTTCCGTTTTATGTTGCGTTGCCCTCTTCAACTTTCGATTTTACAATGAAGGACGGATTAACTGAAATTCCCATTGAACAAAGAAACCCGGATGAAGTAGCAGAAATGGAAGGAGTTGTCGATGGGCAAATTCAAACTGTTAGAATTATTCCTGAAAAAAGCCCGGTTGTCAATTACGGTTTTGATGTAACACCGGCAAGATTGGTTACCGGTTTAATTACTGAAAGGGGAATTTGTAAGGCAACCCGTGAAGATATTTTAAGACTCTTTCCTGAAAATCAAAAATAAACTGATAAAAATGAGAATAGCAATCATCGGAGGATCGGGTTTCGAAAACCCTGATTTGTTAAAAGACCAGCACGAAGTAAAAGTTGAAACGCCTTTTGGAGACCCGTCATCGACCTTTAAAACCGGCAAAATCGGGGAGGTTGAGGTGATTGTTTTGTCGCGTCACGACCGCAATCATTCCATTCCCCCCACACAGGTTAACAACCGCGCCAATATTTGGGCAATAAAAGAACTCGGTTGCACACATATTCTGGCCACCACAGCCTGTGGCAGTTTGCGCGAAGAAATAAAAAGGGGCGACCTTGTGATTCTTGATCAGTTTATTGATTTTACCAGGCACAGAGTAGTCAGTTTTTATGAGGAGTTTGACCACGGAAACCTGAAGCACACACCAATGGCCGATCCTTTCGACAAATTTTTACGTGAAAAGCTGGTTGCCAAATCAACAGAACTGAATCTCAGTTTTCATTCAAAAGGAACCGTGATCACCATCGAAGGCCCGCGTTTTTCAACCCGTGCAGAATCAAACATGTTCAGGATCTGGGGTGCCGATGTTATCAATATGTCGGTGGCGCCCGAATGTATCCTGGCCAATGAGCTTGAAATTCCGTATGCGGCCATCGCACTCAGTACCGATTACGATTGTTGGAAAACCGATGAAGAGCCGGTTACCTGGGAAGAGGTTCTGAAAGTCTTTAATAACAATGTTGAAAATGTAATCAGACTGATTTCGGCTACTGTACGCAGTTTTTAGCACCTTTTTTTATTTGAAAATCCTGTTTTAGCTGTTCTGAATTTAACAACTTATGGCATAAAATTTGTAAAATTCATTTTACTGTTTCAAAGCCATGGAACAATTTTTAGAAATTAAATTCTGCATATTTTCATCCGGCAAATAAAGCCGGTATTATTCCCGGCGGTAATTTAAAAGTTACCGCCTTTTTTATGTAACAATTTCTGATTGCTAATTTTTTTTTTTCGGAAGAGGCTGAAATTTCTGATTTCGGTTATAATTTTGTGCAAAAGCATTTTTTATTGTAAAACCATAAAAATTGAAAACTATGTCAAAAGGATTGGATGCAAAAAAGGCGGTAAAAAAGGAGCCACTAAAAACTGCCAAAGAAAAAAAAGCAGAAAAAAGAGAAAAAAAATCAAAATATTAGTGGCATAAGAATCGCTGGAAATACCCTTGCAGAAGTCAATAGGATAGATGCAAGGGTATTTTTTTACATCAGTTTTTTTATCAGTTTAAAATATTTAAAGGGCGCGTATTCCAGCGGAATGTCGTACCAGGATGGTGAACAAACAATGGCTCTCTGGTTACTGAATGCGAGGAAGCTATGAATTCCGTGATATTTTCCAAGTCCGCTGTTTCCCACTCCTCCAAAAGGAAGATTGTGGTTTACAAAATGCATCAAGGTATCGTTAATACAACCGCCTCCCGAAGTGGTTCTCCTGATGGTTTCCTTTGCTTTGCTTTTTCTGCCGAAATAATAAAAAGCCAGCGGTTTTTCGCGGGTGTTCAGGTACTTTTCCACTTCGCTGATTTCACGGAAAGTCAGAACCGGTAAAATCGGGCCGAAAATCTCTTCCTGCATAACCGGATATTCAGGTTTGATTTCGTCGATGATGGTAGGTGAAATAAACCGGGATTCACGATTCGTTTTTCCACCAAAGCGAATTCTCCCGTTTTGCAGCAGTTTTTCCAGCCTGTCGAATGCCTGGTGATTCACGATCCTTGGAAAGTATGGACTTTGTTCAGGTTCATGTCCATACATTTTCGTTATCGTTTCACCTAATTTTCTGATAAGATCTTCCTTCACTGACTCATGAACAAAAAGATAATCGGGTGCAAGGCAGGTTTGACCGGCATTGATACATTTACCAAATGCGATACGTGCAGCTGTAATGTCGAGGTTGGCATCTTTGTCAATAACGCAAGGATTTTTCCCGCCAAGTTCCAGCACTACCGGTGTCAGGTGTTCAGCAGCGGCTTTCATTACCACTTTCCCAACCTGCGGGCTGCCGGTGAAGAAGATAAAATCAAATCGTTGTTCAAGCAGTATTTCATTTACTTTCCGGCTTCCCTGAACGGTGGCAAGATAATCCAGATCGAAAAACTCTGTGATCATTTCTTCTGTGGTCAGGGCAACATTGGGTGTATAAGGCGAAGGTTTCAGTATGGCGGTGCAACCTGCCGAAATGGCGCCAACCACCGGGGTCATCAGCAGCATAAAAGGATAATTCCAGGGTGCCATAACCAGCGAAACACCCAGCGGCTCATAAAATATCCGGCTTGAGGATGGCTGCAAAACAAGTGGTGTCATGATTTTTTTTGACCTTGACCATTTCCGGAGATTTTTCATGTGATAATCAATCTCGCCCAGAACAAGGCCGATTTCGGTCAGATAAGCCTCCTCATATGATTTGTGCAAATCGGTCCAGAATGCAGCTGCAATCTTTTCTTCATATTGAATGATGGCATTTTTCAGCCTTTTCAACATTTCGAGCCTGTAACTGATCTCCCTTGTTTTTCCGGAAGCAAAAAAGATGCGCTGTTTTTCAATCAGCGATTCGATGGTAGTACGTGGTGTATCCAGCATTGAATTTTGTTGTTAATTTTCAGAATAAAAAGCCAATTTTTACATTACTGTACAGCTTACCGATTTCGGGTGAATACATCAGGTTGTATTCCATAGGCAGTACACTTAAATTGTAGGCAAGTCCGAGTGAAAATCCGTTTATCCAGGTTGGTTGATTGGTTTCCGAAATTTCTTCAAATTTCACAAAATCGTAATAACCGGTATTCGCCCTGCCAATCAGAAAAAAATTGCCTGCAAAATTGTATTGTGTCCCTACCATTGCTGTTGTAACTGAAGCAGAGTTCTGTTGCGTGTCATTCAACCCGGAAAAAACCATTTGTCCTCTTATGATATTCTGAATGCCTCCAATCTGATAATTGTCGAATGTAAAGTTTTGGCTGTTGAGATTTACGCCACCCTGAAATTTCAGGAGTAAAACAAGTTTTGTGTTAAGTGGAATATATCTGCTATAAATAGCATTCAAACGGTAGAATGATGGTTTGCCATTTATGAAATCAGAAATATCGACAGCAGAGCCACTGCTGTTGTACACTTCTATATCGGCCCTTCGGTGCCAGGTAAAACCGGCTTCAGCATATAACTCATGCCCACGGCTGGGGTAAAACGGTTGATCAGTGGTAACCGATTCAAGTTTCAGATAAGTAAGAAAATTCTTCGATACTCCTTTAAATTTTGCATTATCCGCTACATCGGGGCTGAAAGATATTTTTTGAAACATGGTCCCTGCAGCAAGATCCCAGTTATTGCCAATGACGATGGAATAATTGAGGTCGGCACGTGTGTTGGTTTGATTATAAAGTGATGTTTTTTCTTTTCCTTCATATACGTTTATCGGAAGATTTTCTGCAACAACGGAACCGTTCAGAAAGCGGTTTCCCAGGTGTCCGAATGCCTGGTTGTGTTCAATTTTTATTGCCTGATGTTCACCAATTGCTGCTTTGATAAAAGTCCGTGATTTGTCAAGCAGCAGATTGCGGATGGTGGCATTAAGAATTATCGCAGGTCCGGCATATGAATGGTAAAGTAGTCCTGCCTTTACCTGAGTCATTTGTGTTTCCTGCACTACACAATGCATCCGGGCATGCCCGTTTGCCGTGGGTTTCAACTGGTAATAGACCTTATCGTAGTACCGGCTTGAATAGGCTTTTCTGAAAGCCTTATTTATTTCATCGGCTGTATATGGTTTGCCTGTGCTGATCTGCAGCAAATTAATCAGATGTTTACGGCTTGTTTTTTCGAGACCTTCAATTGAAATGCTGTCGATAACAATAGTTTCGCGTTCAGGTAAGCGATTATCCGGATTAAAGGCAACTTTTTCAATGTTGTTCAGCGAATCGGCAAGGTGTTTAAACCATGCATAATATTTATTGCCCGCATCTTTCCCGATTTTCATTATTTCATCGGTTGAACCAAAACTGCCGGCACTGTAATTATCTATTGCAGGTTCAATTACCAGATCGCACAGTTTTTTTTCATTTATCAAATCCTCTGCATCCCGATATTGGGTTATCTGGTACAAAACATCAATTGCACTGTTAACTTTATCTATATCCGGCAAACCTTTTGAAAGATTCACCCCGATTACGATATCGGCTCCCATTTTCTTTACATCACTCACCGGAAAGTTCCTCACAATGCCACCATCAACAAGTTTTGTAGAATTGTATCCGACTGCTGTAAAAACACTGGGAATTGCCATACTCGAACGGATCGCTGTTACAATTTCACCTTTATCGAGTACAACCGCTTTGCCATCTGACAAATCAGCTGCAACGCATTTAAACGGAATATTGAATTTCGAAAAATCTTTAATGTTGTAAACCGGCAAAAAGAGTTCATTAAACTTCAGCCATAATTCTTCCGATTCAATAAGTCCGGTGCCGATTTGCGGTTTCAGATTTTTTAAACCAACCTCCACCGAATATTTACCATATTCATCTTTTTCGGCAATATTAATATGTGAGTAATCCGGTTTATTACTCAGAATGACATTCCAATCAAGGTTGTCTGAAATTTTTTCGATCTCTTTTCCTGAATATCCGACAGCATACAATGCTCCAACAATACTTCCCATGCTGGTGCCAGTTATGTAATCAATCTTCAGCCCGGCACTGTCGATAGCCTGTAAAATTCCCACATGAGAAATTCCTTTGGCTCCGCCACCGCTTAACACGAGGCCGATTTTCGGGCGCTGTGCTCTGCCTGATATTACAAAAAGAAGAATAAGAATAATAAAAACCGCAAACGTTTTTCCGTTTAAATATTTCATACTCCCTGGTTTTTCAGCACTCTTTTATCAGTTCCAATAATAGCGACACATCTACTAATTTCATGAATGCATAAAAACAGGCTTTGTTTTATCGGCCAGTTTAACAAGCATTTTTGTTTCTTCATCGCTGATTGGCTGGTAGTCGTTCATAAATTCGAGAGCTTTCAGAAAAAGTGTGTTTTGTCCGGGGGGAATTGCGGCTGTTATGTTTTTCGAAAGGGTGAATTTTAAGGCCATATTCATCATTGTTTCATCAGAAACCGGCTTGTACCATACATTTTTATAAAGCTTTTGTTCACCTTGTTCCAAACGGGTGAGTGCCATAGCTTTTAAGGCCAGTATTCCCATCCCGCGTTTTTCGGCTTCGGCATAAACCTGCGGCCCGAAATTGCCGGAATGCCAGCACGCAAAATTAATGGGAAATAAAACTGAATCGAAATCAAAGTTTTTCATGGCCAGCATTGCTGCATCCACCGAATGTGCCGAAAATCCAAGGTGTTTTACCTTGCCTTCTTTTTTTGCTTTCACAAAAACCTCCATGGCACCGCCCGGGGCAAAAACCTGTTCCACTTCAGCAACTGAACTCAATGCATGCAACTGGTACAAATCAAAATGATCTGTTTCGAGTTTTCGAAGCGAATCTTCCAGTTCAGACTGTGCTTCTGCTGCATTTCTTTTTTGGGTTTTGCAGGCCAGAAAACAGTTTTTACGATAAGGTTTCAATGCAGGACCAAGCCGTTCCTGTGCATTTCCATAACCCGGGGCAATATCGTAGTAATTAACACCCAGATCGTAAGCTTTCGCCACGAGTTCGTTGGCAAATTCCTGCGGATTGTCGTTGAGCATGATGCCGCCAAAACCGATTACAGAGAGTTTCTCACCTGTTTTCCCCAATATACGCCGTGGTAAATTGTAGTCGGGCGAAAAATTACTTCCAAAACTGCGGATGGCCGGAATGGTCAGTGCGATAGTTCCCAAAGTACTGTTTCTGATAAAAATCCTTCGTTTCATAAATTTTGATTTTTGTTAAAATTATAAAAAAGGGTGAAAAATTTCTCACCCTTTCTTCATCCCTCATTCAATTAATGATGTCCTTCATACTTAAACGAAACTTTCAGTTTTACACGGTAAAACTCCACTTTGCCGTCTTTCAGATGCATATCCATCTTTTTTACCTCGGCAATTCTCAATTCGCGCAGCGATTTTGACGCTACTTCAAGGGCATTTTGTG
>ERZ1645187.4647-NODE-4647-length-10972-cov-7.605294_pt1 | contig 10972 bp, 7 predicted proteins | sample MGYA00575352_ERZ1645187 | MGnify/ENA primary metagenome ERZ1645187 (study PRJEB40837, sample SAMN11349314) | freshwater sediment metagenome | isolation source: river sediment | host: Sediment | place: India: Wazaribad , New Delhi | collected 2017-02-21 ... | reverse complement strand
CGAACGTGGGCTATTCGCGCAAGGTGTTCATCCCGCTCACCCGGCTGTGCCGCAACACCTGCGGCTACTGCACCTTCGCCACCACGCCGAAGGCGGTGACGAGCGCCTACCTGAGCGCCGACGAGGTGCTGGCCATCGCCCGCGCCGGCGCAGCGGCGGGCTGCCACGAGGCCTTGTTCACCCTCGGCGAACGTCCGGAGTCGCGCTACCAGGCGGCGCGCGACGCCCTCGCCGCGCTCGGCCACGGCTCGACCATCGAATACCTGGCGGAGATGGCTGCGCTGGTGCATCGCGAGACCGGGCTGCTGCCGCATGTGAACCCCGGCACCATGAGCGCTGAAGAGATCGCCCTGCTGCGCCCGCTGTCGGCCTCGATGGGCATCATGCTGGAGTCGTCCTCCACCCGCCTGTGCGAGCGCGGCGGCCCGCACTGGAAGTGCGTGGACAAGCATCCCGACGTCCGCCTCGAGACCCTGCGCCTCGCCGGCGAACAGGCGGTGCCGATGACCACCGGCATCCTGATCGGCATCGGGGAGACACGGCGAGAACGTGTCGACTCCCTGCTCACGCTGCGCGACCTGCACGCGACGCACGGGCACCTGCAGGAGATCATCGTGCAGAACTTCCGTGCCAAGCCCGGGACCGTGATGGCGGGGGCGGACGAGCCCGACCTGGACGATCACACCTGGACGATCGCGATGGCGCGCCTGATCTTCGGCGCCCGCATGTCGATCCAGGCGCCGCCCAACCTGAGGCCCGGCGAGCTCGGCCCGCTGCTGCGCGCCGGCGTCAATGACTGGGGCGGCATCTCGCCGGTGACGCTCGATCACGTGAACCCGGAAGCGGCCTGGCCGCAGATCGACGCGCTCGCCGCCGAGACGGCAACGCACGGCCGCCAGCTGCGCCCGCGCCTGCCGCTGATCCCGTCCTTCGTGCGCGAGGCCGGGCGGTGGACCGACACCGCGATGGGCACCGCCCTGCTGCGCCATGCCGACGCAAGCGGGTTCGCGCGCGCCGACGAGTGGCTCGCCGGCACCGGCCAGGCCCCCTCGCCCGCCGCGCTGCGCGCCTTCGCCCCGCAAGCGGGTGGCACGGCGCCATCGCAGGCCATCCGCGCGCTGCTCGACAAGGCCCTGGCGGGCCGCGAGCTGGCCGAGGACGAGATCGTGCGCCTGTTCGACGCCCAGGGTGCCGACCTGCACGCGGTGATGGCGGCCGCCGACCGCCTGCGGCGCGACACCGTGGGCGACGCGGTCACCCACGTGCGCAACTGCAACATCAACTACACCAACATCTGCCTGCACCGCTGCGGCTTCTGCGCCTTTGCCAAGAGCCACGCCGCCTCCACGCTGCGTGGCCCGGCCTACCGGCTCGAAGCCGAGCAGGTCGCCGCCCGTGCGCTCGAAGCCTGGGCGCGCGGCGCCACCGAGGTGTGCATGCAGGGCGGCATCCACCCGCACTACACCGGCGACACCTACCTCGAGCTGCTGGCGGCGGCGAAGCGCGCGACGCCCGACATGCACATCCATGCCTTCTCGCCGCTGGAGATCCGTCACGGCGCCGCCACCCTGGGCCTGTCGCTGCGCGACTACCTGCGCCGCCTGCGCGACGCCGGCCTGCGCACGCTGCCGGGCACGGCGGCGGAGATCCTCGACGACGAGGTGCGCGCCATCATCTGCCCGGACAAGCTCGACACCGCGCAATGGCTCGAGGTGATGGAGGCCGCGCACGAGGTCGGCATCCGCAGCACCGCGACCATCATGTTCGGCCATGTCGACGCACCACGGCACTGGGCGCGCCACCTGCTCGCTATCCGCCGCCTGCAGGCGAAGACCGGCGGCTTCACCGAGTTCGTGCCGCTGCCCTTCGTGCATATGGAGTCGCCGCTGTGGCACAAGGGCCGCGCCCGCTCGGGCCCGACGCTGCGCGAGTCGGTGCTGATGCACGCGGTCGCCCGCCTGGTGCTGCATCCGCTGATCGCGAACATCCAGACCTCGTGGGTCAAGATGGGCGGCGAAGGCGCGGCGCTCTGCCTGCAGGCCGGCGCCAACGACCTCGGCGGCACGCTGATGTACGAATCGATCACGCGCGCGGCAGGCGGCGCCAACGGCCAGCTGATGGAGACCGCCGACCTGCGCGCGATCGCGGCGCGCTGCGAACGTCCGCTGCGCCAGCGCACCACCTTCTATGAGGCGGTGCCGCCTGCGGCCGATGGGGCCGCGGTCGGACCACCCCAGCGCCCGCGACAGGTGCATAGGCTGCACGCGCCCGCCTGCCCCCCCAACGCTCCACGCAGTACCGACCCGCGCCGCCCCGGTGGCGCGGCCGGCCCCCTCGTCCCTAGATCCCGCAACAAGCTGGAGAATCCATGACACTCACCCACCTGCAACGGCTCGAAGCCGAAAGCATCCACATCCTGCGCGAAGTCGTCGCCGAGGCCGACAACCCGGTCATGCTGTATTCGATCGGCAAGGACAGCGCGGTCATGCTGCACCTGGCGATGAAGGCCTTCTACCCGGCGGTGCCGCCGTTTCCGCTGCTGCACGTCGATACGCGCTGGAAATTCCAGGAGATGTACCGCTTCCGCACCCGCATGGCGCAGGAAACGGGCATGGACCTGCTGGTGCACATCAACCCCGAGGGCGTCGAGAAGGACATCAACCCCTTCACCCATGGTTCGGCGATCCATACCGACATCATGAAGACCGAAGGTCTCAAGCAGGCGCTCGACCAGTACGGTTTCGACGCGGCCTTCGGTGGCGCGCGGCGCGACGAAGAGAAGTCGCGCGCCAAGGAGCGCGTGTTCTCCTTCCGCTCGGCGCAGCATCGCTGGGACCCGAAGAGCCAGCGCCCGGAACTCTGGAAGCTCTACAACACCAGGAAGCACAAGGGCGAGTCGATCCGCGTGTTCCCGCTTTCGAACTGGACCGAGCTCGACATCTGGCAGTACATCTACCTGGAGAACATCCCCATCGTGCCGCTCTATTACGCGGCCGAGCGGCCGGTCGTCGAGCGCGACGGCACGCTGATCATGGTCGATGACCACCGCATGCCCCTGAAGCCCGGCGAGGTGCCGATGATGAAGAAGGTGCGCTTCCGCACCCTGGGCTGCTACCCGCTGACCGGGGCGGTCGAGTCCGAAGCCGACACGCTGCCGGCGATCATCCAGGAAATGCTCCTCACCCGGACGTCCGAGCGCCAGGGCCGGGTGATCGACCACGATTCCGCCGCTTCCATGGAAAAGAAAAAGCAAGAGGGGTATTTCTGATGGCACACGTTTCCGACCTCATCGCCACCGACATCGAGCAGTACCTGAAGGCGCACGAACACAAGAGCCTGCTGCGCTTCATCACCTGCGGCAGCGTGGATGACGGCAAGAGCACGCTGATCGGGCGCCTGCTCTATGAATCGAAGATGCTGTTCGAGGACCAGCTCGCCGCGGTCGAGGCCGACTCGAAGAAGTTCGGCACCCAGGGCGACGCGATCGACTTCGCGCTGCTGGTCGATGGCCTCGCCGCCGAGCGCGAGCAGGGCATCACGATCGACGTGGCCTACCGCTTCTTCTCCACCGACAAGCGCAAGTTCATCGTCGCCGACACCCCGGGCCACGAGCAGTACACCCGCAACATGGTCACCGGCGCGTCGACCGCCGACGTGGCCATCCTGATGGTCGATGCGCGCAGGGGCATCCTCACGCAGACCCGCCGCCACAGCTACCTGGTGTCGATGCTGGGCATCCGCCACATCGTGGTGGCGATCAACAAGATGGACCTGGTCGACTACTCGGAGAAGGTCTTCCGCGACATCCGCGAGGACTACTCCGCCTTTGCCGCGCAGATCGGGCTCGAGGATGTGAGCTTCATTCCACTGTCGGCCTTCAAAGGCGACAACATCATCGAGCCCAGCGATGCGATGCCCTGGTACCACGGCAGCACGCTGATGGCTTACCTGGAGACCGTCGAGATCGACGACGCACGCATGCAGCGCGCCCCCTTCCGCCTCCCCGTGCAGTGGGTCAACCGCCCCAACCTGGATTTCCGCGGCTTCGCCGGCCAGGTGGCGAGCGGCGTGATCCGCCCGGGCGACCGCATCCGTGTGCAGCCCTCGGGGCGCGAGAGCACGGTGGCGCGCATCGTCACCCACGGCGGCGACCTGGCGCAGGCCGTCTCCGGCCAGTCGGTGACGCTGACGCTGGCCGACGAGATCGACATCTCGCGTGGCGACGTCATCTCGACCGTGGAGGCGCCCGCCGAGGTGGCCGACCAGTTCGAATGCACCATCGTCTGGATGCATGACGAACCGATGCTCGCCGGCCGTCCCTACCTGCTCAAGATCGGCGCCAAGACGGTCACGGCCACGATCACCGACATCAAGTACCAGGTGAACGTGAACACGCTCGAGCACGTCGCGGCCAAGAAGCTCGAGCTCAACGCGATCGGCGTGTGCAACCTCAGCCTTGACCGGTCGATCGCCTTCGACGCCTATCGCGACAACCGCGACACCGGCGGCTTCATCCTGGTTGATCGGCTGTCGAACAACACCGTCGGTGCCGGCCTGCTGCACTTCGCGCTGCGGCGCGCCCACAACATCCACGTCCAGCATGTGGATGTGGACAAGGCGGCGCGCTCTGCCCAGAAGCACCAGAAGAGCTGCGTGCTGTGGTTCACCGGCCTGTCGGGCGCCGGCAAGTCCTCGATCGCGAACCTGGTCGAGAAGAAGCTGCACGCGCTCGGCCACCACACTTACCTGCTCGACGGCGACAACGTGCGCCACGGGCTGAACAAGGACCTCGGCTTCACCGACGCCGACCGCGTCGAGAACATCCGCCGCGTGGCCGAGGTGGCCAGGCTGATGGTCGATGCCGGCCTCATCGTGCTCACCGCCTTCATCTCGCCGTTCAAGTCCGAACGGCGCATGGCGCGCAGCCTGATGGGCGACGACGAGTTCATCGAGATCTTCGTCGACACGCCGCTCGAGATCGCCGAGCAGCGCGACGTGAAGGGCCTCTACAAGAAGGCAAGGCGCGGCGAGCTGAAGAACTTCACCGGCATCGACTCGCCGTACGAGGCGCCGGAGAACCCCGAACTGCGGCTCGAAACGCCTCAGCTCTCCCTCGACGCGGCCGCCGACGCCGTCATCGCCACGCTGCGCCTGCGCGGCGTCATCGCTGACTGAAAGCAGCGGGCCCGAGCGGGCCCGCTCCCCCCACATACGAACAGGAACCACCATGACCCAGCCATCCGACCCGAGCGCCCTGCTCGACGCCCTGCTCCCGGTCGTCCGCGCCGCGGGCGACGAGATCATGAAGATCTATGCCACCGACTTCGAGGTGCGCGGGAAGACCGACGCCTCGCCGGTAACCGAAGCCGACGAGCACGCCGAAGACCTCATCCTGCCCGCACTCGCCCGCCTCACCCCGGACATTCCGGTGGTCTCCGAGGAGGAGGCCGCGGCCGGGCGCATTCCCGCGGTGGGCGAGCGCTTCTGGCTGGTCGATCCGCTCGACGGCACCAAGGAGTTCATCAGCCGCAACGGCGAGTTCACCGTCAACATCGCGCTCATCGAGCACGGCGAACCGGTACTCGGTGTCGTCTTCGCCCCCGCCCTCGACCGCCTGTTCGCCGGCGCCGCAACGCTCGGCGCCATGGTCGAGGACAAGGGCGTGCGCCGCACGATCGCGTGCCGCACGCCGCCCGGCGAAGGCCTGACCGTGGTTGCCAGTCGTTCGCACGGCGACGCCGAAGCGCTGGCCGCCTTCCTCGCAGGACGCAAGGTCGCCAGCCAGACCAACGCCGGCTCGTCGCTCAAGCTGTGCCTGGTCGCCGCCGGAGAAGCCGATGTCTACCCGCGCCTCGGTCGCACCATGGAATGGGATATCGCCGCCGGTGACGCCGTGCTGCGCGCCGCGGGCGGCATCGTCCGCACCCTCGACGGCGACGTCCTGCGATACGGCAAAGCGGATTTCGCCAATCCGCACTTCGCCGCCTGGGGCACGACCGCCGCGGTCTAGCGACACAAAAACCGAGCTTTGCTCGGTTTCCGTGTCAGGAAACCTGGTTGAATTGCCAAGCCCTTGTTTCACCGCGCTTTATTCTTCCCCCTCCGGCTCGCGAAATCGCATCGAATGCGAGTAGCCAGGCCGGGGACGGCTTGCTCCAATTGACCACGTCACGCGAAGGAACGCTCATGGCCTCCCAACATTCACCGCTTCGCCGCAGCCCAACCCAGTCCCGCGCAACCGCCACGCTGCGGGCGATCCGCGAGGCTGCGCTGCGCATCCTGAAAGAGGAAGGTCATGCGCGCCTCACCACGAACCGCATCGCCGAAGTGGCCGGGATCAGCATCGGCAGCCTGTACCAGTACTACGCCGACAAGCATGCGATCGCGGCGGACATCTGCAACGAGCTGCTGACCTCGGAGCTCGACGACATCCGGCGCCTCGACCGCCAGGCGATCGCGCTCGCCGAGAACTCGCTCGACGCCACGCTCGAGTTCTTCGTCGCGGAACAGGTTGCGCGTCACCGCCGCCTGTACCAGCAGCTGCGCGACTTCTACCTCGAGATCCACTGGAAGTACGACTTCGAGGCCTACTCGCGCAAGCGCTACCCGAACAAGCCCACCACGGCCGAGTGGCTGCCGTCCGCCCTCGAGCGCCACCGCGACAGCCTGCGGGTGCAGGACTTCACGCTCGCCGCGCGCATGGTCGCCAACGCGCTCGAAGGCACGATCCACGCCACCCTCGACCACAACCCCGAGCTGATCCTGACGCAGGAATTCATCGACGAGTTGCACATCATGCTCGTCCGTTATCTCAAGAAGATGCCCGGCGAAGGCATCCGGAACGACTAAGGAGACCCTCTTGTTCTACTACTTCGACTTCACCGTCTGGTTCAAGCTGCTGCGCCTCGTCGGCCAGGAACCGAACACGCGCCGGCGGCGCGGGCTCTACAAGCTTCTGCTGCTGCATGTGCCACTGCGCGCCAGCGTCACCGCAGTGTGCTTCTTCCTCGACGGCATCCTGTTCCCCGGCTTGTGGCGCACCCGGGTGAAGACGCCGGTCTTCATCATCGGTCATGCGCGCAGCGGCACCACGCTCGCCCACCGCCTGATGGGTGCGGACGAGCGTTTCTCGACCTTCAAGTACTACGAGCTGCTGCTGCCCTCGCTGCTGCAGAAGAAGCTCGTGCGCCTGGTCGCATGGGTCGATGCCAGACTGCTCGGGCGCAGGATCGAGCGCAGGCTGCAGGCGTGGGAAGCGCGCAAGTTCGGCCCCACCCAGCACATCCACAAGATGGGCCTGACGATCCCCGAGGAAGACGACCTGATGTACTTCAACTCCTGCGCATCGGGCTTCTGGCTGACCAAGCTGCCCTACATGAGCGAGCTCGACTTCTTCCATATCGACCAGCGCCCGGCCGCGAGCCGGCGCCGGATGATGAAGTTCTACAAGGAGTGCGTGCGCCGCCAGCTCTACCTGAACGGCAGCGACCGCATCCACCTGAGCAAGAACCCCACCTACTGCGGCCGCGTCGAGTCCCTGCTCGAGGTCTTTCCCGATGCGCGCTTCGTGATCCTCTACCGCAACCCGCACGAGACCATCCCCAGCCTGCTCAAGCTGCTCAACGTGGGCTGGAAGCTGCAGGGCAACCTGTCTCAGGACCGCATCCGCGAATCGAACCAGGTGATGACCGGGCTCTCCTACGAGTCCTACCTCCATCCGCTCGAAGTCCTCGAGCGCCACCCCGAGACCCCGCGCGCGGTCATCGACTACCGGCGCCTGACAACTGACCCGAAGGGCACGATCGAGGACGTCTACCGCGATCTCGGTCTCGACATAACCCCCGCCTTTGCCCGCTTCCTGGAGGCCGAGGCCGCACGTACCCGCAAGCACGAAACCGAACACCGCTACAGCCTGGCCGAGTTCGGCCTCGACGACGGCGAGATCCGGGAGCGACTGGCACCCCTGTTTGAACAATTCAACTGGGACGAGGACGTCCCCGCCACCGAAAACAAGGACAAGGAACTGGCCCATGCATGAGCCCAACCCCAAGCACGACGCCGTCTTCGAGGTCGTCAAGACCCACGTCGAGCCCCGCGACCAAGTCACCCGCGATGCCGCGGCCCAGCTGCGCCAGGCCTGGGACGGCATGATCGCGCAGCTGCAGGACGCCCGCGACGCGATCGACGACCCCAAGCTGTGGCCCCCGCCCGCCACGCCGCGCAACCTCGCCGAAGGTTACCGCTACGTGCTCGGCTTCCTGTACGGCTCGATCTCGCGCTGTCTCGGCCCGACGCCCGAGCTCCCCTACTTCGTGCGCGCCATCCAGCCGCTCAACCGCTCGACCATCGACAACTGCGACGCCCTCTACCTGATGGCGCCGATCGACGGCAACCATAGCTACACCATCCGCGGCCGCGCCGGCGACACCAGCGCCTGGCGCGGCGGCAAGGCGTCGCCCGGGGTGCGCAAGGCCCCGCACTACGTGATCTTCGAGACGCCCAGCGGCTACTCGGGCGAAAGCGGCAGCCTGAAGGAGATGACGCCCGGCTCGCGGATCAACTGCGCCGAACTCGACTGCACCGAGCTCAAGGTGGAGGCCGACGGCAGCTTCGAGATCCTGCTCGCCCCCGAGAAGCCGCCCGGCTACGAGGGCAACTTCATGCTCACCCGCGCCAGCCGCACGCGCAAGCAGAAGGACGGCAGCAGCGTCACGCGCGAATACGTCAGCCAGCTGGTGATGCTGCGCGAGTTGTTCTCCGACTGGGAGAACGAGGACCTCCTCGAGCTCTTCATCTACCGCAACGACCTGCTCGGCAAGCCGATGCCGGCCTACACGCCCGAGGTCGCGGCGCAACAGATCGCCGACATCGGCCGCTTCACCCGCAACCAGGTACATTTCTGGAACGAGTTCTACGCCGTCGTGTGCGAGTGCTACGGCGACATGAACGGCGACGGGCACTGCTTCATGCCGCGCAACGACTTCAACAAGCCCAACGCGGCCTCGCTCGCCACCGCGGGCGGCATGGCCACCAACGTGTATTGCGGCGGCATCTTCGAGCTGGCACCCGACGAAGCCCTGGTGGTCGAGATGCACCAGCCGGTGGAGCCGGTGTACATCGGCTTCAGCCTGGGCAACATGTGGGGCGAATCGCTCGACTTCGCCAACTACCAGAGCAGCCTCGGCGGCCTGCAGGCGCACCGCGATGCCGACAACGTCTTCCGCCTGGTGGTCTCGCACAGCGACCCGGGCGTTGCCAACTGGCTCGACACCACCGGCCAGCCCGAGGGCTACATGGCGATCCGCTGGGCCTACCCGGTCAAGCCGATGGACAAGCTGCCGTGGGCGACGGCGAAGAAGGTGCCGCTCGCCGAGCTGCGCCAGCACCTGCCGGCCGACACCCGCCTGATCTCGCCCGAGGAGCGCCGGCAGCAGATCGCGATCCGCCAGGAACACGTGCAACGCCGCTACCGCCAGCACTGACGAGGAGCCCCGCATGCCCCACACCCTGAAGGACAAGGTCGCGATCGTCACCGGCGCCAGCCGCGGCATCGGCGCGGCGATCGCCGCGCGCTTCGCCGCCGAAGGCGCCAAGGTCGTGCTCGTGGCGCGCACCGGCGAACCCGGCGGCAAGCTCCCCGGCTCGCTCGACGAGACCGCGGCGCGCATTCGCGCAGCCGGCGGCGACTGCCTGTGCGTGCAGGCCGACCTCGCCAGCGCCGCCGACCGCGAGCGCATCGTCGGCGAGACGCTAAGTCACTACGGCGGCGTCGACATCCTGGTCAACAACGCCGCCTGGGCGCGCTTCGGCGCGAGTTACGCGCAGTCGCTGGAACGCGTCCAGCTCGCCTATGCGGTCAACCTGTTCGCCCCCCACCACCTCGCCCAGCTCGCCATCCCGGCGATGAAGGCGCGCGGCGGCGGCTGGATCCTCAACCTGTCGAGCGCGACCAGCACCCGCCCCGGCCCGGCGCCCTATGACGCGAAGGACCGCGCCTACCGCTTCCACACCACGCACTCGCCCACGCTCTACGGCTCGACCAAAGCCGCGCTCGAACGCCTGAGCACCGGCATGGCGATGGAGCTCGCCGCCGACCACATCGCGGTGAATACCCTGGCCCCGGTGGAGGCCGTCGCCAGCGAAGGCGCTCTGGTCAGCGGCTCGATCGACGACCTCGCCCACATGGAGCCGGTGGAAGCCATGGCCGAAGCGGCCCTGGCCCTGTGCTCGCGCCCGCAGGCCGCGCTCTCGGGCCGGGTCGCGCTGAGCCTGCCGCTGCTGCGCGAGCTCGGCCTGCCAGTGATGGGCCTCGACGGCCGCGCGCCCCTGCCCGATTTCCACCCTTGAGCCCCGCTCTTCACCCTCATTGCACTGGAGCCTCCATGTTCGAGATCTTCGCTTCAACCCCTGAAAACCTGAACCTGGCCGACATGGGCGCCTTCGCCCGCCGCGTCGAGGCCATGGGCTACGACGGCCTGTTCGTGTCCGACGCGATCCACGACGGCCTGCTGCTCGCCTGCCAGGCGCTTTCGGCGACCTCGAAACTCAAGGTCGGCACCTCGGTGCTGATCGTCTTCCCGCGCAGCCCGATGAACGTCGCACTGGCGAGCTGGGACCTGCAGAAGATGTCGGGCGGCCGCTTCGAGCTCGGCATGGGCACGCAGATCAAGCAGAACATCGAGGATCGCTACTCGGCGCGCTGGCTGCCGCCGGCCGCCGGCATGCGCGAGTACGTCGGCGCGCTGCGCGCCATCTTCCACGCCTTCCGCACCGGCGAACGGCTCGAGTACGTCGGCGAGCACTACAAGTTCACCCGCCTGCAGCCCTTCTTCAACCCGGGGCCGATCGATGCGCCGGACGTGCCGCTGATGCTCGGCGCAGTCGGCCCGAAGATGCTCGAGCTGGTCGGCAAGACCGCGGACGGCATCCACACCCATCCGACCAACACCTCGGTGCGTTACCTGAAGGAAGT
>ERZ1645187.4646-NODE-4646-length-10974-cov-19.273377_pt1 | contig 10974 bp, 9 predicted proteins | sample MGYA00575352_ERZ1645187 | MGnify/ENA primary metagenome ERZ1645187 (study PRJEB40837, sample SAMN11349314) | freshwater sediment metagenome | isolation source: river sediment | host: Sediment | place: India: Wazaribad , New Delhi | collected 2017-02-21 ... | reverse complement strand
GATCACACCTGCCGCTAAGGGTTCGGATCTTCTACTCCTGGTGAGATTTGCTTAAGGGGCTGACCGCTAGACTGGGCGGAGTGATGGTCGCTTCGCAGGTCACCTATGCTACAGATGCGCCAGGTTGCAGTCGCCGACGACGACCAGGTCGACTCGGATTTCATTGGCGAAGGCCCCGGCCCATCCGGCCGGATCGACGCCGAGGCGCTGCTCGTGCGCGCGCTGGTGCAGGAAGTTCACACCGCCGCCCTGATCACGGCCGGTGCAGCCTCGGCCGTCAATGCGGCAAGCACCCGCCGGGGTCCGAAGGCATTGAGCGAGGCGCGGGCGCTGATCGCCGATTTCCCGGCCCAACTGGACGACTGGCCCCGCCGCATCCTCGACGAGTACGTTCCGATCGGCACGCTGGAGGACATTTCCGGGTTCTATGCGCTGTTCAGGGATGCCCGCGGCCGGCTGTTGAGCTTCGAGCGAGAGGCGATCGCTATCGGTCTCGATCGCGCCGGCCCGCTGCATCTGCGCTCGCTCACCACCGCCTGGCGGCTGACCAGCCGTCACGGCCTGGCAGCGGCGCGCGGGCTCACCGTCGATGTCGAACAGTTGCTGCCCGATGCCTACGCCGGCAACCTTGCTACACTCACCGGACTTCTCAACGACGTCATTACCGGACAAGCCTGCCTTTGTGACGCGTCCGGTGCCATCAACCTGCCGAACCTCGCCGAGCGCCGCCGCACCCCGCGCCGCTCGCTTCTGCAGACGGCCCACATCCGCTTTGGCAACTCCGAGGTCGTTGTTTTCGTTCGCGACGTCTCGCTCGGCGGCCTCGGCCTGGCGCGCATGCCGCGTATCGCCCCCGGCGAAGTGGTGATCGTCGAACTGTCGTGCGGCCGCGTGCTGCGTGGCCAGATCGCATGGCAGAACGGCGAGAACGCCGGCTTGCGCTTCGACCGCCAGTTGCGCCCGACCGACCCCCTGCTGTTCGGCTGAGGCCGGTCCGGCGAGCCCCCCCCCGAAGGCGAAGCCCCGTGCCCGGCAAACCTGACGCCGCACGCCACGCGGGCAGCGTCGCACCAGCCCGCAGCCCAGAATGCTATTTCGCGCAACCTTGCCGCGTGCACCGCAGCACCGCCCAGTATCCATGCCGCGTTATGCGTTTTAACACATAACGAATACATGCATGGCGGTCGCTCACAACTTGCCCGCAGGGAGTGAAGCCGCTCGAAAACTGGAAAAAATTCGCCCGCGTGCACCTAAGTACACTTGACCTCTTCTGCCGTTCAGCGCGAACTCGTCGCAGCTCACAACGACGGGCTCAAGATGTATCGGGAGGAACAAAGTGCTCAAGGCTCTGGTCATCGACGCGGGTAAATGCACCGGCTGCAAACAGTGCGAGCTGGCGTGCTCCTATGTGAAGGAAGGCGAGTTCAACGTCGCCAAATCGCGCATTCGCGTTTTCGACTTCCACACCGAGGCGCGGTTCGTGCCCTACACCTGCACGCAGTGCGCGGAAGCGTGGTGCCAGCAGGCGTGCCCCGTGAACGCCATCACCACCAACGCCGACGGCGTCAAGATCGTGCACGAGAACCTGTGCGTCGGCTGCAAGGTCTGCACCATCGCCTGCCCGTTCGGCACGGTGAATTACAACGCCTCGAGCGGCAAGGTCATCAAGTGCGACCTGTGCCTCGGCAGCCCGGCCTGCGCCGAAGCCTGCCCGACCGGCGCCATCACCTTCCGCGACAGCGAGCAGGCCGGTTTCGACAAGATGCGCGTGTGGGCGACCCAGGCGGCGCACGGAACGACCACGCAGGGTCCGAACACACCGGCCGCCAAGGGCTGAGGCGAGGTCGCGCGGAGTTTTTCTCCGCGCCGTTCCGCGCCGACCAGCCGCGTCGTGCAAGGCAAATCAATAACAACGGGGCCGATGCCCCACCGCATTCAGGGAGCGACCTATGGGTTGGACCGGCAAAATCCTGCGGGTGAATCTCACCACCGGCAATATCACCACCGAGCCGCTGCGCATGGACTGGGCGCGCCAGTACCTCGGCCAGCGCGGCCTCGCCACCAAGTACCTTGTCGAGGAAATGGACCCGCGCGTTGATCCGCTCGGCCCCGACAACAAGATGATCTTCGCCACCGGCCCGCTGACAGGCACTGCCGCCTCCACCGGCGGGCGCTACTCGGTCATCACCAAGGGCGCGCTGACCAACGCCATCGCCTGCTCCAACTCGGGAGGATACTTCGGCGCCGAGCTGAAGTTCGCCGGCTGGGACATGATCATCTTCGAGGGCAAGTCGCCGAAGCCCGTCTACCTCACCGTGATGGACGACAAGGTCGAGCTGCAAGACGCCGCGCCCATCTGGGGCAAGAGCGTGTGGGATGCCGACGAGTGGATCAAGAAGCGTCATCAGGACCCGATGATGCACATCTCGATCATCGGCGTCGCAGGTGAGAACCAGGTCCTATACTCGTGCATCGTCAACGACCTGCATCGCGCCGCCGGCCGCTCCGGCGTCGGCGCCGTGATGGGTTCGAAGAACCTGAAGGCCGTCGCGGTGCGCGGCACCAAGGGCGTCAAGGTCAAGGACGGCATGCGCTTCCTCAAGGCGACGCGCGAGGGCAAGAAGGTCCTGCAGCAGAACGCCGTGACAGGCGCCGGTCTGCCGACCTACGGCACCCAGGTGCTGATGAACGTCATCAACGAGGCCGGCGCCATGCCGACCCGTAACCACCGTCAGGTGCAGTTCGAGGGCGCGCACGACATCTCGGCCGAGGCCATGGCGACCCCGCGAAAGACCGACGGGCAGAAGAACCTGCAGACCAACCAGGCCTGCTTCGGCTGCACCATCGCCTGCGGCCGTATTTCCAAGATCGACGAAAAGCACTTCTCGATCCAGAACAAGCCGCAGTACTGGCATGCGTCCGGTGGCCTCGAATACGAAGCAGCGTGGGCCTTGGGCTCCAACACCGGCATCAACGATCTCGACGCGCTGACCATGGTGAACTTCGTCTGCAACGAGCAGGGCCTCGACCCGATCTCGTTCGGCGCCACCGTCTCGGCGGCCATGGAACTCTACGAGCTCGGCCTCATCACCCAGGAGCAGACCGGCGGCATCGACCTCAAGTTCGGCTCGGCCGAAGCACTGGTGAAGTGTGCCGAGCTGACCGGCAAGGCGGAAGGCTTCGGCAAGGAGCTGGGCCTCGGCTCGCTGCGCCTGTGCACCAAGTACGGCCGTCCCGACCTTTCCATGTCGGTCAAGGGCCAGGAATTCCCGGCCTACGACTCACGCGGTATCCAGGGCATCGGCCTCGCCTACGCCACCTCCAACCGCGGCGCCTGCCACCTGCGCGGCTACACCGTCGCGTCGGAGATCCTCGGCATCCCGGAGAAAACCGATCCTCTGGCGACCGCCGGCAAGCCGGCGCTCGTCAAGGCCTTCCAGGACGCGACGGCGGCCGTCGACAGCTCGGGACTTTGCGTTTTCACCACCTTCGGCTGGACGCTGAACGACATCGCCCCGCAGGTCGATGCCGCGTGCGAGGGCGAGTGGACGCCCGAGTACATGATGGAAGTGGGCGAGCGCATCTGGAACATGGAGCGCGTGTTCAATAACCGGGCGGGTTTGACCTCGAAGGACGACAACCTGCCGCCGCGTCTCCTGACCGAAGCTGCGCAGACTGGCCCGGCCAAGGGCTTGGTCAACGGTCTCGACACCATGCTGCCGGAATACTACCAGCAGCGCGGCTGGACCGCCGACGGCGTGCCGACCAACGAGACGCTGTCGCGCCTCGCACTGTGATGCAGGCAATTCCCCTCCCCATTGCCCTGCACCGGCAATGGGGAGAAAATTGACGGACGATGGCGTTCAACTCCTTCTCTCTGGGAGAAGGTGCCCGAAGGGCGGACGAGGGGCTTCGCACTGCTGGCTACGCCTCGCTTTGTCAAAGGACCCTCGCCTGCCCAGCGGGCGTCCTCTCCCGTCCCGGGAGAGGACATCGGAGAGAGCGCCTCGCCCCGCGTTTGCGGCGGCCGCGAGACGATCTACACCGGCGTGGCGCTTGAAAGTGCTACGATCGCTCGACGGCGAACCAATAAAATTCCCCCATGGGAGAGAAATCCATGAACTATGTCGTGCTCGGAGCCGGCCCCGCGGGCGTCACCGCCGCCGAGACGCTGCGCTCGCTCGACCGCAACGCCTCCATCACGCTGATCGGCGGCGATGGCAACGAGCCGCCCTATTCGCGCATGGCGATCCCGTATTACATCTACGGCAAGATCGGCGAGGACGGCACGCACCTGCGCCAGACAGCCGGCCACTACGACAAGCTCGGGATTCGCTACATCACGGGCCGCGCGGGCGGCGTCGATGTGGCAGGGCACAAGCTCTACATGGGCAACGGCGGCGAGACGCTGCCCTATGACAAGCTGCTGATCGCAACGGGCGCTTCGCCGATCATCCCGCGCATGCCGGGGGCGAACCTCGAAGGCGTCGAGACGTGCTGGACGCTCGACGACGCGCGCGAGATCCTGAAGCACGCGCACAAGGGCGCGCCGGTGGTGCTCGTCGGCGCCGGTTTCATCGGTTCGATCATTCTCGAAGCGCTTTATCTGCGCGGCTGCAAGATCACCGTCGTCGAACTCGCGCCGCGTATGGTCGCGCGCATGATGGACGAGACCGCTGGCGGCATGCTGGGCCGCTGGTGCACGAAGAAGGGCGTCAATGTCCTCGTCAACACCAAGGTCAACGGCATTCGGCCCGGCAGCGACGACCCCGCCGGCAAGCTCACTGTCGATCTCTCCAACGGTCAGGCCGTGCCGGCCTCGCTCGTGGTGCTCGCCGTCGGCGTGCGCTCCAACACCGGGTTCCTCGTGGGCTCGGGCATCGACACCAACGTCGGCATCAAGGTCGACCGCTTCCTGCAGACGAGCGCGCCCGACGTCTACGCCGCCGGCGACTGCTGCGAGGGGCTCGACATCTCGACCGGCAAGCCGGACATGCTGGCGATCCAGCCCGTCGCCGTGGAGCACGGCCGCCTTGCCGCACTCAACATGGCGGGCCGCGTGACGCCGCACAAAGGCTCCCTCAACATGAACGTCCTCGACACGATGGGGCTGATTTCCTCCTCGTTCGGCCTCTGGCAGGGCGCGCCGCTCGGCAAGACCGCCAAGCTGATCGACGAGGACAGCTTCAAATACCTGAAGCTCGAGTTCGAGGGCGATCGGCTGGTCGGCGCACAGTGTGTGGGCCTTACCGATCACGTCGGCATGCTGCGCGGCCTGATCCAGACCGGCCTCAAGCTCGGCGAATGGCGCGACCGGCTGATCGAGGCGCCGGAGCGGTTGCGCGAGGCCTACATCGCCGTGACCCAGGGCAGCGCCAACGACGGCCCGCTGTCGCCGCACGTCAACACGCCGATCGCCAAGGTCGCGTGACGACGAAGGGAAGGAAGCGTCACCGGTGACCGCACCGACCATACCCGTCACCCTCAAGCTCTACGCTTCGCTCGGCGTTTTCCTCCCCGCCGGGCATACGCGCAACGAAGCACGCGTCGAGGTCGCCAGCGGCACCACCATCGATGCCCTGCTCGACGCGCATAACGTACCGCGCGAATCGCGCCACCTCGTGCTGTTGAATGGCGTCTTCCAGCCGCCCGGCAGCCGTGGGCGAACCGCTCTGAGCAGTGGCGATGCGCTGGCCGTTTGGCCGCCGGTGGCCGGCGGCTGATAGCACGCGTGAACCGCCTCGAGGCGCGGACGTTGCGGGCCGCGACGGCGTATGGCACCTTCCCGGCCATAACGAGCGCCCGACCCTCGCTTTGCGAAGGAAGCGGGCGCCGCATCGTCCGCGGGAGGATCTTCGCCTTGGCAGCCACGCCGAACGTCGGCTCGTGCGGCATCGCATCCGCTGCGAGTTCGCTGCCGGGCACGGCCGCCGCGATCACCGAAATAGCCACAGCGCTCGGCCCGGGGCCGTTCCAGCACATCATCGTCTTCTATTCGCCAGCGCATCACGTGAAGCTCGTCGCCGAGCTGTTGCGGCGCGCCTATCCGGGCACCGAGATCAGCGGCTGTTCGACCTCCGGCGAGATAACGCTAGACGGCATGACCCAGGGCGGTATCGTCGCCGTGGCCTTCCCCTATCGTGGTTTCCGCGTGCTCGCCGAGGCCATCTACTCGGTCGACCAGTCCGGCGTCGAGCAGGCCAGCGAACTGGCACGCCGGCTGAAGTCGAAGTTCGGCGTTCGCCATCCGATGCGAGATCGCGTGTTCGGCGTCATGCTCGTCGATGGACTGTCCAACGCCGAGGAGACGCTGATCGCCGCCGTGCATTGGGCGATGGACGATGTGCAGCTGGTCGGCGGTTCGGCGGGTGACGATCTCGCCTTCCGCGAAACCTCGCTGATCCACAAGGGCCGTGTGCTGCAACGCGCCGCGCTGCTCATCATGGTCGAGAGCGAGGTTCCGTTCCGCGTCTTCAAATCGCAGAACTTCGAGCCGACCGGCGCCAAGCTCGTCGTCACCGCCGCCGACACCGAGCGGCGCATCGTGCACGAACTCAACGCGGAGCCGGCGGCGCAGGAATACGCGGCCGCGATCGGCCTGCTGCCGGACGATCTCGGACCGTTCAGCTTCGCGTCGTATCCGCTCGTCGTGCGGGTCGGTGGCGACTACTACTGCCGCTCGATCCGCAACATGAACCCCGACGGCAGCCTGACGTTCTTCTGCGCCATCGACGAGGGCCTCGTCTTCACCGTCGCCAATCCGCAGGAGATGACGCTCGCCACGCAGCGCACGCTGCAGGCCGTCGAAAGTTCGCTCGGCGGCATCGATATCGTGCTCGGCTTCGACTGCATCCTGCGCAAGCTCGACGCCGAGAACCGCCAGATCCGGCATCAACTCGCCGACATCTACCGCCGCTTCCACGTCGTCGGATTCCACACCTACGGCGAACAGTTCAACGCCATGCACCTCAACCAGACGCTGACCGGCATCGCCTTCGGCCGGTCGGCGAGCGCGGCGGGCTAGCCATGTCGTCGGGTGAGCAGACGAACGGCCGCACGAGCGTTCCCGAAAGCCTCGAGCGGCGCGTCGCCAAGCTCGAAAAAATCAACCAGGCGCTGATGAACCGCGTCGAGCGCTCGCTCGACCAGCAGGCCAATGCCTACTCGATCTTCCAGACGGCGATCGGCCTCGAAAGCCAGGTGAGGGTACGCACCGAAGAACTGAAATCGGCGCTCGATCACCTCGAGACGCTGAACGAGCAACTGACCGTCGCCCGCGACACCGCCGAGCGCGCGAGCAAGGTGAAGACGCGGTTCTTCACCGCCGTCAGCCACGACGTGCTGCAGCCCCTGCACGCCGCGCGGCTATCGCTTTCGGCGCTTATCGACGGCGTCGACACGGACGAGCACCGGGCGCTGGCCGGCCAGGTCGATCATGCACTCTCGTCGATCGAAGAACTGCTGCGCACCATGCTCGACATCTCCAAGCTCGAAGCCGGCGTCATCAAGCCGGCGATCGAGCCGATCGCACTGAAGCCGCTGTTCCATTCGCTGCTCGTCGACCTGAAGCCGCTGGTCGACGCCAAGGGCCTCGATCTCGCCTGCCGCTCCAACGATCTGTGCGTGCTCTCGGATGCCTTGATGCTCCGGCGCATCCTGCAGAACCTGCTCGCCAATGCGCTGCACTACACGCAGCGCGGCGGCATTCTGCTCGCGGCCCGGCGGCGCGGCAGCGCGATCCGCATCGAGGTCTGGGACACCGGCAGCGGCATTCCACTCGCCGAGCAGGATCGCATCTTCGAGGAGTTCCAGCGCGGCTCGACGGCCGGCGAGTCCAACCGCGGCGGCTTCGGCCTCGGCCTCTCGATCGTCGGTCGCATGGCGCAGACACTCGATCACGGAATCGCGCTCTGCTCCCGCTCCGGCAAGGGCACCCGGTTCACGCTCACGGCACCGGCAACGTCCCTGCCCGCAGCGCGCCCCGAACCGGACCGACGCCCGCTGATGGCGCCGGATGCGATCGGCCTCGGCGGCACGCGCGTGGTCGTCATCGACAACGATCCGAGCGTCGTCACCGCGATGCAATCCCTGCTCGCCAAGTGGTCCTGCGAGGTTCGCGTCGCACGCGATCTCGCAGGAATCGACGCACTCATCGCCGCGGGTGACTTCGTGCCGTCGATCGTGCTGGCCGATTACCATCTCGATCACGGAGAACTCGGCACCACTGCGGTGACGCGCTTGCGGCGCGCCTCTTCTCAACGCCTGCCGGCGATCGTCATCACCGCCGATCACACCGCCGATCTGGCGCACCGCATGACGCAAGCGGGCTGCGAGATACTGCGCAAGCCTGTGCGCCCGGCCGAACTGCGCGCGCTCATGTTGCATCTGCTCGCCTGAGCAACAAAAAAGGGCGCGACCTGCGCGCCCTTTCCCGTTGTGCATCGTGGCCGGCGTAAGCGGGACTTACTCGAGTCCCATGGTCTGGATGACTGCAGGCCCCATGATGACGATGAAGAGCACCGGCAGGAAGAAGATGATCATCGGCACGGTCAGCTTCGGCGGCAGTGCGGCGGCCTTCTTCTCGGCTTCGCCCATGCGCATGTCGCGGTTCTCCTTGGCCATCACGCGCAAAGCCTGACCGACCGGAGTACCGTAGCGTTCGGCCTGGATGAGCGCCGTCGCCACCGCCCGGACGCCCGGAATGCCGGTGCGTTTGCCGAGGTTCTCGAAGGCGACCCGCCGATCCTGCAGATAGGACAGTTCGGCGGTCGTCAGCGACAGTTCTTCGGCAAGCTCGATCGACTGCGACGCGGCTTCCTTGGCGACCTTGGCGAAGGCGGCTTCCACCGACATGCCCGACTGCACGCAGATCAGCAGCATGTCGAGCGAGTCGGGAAACGCCTGGCGGATCGACAGCTGGCGCTTCTGGATGCGGTTCTCGAGCAGCACGTTCGGAAGATAGAAGCCGAACACGCCGAAGCCGAGAGCGATGAGAATCTTGACGACCGGCGGATAGGCGAGCTTCGCCATCACGAACAGATAGAACAGCGCCACCACGAAAGCGATCGGCGGCACCGCCACGCGGAAGAACATGTAGGCGACGAGCTGCGCCTGACCGCGCAGGCCCGCCATCTTCAGCTTGTTGCGCGCCTCGTCGTTGTCGAAGCGGGCGCGAAGGTCGAGCATGTCGACGACCTTCTGCATGAAGCCCTTCGGCGCCTGACGCAGCTTGCCGCCCTTGCCGTCCTTCGCCGCCATCTCGGCAAGACGCGAAGCGCGCATCTTGTCGCGCTCCACCGCCATCACCTTCATGCGCTGACTGGTGCGATCGCGATCGAGCATCGGCAGCACGATGGTCAGCACCGTCGCGAACGCCGAGATCGAGGCGAAGAACGTCACCAGGAACTGGGGACGGACAACGAAATCGATGAACTCCATCATCGCAGCCACCGGGCCTTTCAACGCCGCGCCGCTCTCTGGCAGGCCGCAGCGAACCATTCCACTCCGAGAGACGCGCCCTCAGAACTTGAAGTTGATCATCTTACGCATGACCATGACGCCGCAGAACATCCAGAACGCCGAGCCGAGCAGCATGAAGTTGCCGGTGCGAGTGGAGAACAGCATGCCGATGTAACCGGGCGACGAAAGGTAGATGAGCGTGGCGACGACGGGCGGCAGCGCGGCGAGGACGCCCGCCGAGGCTTTCGCTTCCGCCGAGAGCGCGCGCACTTTCATCTGCAGCTTCACGCGGTCGCGCAGAACGCCGGCGAGGTTGCCGAGCGCTTCCGAAAGGTTGCCGCCTGCCTGCTGCTGGATGGCGATGACGACGGCGAAGAACTTGACCTCGGGCAGCGGCATGCGCTGCATCATGCGATCCAGGCCCTCGGCGAGCGGCACGCCGACGCGCTGCTGATCGACCACCTCGCGCAGCTCGCTGGCGATCGGCTCGGGGCTCTCGCGCGAGATGATGGCAAGACACTCGTTGAGCGGCAGACCCGACTTGACGCCGCGCACGATGACGTCGATGGCGTTGGCGAATTCCTTGAGGAACTTGGTCTGCCGGCGCTTGGTCGAAAACGACAGATACCAGCGCGGCAGGCCGAACGCGCCGACGAAGCCGGCGATCGGCGCTGCGATGGCGGCCGTCGGCATCAGCAGGTAGCAGATGATCGTGCAGACGACGCCGGTGATGACGCTGGCGATCCAGTAGCCCTTCGGCGTCAGGTCGAGACCGGCGCGCTGCAGCCTGAGACGCAGAGAAATCGTCTCGTTGGCCTTCTGCCGGTTCTCGAGTTCTTTGATGGTATCGGCGACGGCCTTCTTGCGGTTGGCCGCAACGTCTGCCGCGGACCGCACGTTGATCTTCTTGGCGGTGTTCTCGGTGAGGCTCAAGATGCGCTTCTCCGCCTTCTTGGCACCGGACAGATACGGCTCCACGAGGATGAAGACGACCGCGGCGAAGGCGATGGCGGCGAAGATCGCCACGCCGATCTGCATCGGATCCAGCTCAGCCATTGGCCTCTCCCATCGGTGCGCCGTTCTCGTCGAGCACTTCCGACATCGCCAGCGCCTCGGCGAGACGGTTCTCTTCCTTGTAGTACTGCGCGCGATCCCAGAAGCGCGGACGTGCGATGCCGGTCGAGCGGTGGCGTCCGATCAGCTTGCCGTTGGCGTCTTCGCCGAGGATTTCGTAGACGATGAGGTTCTGCAGCGTGACGACCTCGCCTTCCATGCCCACCACCTCGGTGATGTGCGTGACCTTGCGCGAGCCGTCGCGCAGACGCGACGCCTGGATGATGATGTCGATCGATCCCGTGATCATCTCGCGGATGGTCTTCACCGGCAGCGCGAAGCCGCCCATCATGATCATCGACTCGAGACGGCTGATGGCTTCGCGCGGGCTGTTGGCGTGCAACGTGCCCATCGAGCCGTCGTGGCCGGTGTTCATGGCCTGGAGGAGATCGAACGCCTCAG
>ERZ1645187.4645-NODE-4645-length-10975-cov-6.787088_pt1 | contig 10975 bp, 6 predicted proteins | sample MGYA00575352_ERZ1645187 | MGnify/ENA primary metagenome ERZ1645187 (study PRJEB40837, sample SAMN11349314) | freshwater sediment metagenome | isolation source: river sediment | host: Sediment | place: India: Wazaribad , New Delhi | collected 2017-02-21 ... | reverse complement strand
ACGAGCGCAAAGAGCGTGATTGCGCTCTCGCTGGTGCTTGCGCTTACGATAGGCGTCGCGGCGTTCACGACGGCGTGCCAGCCGGGGCAGGGCGCACAAACGCTCACGCCGATTCCGGTGGAGCAGGAGAAAAGCGACATACCACAGGGCGAAAACACGGAAAGCACGTCCGCAGTAGCGGGTCAAGCGGGTACGGAACCGTTGCGAAATCCCGCAAAAGAGTTGCTCGATAGCGCATTCGAGGTGCCAGGCGCTGTTCCGGTTTCGGTAACGCATATCACGCAACCTTCAGAGCCGCTACCCGCAGGGATTAAGGTGCTTGTCGACGCGGATTTGGTCATCCCGCAGACGACGGACTATCGCATTCGAGAATGCAAGCAAACGTCGTTCACGCTCGATGAATATCGAAAGATGCTAGACTACTTTTTCCCGAACGGGAAAGGGGAACCGAATCAGGAAGTAAAAGGGGTTCAAGCGGATGGCACATTCGACCTGAAAGATCTCGATCTCGAAACAGGGACACCGCTCTACATGCAAAAGGGTAGTGATGTGTTTTCACTCAATCTGGGCGGTAAGAACTCCGAATTTTGGATGGAACGTGAAAACGAGATCATCTATCAGGAAGGGGACCTCGTTGGCGATAAGGAATGGGAACAGGAGGTTGGCGAGATTATACGCGCGCCGATTTCGCTAACGCGGGATGCAGCATTGGCGCAGGCGCAGAAGGTGATCTCCGATCTTGATATTCAGGATTGGCAGATTGAGAGCATACAGCGTGCCGTTTCTATTGATTGGAATCATCCCAATGAGGTTCGCAGCCGCGGCTGGGCGTTTGTCTACGGCCTGTCGGACGCGGGGCTAACGATGCATCAAGCTAACAGCTATGCCAGCGACAAGCACGATCAGTTATCCTACTGGAAAGTGGATGCCGGAGTGTTGACGATCTATGTGGATGAGCGCGGCGTATCGGATTTTCATTGGGAAAAGCGCTATCAACCGAGTAACGTCATGTATTCCAGCCAAGCGATTATCAGCGCGGAGGATGCGCTCAAGTTGGCAAAGGAACGAATTGCCCGTATTTATGGCGAACTGGGTTACGAAAACACGACGATCGAAATCTTTGACATTCGGCTTTCAACCGTATTGATCGGTTATTCGGATCGTCTGACGGGACAGCCTTTCCCGGACCCATATGAGGACATCGCGCTGCTGATCCCAACATGGAACTTCTCCTTCCGTTTGGTACATGGTGGTGGCGATGAAGAGCATTTCACGATGCCATTTAGCGCAATCGACGGCGGCGCGGTATCCATGCTGAGACGATAACCTGACGCTTCGTTCGAATCAGAAAGAGGTGCAACGATGAGAAAACCACATTCCACCGACCAGCTTCTGACCCTCGGCATGGCGCTGACCACCGACAAAAAAGCGATGGAGCGGCGCGTGCGCGGCGTGTTTGCGCGCAAGACGAGCGCAAAGAGCGTGATTGCGCTCTCGCTGGTGCTTGCGCTTACGATAGGCGTCGCGGCGTTCACGACGGCGTGCCAGCCGGGGCAGGGTGCGCAAACGCTCACGCCGATTCCGGTGGAGCAGGATAAGAATGGCATGAAGCAGGGTGAATCTGCGGCAAGTGCAGCGGAGGAACCGGATTCTACGGCGGCACCAATGCAGTGGAGATCGTTTCAATATCTGATTGGTTCTATGGTGGAGAGCCCGTTTCAATATCCTCTTTCGTCGGATCATATCGACGAGCCTATGATCGATTACGGCAACGGCGTATCGCTCTTGGTGAATGCGGATGTGGCGATCCCGCAGGCGGCGGGATACGGCGTGCGCCAGTGTAACGCGACTGGATTCACACTCGAAGAATACCAAACAATGATCGACTATTTCTTGCCGGATGCAAAATGGGCACCGAACCAAACCGAACCGGGTTTCCAGACCAATGGGGCATACGATCTTTCGGACATGGACTTCTCACTCAGGACAACAATCTCTGCGGAACAGGATGGTGTAATGTATTCGGTCTCGATGGGCGCAGACCAGCATATGTTTTACTTTGAGCGTTCAGACGGCATGGTGTACAGAGAAGGGTACCTTGTCGGCGATGAAGAGATGGAACGTGACTTTGGTGCAGTCATTCGAGAACCGATTGCCTTGACGCGAGAAGCAGCGCAGGCGCAGGCGGATCAGGTACTTGTCGATCTCGGAATTCGCGGTTGGCAGCTTGACAAAGCGGAACGCGCTTGCATGTTTGAAAAAGAGAACCCATCGAACGTATTGTCACGTGGCTGGGATTTTGGGTACGTGTTGAGTAGCGCGGGTCTTCCCGCGCGCGGTAACTCCGGTTGGCTTGGAATGAAGTATGATTCGTTGGATTACTGTGCTTCGGATGCGGGTTTACTCTGGATATACGTGGACGATCGTGGCGTGACCTGCTTTTATTGGTTAAATCGCTACGAACCGCGGGAAGCGATGTTTACAAATGTCGAAATCATTGGTGTCGATGCCGCGCTGACGTTGGCAAAAGCCCGTCTGTCGCGGGTATTCGGCGAAGGATATACGGGTGTTTCTCAGATCGAATTGTTTGAGATTCGTCTCTCATCGATGTTGATTGCTTATCCGGATGAGCTGGATGCTAATACGAACTATGATGATGAACTGCGTGACATGGCACTGCTGATTCCGGTTTGGAATGCCGCCTGCCGCATCACCTACGTTGATGGAGATATCGAGTATATGAATCTGCCCTTCTCCGCAACCGACGGCGGCGCGGTTTCGATGCTCTTCTATTAATTCCCACATGTGATTTGGCCCCATGGAGAGGCGCTGCGTGCGCCTCTTTTTTTTGTGTAACAATGCTGGTTAGAATATAATGCGAATATGTTATTAAAATGATATTGACAATAGTGTGTGACACACATTATAATGCAACTGAGGTGATACCAATGCCGGAAAACGACACGATGCAAAACTTCCTGACAGAGCTTCGCCGCGGGAGCCTGACGCTCGCCGTGCTGGGAAGCCTGCGGGAGCCACGATACGGCTACGCGCTCCTGCAAATTCTGCAAGAGCAGCAGATCGACATCGAGGCAAACACGCTCTATCCGCTGCTTCGCCGGTTGGAGAGCCAGGAGCTCCTGACCAGCGACTGGGACACCAGCGAGAGCAGACCGAGAAAATACTACACCGTCAGCGCAAAGGGGAAAGAAGTCCTGCGCCAGCTTTTGACGGAATGGGGGAACATGCAGAGGAGCATTGAGGCGATCTGCGGAAAGGGAGAGGACAATGGAAAATAAGTCAACAAACCTGATTGAACGTTATGTGCACGACGTTGCGCGCCGTCTGCCCGAGAAAGAGCGGGAAGACGTGAAGAAGGAACTTCGCGCCAATATTTACGACATGCTGCCGGAGGGGGCAAACGAGGACGCCGTCAAGAAAGTGCTATATGAGTTGGGGTCGCCCGTGTCTCTTGCGGAAAAATACCGCACACACCCGCGTTACCTGATTTCGCCGGCATATTATGACGAATACGTGGGCGCGCTCCGCTGGATTTTGCCGCTGGTCGGCGTGCTGGTGATGCTCATCGGCTTCGCGGTCGGTGCGGTGGAGACGGCGCGGGATGCCGCAACCAGCATTCCGTTCGTCGCAAGCGGAATCATCTCCAAGGGCGTGAGCATGGGCATTTCCGCCGCATTTCAGGCGCTTGTCTGGACGACAATCGGGTTTGCGGTTGCCGAACACAGTGGGCAGAAAAAGGAAAAGGTTGGCGAGCACGGCTGGCGGGTAGAAGACCTGCCGGAGGTGCAAAACCCGAAAGCGCGCATCCCGCTCTCCGAGGGGATTGCGGAGCTGGTGCTCTCTGTGGTATTCACGGCGCTTGTGATCCTCGTCTGCCTCGGGTACCTGCCGTTTATGATGGCGTTCTCCAACGGCGGAACGGTGTTTTTTAACATCTTTAGCCCGAGTTTCCTCGCCATGCTGATTCCCTTTACGCTCGTCACGCTGCTGTTTTCCGTCGTGGAGAGCATTGCGAAGATCAAAGACCGCCGCTGGTCGGTGTTTGTCTGCGTGTCGGACGTGCTCAAGAAACTGGTCGATATGGCGCTGACACTGTATCTGATCCATCAGCCGCATATTCTGAGCGCGGAGTTTCATAGCTTTCTTGCGGACGTGGGCTTCTTCCGCGCGGTGCCAAACGTAGGCGGCACAAACGTGATCGTTCTTGCGTTTACCGCAATTCTGATCATCGCAACGCTGGCGGACGTCGTTTCCAAGATCGTGAAAACCGTCAAGGCGCATGAAAAATAAGCGCAGATCGCTTACCCGAAACCAACGAACGCAACAAAAAAGGCCGCGCGGCCTTTTTTGTTTGCACATCTTGTTTGAATAGTGGCGTGGTTATGCTTCGATTTGGGCGGCGTCCCGTTCCTTCTTCGCGCCGCGAATCATGCCCAGCACGGGCAGCAGCGCGACGAGCGTCACGATTGCCGCCGCGACAAAGATCAGATGCGTCGGCAAAAAGCCCGCTTTGCCGTCCACCACTACGGGCTGACCGAAGAATGTGATGATCCGCTCGCCGATGAAGGGGCCGATCACCATCGGCAACAGCACCCAGAAGATCATGCGGATGCCTTGGAACTGTCCTGCGCTGGCAGGCGGGGTGAGGTCTTTGATCCATGCGCCGGTGGTGATGAGCTTGGCGACCATGCCAAACGACATCACGAAGATTGCGATGCAGAGGAAGACCATATCCCGCGCAAGGGACACGAGCAAGAAGCCCAGCGCAGAGATAAACAGCGCGGCCAACAGCAGCTTTGGTTTGCCGAGGCGGTCGACCAGCCTGCCGAAGAACACGCCGCAAATGCCGGCCAGCAGCACCATCAGGCCAAGGTTGACGCCGATGACGTCGTAGCTATAACCCAAGGTCTTCGTGAAATAGATGATCTGGTATGGCATGCAAATCTGCTCCCCGATTGCGAACACCAGCACGCAGAAATAGAGCGAGAAGAGCTTTTTGTTCTCGCGTACCACGCGCATGGAAAAACCGGAAAACACTTGCTTCCAAAAGCCCGTGCGCTCGCCTTCCACCTTCGGAATCGGCGCTTCCTTCATCAAAAGCCCGCCAATCAGACCACAGAGTACCACGAGCAGGCCCATCGACGTAAAGAACAGCGTGTAGCCAAAGTATTCAATCAGCATGCCGGAGACGATGGTCGTGACCACCATCGCAAGCAGCGGAAAGAGTTCGGTGATTCCGCTGACGGTGCCGCGGTTGGTTTCGTCCGTGACGTTGGTGAGCCAAGCGTTGAAGCTTGCGTCGTTGGCGGTGGAGCCAAAGAACGTCATCAGGCAGTCCAGCGCGAGCACCGCGACAACCGCAAGCGTTGCCGACTTCACCGCGCCCGCCGCGGGGAATACCATTGTAGAGATACCCCAGAGTACGTAGCTAACCAGAATCATGATCTTGCGTTTGCCGAGGCGGTCGCTCAACGTGCCCATAATGAGGGTGGTGAGCGTCGCGGTGATGGCGCTGAGCGCGACCATCAGCGAGATGACCTTCGGGTCGGGCGAGATTACGTCGTTTACAAACGTGTTGAACCACGAGTTTTCGATGACCCAGGCGATCTGTCCTGAAAACGCGAGCAGAACGATGGCGATCCAGTTGTTTGCGCCAAGCTTGGTTTTGGTTTTGAGTGTCATGCGTGTTCCTCCTCGATTGTTGCGATGGGAAATTGGGCAATGCGAAGCTGCGTGCAGCCATAGGGAATCAGCGTCTTGGTAACGAGTGCTTTCTCGCTTGCCGGATACGGCGCGGGCACTTTCGCCGCGCTATGTTGCCGCTCTTTCCAGTGCGGCGCGGGCGCAAGTGGGAGCGAAACCATAATCGGCGGCTCGCTTGTGTCAAACGGCAGCGTACCCGGCTCGCGCGTCGTGATGATCGCCTGCGAAAGCGCGGTCTGGCAAACGCCGTATCGCCACTCTTCGCGCGGGAAAAACGCAAAATCCGCAAACGGCGGCGTTCCGCGCAGCACACGCGCGTCCGCCGCAATCGGCAGCGCGAGCAGCAGCGCGCCGTAGTGAACCGTTACGCCGCCGGCCGCCTCGGGCTGGAGGCGGAGCGTGAGCGGGAGGATCAGCTTGATTTGGTCGTTTGCAGCGAAGGGTTTGGTCAAAACGAGATAGCCGTCGTCCGGCGCAAGAAGAATCTGTTCTCCATTATAATACAACGCGAACGATTCTGCCCAACTTGGCAGCCGCAGACGCAAAGAAAAATTGAGCGCGTGCGATTCGTTTTCAATTTGATCGATTGAGACGTGAATTGCCCCGTCAAAGGGATAATTCGTATCCTCGATGAGCCGAATCCGCGTGCCGCCGACCGCCACCGTCGCCGCGCAAGGCGCATAGACAGGCAGCGTGACGCCACCTTCGTGCGGCATGACGAGCGCGCCCGTCAGCTTCGGCCAGCCCTGGTGCATGTTTGCCGCGCAGCAGCCGAAGTTGGGCGCGAGCCCGAAGAGGTTCGCTTCCGCATATGCGTCGTACCAGCCGCGCTTCTTGCGCGATACTTCGATTTGATTCACCTGTTGAACGTATTGGTGCGCGCACATGTCCGGCGTAAACGTCGCAGGCCATGCGTTATAGGCGATCTGCTCAATTCGCTCGGCATACTGTGCCTCTCCGGTTGCGGAGAGCAGTGTTTGCAGGGAGAAAAGCAGCTCGGCGGCGAGGCAAAGCTCCGCGCCGACGGCGGGAGAATGCCCGTTGAGATGCTCGTCGCCGGAAAACAACCCGTTGGCAAGCCCGTGGTAGCGTTCGATGGCATGCAGCCCCGCCTTTGCCGCCGAAAGCCCCGCCGCGTCGCCGCCAAAGAAGGCGTCCAGCGCGGGCATCTTGAGCGCCATCGCGAGATTGACCGAATGCGTCTTGTGAAACGCTTGCAGGAAAAGTGAGGAATTGTCTTTCTCGATCTGCGCCTTCGTCTTCGGTTTGGGTGGAGCAAACGGCTTACCCTGCCGGATGCGCGCGCGTTTGAGCCGCTTTGCCGTCCAATCCTGCATCAGCGTGACCCGTTTTGCCGCCAGAAACAGCGTGCGGTTGAGATACGCGTGCGTGGTCTTTTCGTAGGGAAAGTGCGTGAAAAACGAACTCCAATCGTAGCTTTGCTGTCGCAGGATGTTCGCAAGTTCGAGCAGATATGGCTCTCCCGTTTTGCGATAGAGCCAGAGCATGGGCAAAAGCTGCTCTTGCCCGCGCGCCGCCGCCCACATGGAGAGCGGCTGGTTGGGCAGCGCACGCAGTTGAAAGCGAAAATATCGATCCAGAAACGGTACGACACGGGGATCGTGAGTCGCCTCGGCGTATTGCGTGAGCACCTTGAGTGCGACCATGCGCGGCCACCAGTCGAGGTTATCGTGCGGGCCAAAGAAGCCATCCGCGCGCTGGCTGTTGAGCATCCAGTCGATCCACGGTTGTGCCTTTGCCTTGAGCGCGTCGTCGTCCAGCGCATACGCCAGCGGAACGAGCCCGTCGAGATAATACGGCCCGCGCTCCCAGTTTTCGCCAGCACCGCCGAGCCAGCCGGAGTGCTTGCCAAGATCGTCCCAAATCTCGTCGATGTGCCCCGACAGCCCGTTTTTTTGCACGGTGAATTCGCGCCTAAGCCAGCCGCGCGGAGACACGCTGCCAAGCGGCGCGGGCGTGAGGGGAAAGGGAGGCGGCAGTTTTTTTAGCATGGCGCGTCCTTTGATCATGCGATTTGCGATGATTTGTTTGTTGTAGAAGCGTGCGGCTGGTTGCCGGTTCACGCGCTTTCTTTTTGAGTAGAAATTCAACGGAGGAATGGGAAGCAGCTTCAAGAAATTCGTCTGTACGCAGTATAACAAGCGCATGGACAAAACACAATGTGAATGCGTGCGGTTGCGCAGGGGTTGCGCCTTTTGATGAGCGAGGGGTTCAGATGAAATGTTACATCGCAATAAATAAGGATATATTTTGCCGCGTTCGCTTTCTTTTTCTATATATGCCGGATATAATGAATTTAAAATGTGTGTATTTTACGTTGTTTTTATACCTCGCATACAGTCAGACAATTGTATCCAATTTATTCATTGACCACACGGTCATTCGCACCCGAAAAGCGGGACTGAGGAGAGAGAATATGTTCCAACGCACGCGCGCCTATGCAGACGATTATGAACGCATCGGCAGCACTGTTCGATACAAAGGAAAGCACTATCGTTTCACAATGGAGCAACCCGCGTTGAACCGGCGCAAGACGGTCTATGTTCTTTCACTGGCGCTTGCCACCGCGCTGTTTGTCGCAATCGGGTTCTCCGGCTCGCCCGCGCTTGGCGGTGGCGGTCAGCCAACACCTGCTTATGTGGTGCTGCCCTATGTCGTGCTGATGCTTCCGCTGGGCTTGGGCCTTGCGCGCGCGGTTCTTTTGGCGTTCAAAACGCGGCCGATGGAGTTCGCGGAGTACGACAAAAACCTGGTGCAGCAAAAAGGGATTTTACTCACGGCGTTGATTCTCTGCGGCGTTGTGCTGCTGGGTCTTTTGCTCTACTTGTTCATTGGAGCGGCGGATGCCGGCAGCCAATGGCTTGCCATACTGGAAACCGTGGCTTGCGCGGGCTGTATATTTTTAGCATTTCTGCAATATCATGCACTATTTGGGTCGATTTCCATTGACGAAGCAACCCGCGTTCGATATGATGTATGATAGTAGCTACTCGATCGCTATCTCGTTTTTTATGCAACACACTCAATAAAAATAAGGAGGAAGTACGATGAACAAAAGAAGCAGCAAAGTCCTGGCGGCGTTGTTGGCACTCATCATGTGCCTCGGCGTTCTGACGGCTTGCCAGCCGAAGACCACCACGCCCGCAACCACCGAGGCGACCCAAGCCCCGGCCGCGACAGAAGAGGTTCAGTCGGTACCGCTCGTGGTATCGCAGGATGAATTCTCTGAGAAGTTTTCTCCGTTCTTTTCCGACACGGTTCCGGACACCAACGTCCAGGAGATGACCCAACTCCCGATGATGACCACGGATCGCGTGGGCGGTATCGTCTACAAAGCCATCGAAGGCGAGACGATCCCGTACAATGGAAAAGATTACACCTATACAGGACCTTGCGATATCTCCGTCAAATATGACGAAGCGACGGATACCACCGCCTATACCGTCAAGCTCAAAGAGGGCGTCAAGTTCTCCGACGGCGTGGAAGCAACGGCGGATGATATCATCTTCACGTACTATGTGTATGCCGACCCGTCCTATGTCGGCTCCACCACGCTCAGCTCCTATAACATCATTGGACTGAAGAACTATCAGACCCAGACCTCCGATGAAATCTACACCAAGTATGACGCGCTGTTTGACACCATTCTTGCAGCGGGCGCGGATCATGTTTGGGCTTCCACCGATGCTTGGACGCAGGAACAGCAGACCGCTCTGTGGGATGCAATCACCGCAGAATGGAAAGTTGACCTCCAGGGTATTGTCGATTATGTTATCGCCAACTACCTCACGGACGACTATGTTCCCGGCGTGTTCAAAGATAAAACAGCAGCAGACGTAACGGCGGACATGTATTATGCATATGCCCTTGCGATGTGGAACTTCGCGAAAGTGAACGATGACGGCACTCTGACCGGCAACGGCACGGGTACGGTCTATGACCTCACCAAAGCGATGCCCACCATTGACGACGTTTATAAAGAAGCATACGCCATCTACGGCGGCGACGCCGCGGCCTACTGGACCACGGAGAACGCAGGCAATGTGGATTCGTCCGACGTTGTAGGCACTGTGAAGGCAGCCTTTATCTCCGAGCAGGGTTCCAAGGACCCGGCGATGGCAGGCGGCGTGCCCAACATCTCCGGCATCAAGAAGCTGGACCAGTACACCGTAGAAGTCAAGACCAACGGCTATGAAGCGCCCGCGGTTTACGCCATCTGCGGCCTGTATGTCACGCCGATGCATTACTATGGCGATGCCGCGCAGTATGACTACGAAAAGAACATGTTCGGTCATCCGTTTGGCGATCTCTCGATTGCGCAGTCGAAGACCACCCAGCCGATGGGTGCCGGCGCTTACAAATTTGTGAAGTACGAGAACCGCGTTGTCTACTTTGAAGCCAACGAGAACTACTTCAAAGGCGAACCGCTCACGAAGTTTGTGCAGTTCAAAGAGACCATCAACTCCGAAATCATTGCTGGCGTCGCTGCCGGTACCATTGATGTCGGCGATGTGAGCGGCTCCAAGAAGAACTACGAAGAAATCGCCGGGTACAACACCAACGGCGAAATCTCCGGCGACAAGATCATCACCGCCAAGGTTGCCAATCTTGGCTACGGCTACATCGGCATGAATGCGGACAACGTCCTCGTCGGCACCGATCCCGCCAGCGAACAATCCAAGGATCTGCGCAAGGCGATTGCAACCGTTCTGGCGGTCTATCGCGACGCTGCGTATGACAGCTACTACGGCGAGGCCGCCTCTGTCATCAACTACCCGATCTCCAACACCTCCTGGGCGGCTCCGCAGCCGACCGACGAGGGTTACAAGGTCGCCTTCTCCACCGATGTGGACGGCAACCCGATCTATACCTCTTCCATGACGGCGGACGAAAAGTATGCCGCGGCGCTGAAGGCTGCTGTCGGCTATTTCGTGGCGGCCGGCTACACCTATGACGAAGCGACCGGCAAACTCACGGCGGCACCCGCAGGCGCGAAGCTGAGCTATGAAGCGGCGATCGGTGCATCCGGCACGGGCGATCACCCCTCGTTTGCGGTTCTCACGGACGCATCCGCGGCGCTTGCCACCATCGGATTCGAACTCAAGATCAACGACCTTTCCGACACCTCCGTGCTCTGGGATATGCTCGACGCAAGCTCTCAGGAACTCTGGTGCGCGGCATGGCAGGCAACCATCGATCCGGATATGTACCAGGTCTATCACAGCTCCGG
>ERZ1645187.4643-NODE-4643-length-10979-cov-6.068565_pt1 | contig 10979 bp, 14 predicted proteins | sample MGYA00575352_ERZ1645187 | MGnify/ENA primary metagenome ERZ1645187 (study PRJEB40837, sample SAMN11349314) | freshwater sediment metagenome | isolation source: river sediment | host: Sediment | place: India: Wazaribad , New Delhi | collected 2017-02-21 ... | reverse complement strand
GTGCTGATACGGGCTCATCGTGCCCGGATCGACGTTGAGATAGGGGTCGAGCTTCCTCAGGCGAACCGTATAGCCGCGCGCCTGCAACAGCGCTCCGAGCGCTGCGGATGCGAGGCCTTTGCCGAGTGAGGAAACCACGCCGCCGGTGATGAAAACATAGCGAGTCATGGGGTTCTTCCTCTAACGGCCAATGACGATTCTGGCGAGCGAAAAGAATGGACGCGCCAATGAAAACGCGCTCATCCACAGGGGATGAGCGCGCTCAAAACGGCTGGAAGGCAATTATTGTCTGGGCTGGCTGCCGCCGCGCAACTGATCGAGCACCGATCCGGGCTGGGCCGGCGCCGCAGGAGCGGGGGCCGAACCCGGCTGGGCCGGCGCCGTCTGCGCCGGGGTCACGGTATCGAGCACCGAGGCCGGGCCGCGCCCGCGCGCTGCCATGATCGACAGGATCAGCGAGGTGGCAAAGAACGCCGCACCGAGAATGGCGGTGGTGCGCGTCAGCAGGTTGGCCTGCCCGCGCCCGGTCATGAAGCTGCCGGGATTGCCGCCGCCGCCCATGCCGAGGCCGCCGCCCTCCGACCGCTGGAGCAGGACGACGCCCGCCAGCGCGATGACGATGATGAGATGGATGACAATCAGTACGGTATCCATGGGCCGACCAGTCGATCAGGAACGGGAAAGAAGCGCGGCACCTAGCACGCTTCCGCCCCGCCTGCAAACCCGCTTTGCGCTCAGCGGTAGGCCGTCGCGATGGCGAGGAAATCGGCCGCCTTGAGCGAGGCGCCACCGATCAGCGCGCCATCGACATTGGCCACCGCCATCAGCGCTTTCGCATTGTCGGGCTTCACCGAGCCGCCATAGAGAATGCGCATGCGCCCGGCGCTGTCCGCCCCCAGCGCGCCCTTCAGCGTTTTGCGGATGTCGGCGTGAACCTCGGCCACGTCATCCACCGTCGGGGTCAGCCCGGTGCCGATCGCCCAGACCGGCTCGTAAGCGATGACGGTGTTCCAGCGGTTGGCGCCCTCGGGCAGCGAATTCTTCACCTGCTTGCGCACCACGGCCAGCGTCTTGCCCGCCTCGCGTTCGGCCCGCGTCTCGCCGACGCAGACGATGGCGCGCAGGCCGGCCCGCAGCGCGGCTTCCGCCTTGGCTTTGACGATCTCGTTGGTCTCGCCATGGTCCGCCCGGCGCTCGGAATGGCCGACGATGACAAACGAGGCGCCGGCATCGGCCAGCATCTCGGCCGATGTATCGCCCGTATGTGCGCCCGAGGCCTTCATGTGGCAGTCCTGCCCGCCGATCTCCAGCTTCGAGCCGAGGCAGGTGGCGGCTGCCGTCAGCACCAGCGTCGCCGGCGTGCAGATCAGCAGCCCCGCCTTGTTCTGGAGCGCGACATCATAGCCGTCGGCGATGGCCTTGATCTCGGCCAGTGCGGCGCGCGTGCCGTTCATTTTCCAGTTGCCGGCGACGAGGGGACGGGGGCGGGGAGCGGACATGGCGAAAAAGCTTTCCGTGGTCGATGAGAATGGCCCGGCTCTATCATCGGCACGGCCTTTGACGCAATCCAACGATGGTTTTGAGATCAAGGACGGGTAAAGTCGTGTCGTTAGACCGTCCCGAATCGGAACCTTGCGTGGCCTCGTCATGACCCCTTCCACCCAGCCCGTGCGCGGCATCGACCATCTCGTTCTCGCCGGCGCGGACCTTGTCGGCCTTGCGGACTTCTACCGGCGGCTCGGCTTCACCGTGGGCGTGCGCAACCGTCATCCCTGGGGAACGGAAAACCATATCGTCCAGTTTGATCACGCCTTTGTCGAGCTCATCGGCGTCGGCGCCGGCGCGGCAATTCCCGAGCGGGCGGGGCGCACGTTCAGCTTCGGTGCTTTCGTGCGCGATTTTGTCGCGGGCGGCGATGGCATGGCCATGCTGGTGCTGGAAAGCGGCAACGCGGTGGCGGATGCGGAGGCCTTCCGTCGCGCGCGGATCGGTGATTTCGAGACTTTCCATTTCGAACGGACCGGCAAAAACGCAAGCGGGGCAGACGCGACGGTTGCCTTCACGCTCGCTTTTGCGGAAATGCAAAACGCGCCCCGTGCGGGGTTCTTTGCCTGCCAGCAGCATATGCCGCAAAACTTCTGGAATGCTGCGGCGCAGCAGCATGGCAATGGCGTGTCCGGCATAAAGAACGTCGTTCTGATTACCGAAGATCCGTCCGACACCCATGAATTCCTTGGTGCTTTCACCGGCCAGCGGGAGATGCGGTCCACCTCGTTCGGGCTGGAACTGGATACCCCGCGTGGCCGCATCGAGGTGCTTTCCCCGGCCGCCTTCCGCTTCCGTTATCATCTTGAGCCGACACGGACAGAAGTTGCAGGAACAGTTTTTGCAGCTATTGATTATAAAGTAAAATTGCTTGATTTAGTTGTTCAATGCTTGCAATCGGGCAATGTGGGTTACACAAAGGTCAATGATCGAATTGTTGTTTCCGGTGAAAACGCATATGGAGTGGCCCTGACCTTCTCCGAATAGGTTCTGGCGCTTCGTGAAATACTTGACCTTCGTCATCATCGGCGGGATTACCGCGTTGATCGCATGGCTGCTCGTTGTCCGCCCCGAATGCGGGGAAGGCCGCGTTGTTGCCAGCGAGGCGGAGTGTCTGGCCGTGCCGGGGTTCGACCGGCGCTTCTGCGCCAAAGCCTTCGCCCGGCCGGAGGAGGCGATTTTCCGCGCCGGCAACGTGTTCGAAACGCTCTCCGCCTGCCAGCAGCGGTTCACGCAGTGCATTGAGTATCCCGGCGCGCACGGCTACACACCCAAGCCGACCGGCTATTGTCTGGTGCGCGGGGCGGATGGCGCCCTCGCCAGCATGACTCCGGTGTATGGCCGCCGCTGAGGGGTGGCTGCTGAGGAGATGCGCATGAGCACCGCTGGCGAATCCGCCGCCGTCCGGGTGGGCCCCGTCACGTTTTCCAACTCGGCGCCACTGGCGCTGATTGCCGGCCCCTGCCAGATGGAAAGCCGCGACCATGCCTTTGCCGTGGCTGGCGCGCTGAAGGAAATGGCTGACCGGCTCGGCATCGGCCTGATCTACAAATCCTCGTTCGACAAGGCCAACCGGACCAGCGCCAATGCGGCGCGGGGGCTGGGGCTGGACAAGGCGCTGGCGGTGTTCGCGGAGATCCGGAGCCAGTTCGGCCTTCCGGTGATCACCGACGTGCATGAAACCTTCCAGTGCGCCGAGGCCGCGCGCGTGGTCGATATGCTGCAAATTCCGGCCTATCTCTGCCGGCAGACAGATCTGCTCGTTGCCGCCGCGAAAACCGGGGCGGCGATCAACGTCAAGAAGGGGCAGTTCCTCGCCCCGTGGGATATGGCCAACGTGGTGGCCAAGATCCGCGGCGCCGGCAATGACCGGGTGATGGTGTGCGAGCGCGGCGCTTCCTTCGGCTATAATACGCTGGTGTCGGACATGCGCGCCCTGCCGATCATGGCGGAGACCTGCCGGGCGCCGGTGATTTTCGACGCCACTCATTCGGTGCAGCAGCCGGGCGGCAAGGGCGGCTCCTCGGGTGGCGAGCGGCGGTTCGTCGCCGCGTTGGCGCGGGCGGCGGTGGCGGTCGGCGTCGCCGGCGTGTTCATCGAATGCCACGAAGACCCCGACAACGCTCCTTGCGACGGCCCCAATATGGTGGCGCTGAAGGATATGCCGGCGTTGATCGAACGGCTGATGGCGTTCGACCGGCTGGCCAAGGCTTGAGGAGGCGAGGATGCCCATTATCGGCGCCATTCTCTCTGCGGTCCTCACCGGCTTGTTCTACTGGGTGGTCTTCGGCAACGGCAAGGAGGCCATCATGCAGTGGCTCGACAGCCGCGATGAGGCGAAACGGCAGAAGGATGCGACGGACAGTGCCGTCCGCGCCCGGGAGGATGTGGAGCGCGCCGCTCTGCGCCAGTTGAACGACCCGCGCGAGGCGGCGACTGCGCTGATGACCGCCGTGGCCGAGGCGCGGGGCGAGATGACGCCGGAACAGGCGCACGAGATCAAGGCACAGATGCGCACCGTGCTGGGCTATACCGACAACCTCGACAACCTGCTGGCGCTGGGCCGCCACGCCGCGCGCACCGCCCGTACGCCCGAGGCGGTGCTGGATGAGACGCTGCCGCTGTTCCGCGAACGGCTGACCGAGGCCGAACAGGATGAACTGGTGGCGATGCTGGAGGCGGTGGCTGCCGTCCACGGCGGTGCGACCGAGCGGCAGGCTCTGCTGGTCAGCCGGGCGCGCGAGCGGTTCCTTGCCGAGCGGCGGCCGCTCCGCCCGAACTGATCGCTATTTCTAAGCCCTCTAAGAATTTGGCTTGACCGGGCGACGGGAGCGGCTGAAGACAGAGGGCATGCAGTTGCCTCTCGTCTTCGTCCTGGGCCTCGTCGGTCTGGCGATGTCCTACACCCAGCGGATGTTCGATCCGCTGACGTTGGTGCTCGCCCGTGTTTTCGCGGTGGATGCCAGCCAGATCGTGCTGCTCGCTCCTGCTTTCTCGCTGCCGTATGCACTGGGCCAGCTGTTCCTCGGCCCCATGGCCGATTCGGTGGGCAAAGCGCGGCTGCTGCGATTTTGCCTGTCGATGCTGCTGGTGACGACTGCGATGTCGTATTTCGTCACCGATTTCACCGTTCTGTTTGTGTTGCGGGCGATGATGGGGCTGTGCGGGGCGGGGCTGATCCCCGTGGCGCTGGCGTTGATTGCCGATCGGGTGCCGATCGAGCAGCGGCAGATCGCCTTCAGCCGGTTTCTGATCTCCTCGGTCCTCGGGCAGCTGTTTGCATCGCCGATTGCCGCCTGGCTCGCCACGCGGTGGAACTGGTCCACCGCCGTGCTGTTTTCCTCGGTTCTGGCGGGAGTGGCGCTGGCGATTGTGGTCAACCAGATCAAGCCGCGCCCCGACGCGGTGCGCCATCCGTTCTCGGTTGGCCGCGCCTTTGCCACCAACCGCATGCTGATCGGCAATGTCCGGGCGCGCATGTGTTATGTGATGGTGTTCATCGAATCCTTCTGCCTGTTCGGCTTCCAGCCGCATGTGGTGCAGTTTCTGGAGAGCCGTGGCTTCGGCTCCACCGCCGAGGCAGGCTATATCATCGGTGCGATGGGTGTGGGCGGCATCATCTTCTCCATCGTCGTCGGCTGGGTGATCCGCCGCTTCTCGCCGTTCGCCATCTGGCGGTTCGGCGCGCTGTTCGGTGCGCTCGGGCTGGTGCTGATTCCGCTGTCGACCGGCTGGATGCAGGTGATGGGCGCGTTCATGTTCATCGGGCTGGGGTTCTACACCCTGCATTCCGGTATCCAGACGCAGGTATCCGAGGCTGTGCCGGAGGCGCGGTCTTCCGCCGTTGCGCTGCACGCCTGCAGCTTCTTCACCGGTTATGCGATGTCCCCGGTCTTGATGGATTTTGCCATCCGCGCTGTCGGCGTCTCGGCCGTGCTGTGGACGGCGGCGGCGGTGCTGGTGACAACCGGGCTGTTGACCGCCGCGATGCTTCAGCGCGTGGTCAAGACCTGATCAGATCGCCTTCCAGTAGGTGAGGAAGCTCATCAGCGTCACCGCCCCGGCGGGGCGGCGCGGATCGACCATATACATCCCCCACGGCACCAGAATGGCGAGGATGGCGCAGACCGTCATCATCGGCCCGAGGCTGGCGTAGAACGCGGGATCGGCGAAGACCTTCACCGAATTCTCCTGCAAATGGCTGATCAGTTGTGTGAACAGCCCGACCGAGGCGAACAGCGCGAACCAGCGCAGGTGAAGGAAGGTCAGTTTGGCCAGCATGCCGGTCTCCTCATCGCGCCCGGTAGGGCGGCACGCCCTGATCCGGCACCCACAACCCCTTGGGCGGTTCGCCCGTCTGCCAGAACACGTCGATCGGAATGCCGCCGCGCGGATACCAGTAGCCGCCGATCCGGAGCCATTCGGGTTCAAGCAGATCGATCAGCCGCTTGGCGATGGCCACCGTGCAATCCTCATGGAACGCGCCATGGTTGCGGAAGCTGGTCAGGAACAGTTTGAGCGACTTGGATTCCACCAGCCAGTCGCCCGGCAGGTAATCGATCACCAGAATGCCGAAATCCGGCTGGCCGGTCACCGGGCAGATGGAGGTGAATTCCGGCGCGGTGAAGCGTGCGAGATAGTTGGTGCCCTTGTGCGGGTTGGACACGCGGTCGAGCTTCGCCTCGTCCGGTGAAGCGGGAATTGTGCTCGGCTGTCCGAGGTGGGTCGTATGGATCGCCACGAGTGAACCTTGCTGCGAGGGGTCATTGAAAACTCAATGGCACCCATTCCACAAACTCGCCATCAAGGACAAGATCATCTCTTGCATCAAGCAGGGCCAAGGCCGGCAATTCGATGCTGAGAATGGGGCTTTCCCACCAGACGCGGAGGACATTGATGAGCCAGTCAGCCTGAGATGGCGCCAGATGGTCCGTCAGATTGAACGCCCCCACGAGATAAAGACTGCTGCGGGGGCGGCCCACGATGTCCTGCACGAGATGCAGCAGGTTGTCTCCACCCTGTTCCTCGGGATAAACGCGCAGGTAGAGCCTTCCGGTATTGAGATTGCCGGAAAACAGCCCCCTCAATTCGATGCGAATCGGGCCGATACGCGCCAGTTTTGCGCGCATGTCTGGTGAGAGCCGCGCGTCGGTGGGAAGGTTGCCGCAGAGCGTCGCATGGACCCGCGACTTGCGGGCCACGAACGTCGGCCATGGGATGAGGTCAGCCAGCGGGCCATTCCGCATCTCTTCCAGCAGGATCTGGAATGCCGGACTTTCCGACAACTGTTCCCAATCGATCGGCAGGACCAGCGACCGGACATTCGGATGGCGCCCGCTCACATAGCCACGCTCCGGCCAATGCGGAATAACATCCGGGTGGGTGGGCGCGACCAGCGGCAAGTGCGCATACCGATAGGGGGGATCAAGCTGCAATCCGGCCCCCGGAGACGGAAAACGCCGCAATCGGATGTAGTCGAGGCGATGATCGTCAACGAGCGTGCCGAGGGTGCGCGTGGTCAAGATTTCATCTGCCCTTCACCCCTGCTTGATCTCTTCCAGCGCGGTTTTGATCGCGGGGCGGAATTCCAGCCTGCTACGGTTCGCATCAATCGGGCCGACCATGCGTTTCACAATGCGGCCGTCCCGTCCCACGATCAACGTTGTCGGCACGCCGCGCAGGCCAAGCGCCTTTTGGGCAAACGCACCGTCATCGAGGGAAAGGGATGCATAAGGGTTGCCGATCGCCGCCAGGTAGGCCCGCACCCGTTCAGGATCGTCCCGCCATGCCAGCCCCGCCAGATCGTATCGGCTGTCGTTGGCCAGTGAGGCAATCATCTCCCGCTCCGAGCGGCAGGATGGGCACCATGTCGCCCAGATATTGAGGACGGTGATACGTCCACGCTGGGCGCCGGTATCGACCCCCGGCAGCGGCTTGCCCGATGCGTCCGCGATGCCATCGACCGGCGGCAACCGCCGTTCGGCCAGCGGTGCGTCGCTTTCGCTGTTTGGCGACCAGCAGGCGCCCAGCGGCAGGGCCAGCATTGCGCCGGTGCCCAGGGTCAGCGCCTTGCGGCGTGTGGGTGTCTCGCTCATGCCCGCCAGCTTTGGCCGCAAGACTTGCCAAAACCTTGCCGGAGAGCCGTTCGGAGCGCCGTAATGCTAACAGTCCCTTCACGACGCGCCCAAAGTGGCCTTTCCAGCCGGCGGAATAGCCGGTAGAAGGCGCGCCATCCGTTCCGTTGCAACCCTGCAAGAGGCCCCCATGACCACCATCATCGACGTTATCGCCCGCGAAATTCTCGACAGCCGCGGCAACCCCACGGTCGAGGTGGATGTCACGCTCGAAGACGGCTCGATGGGCCGCGCGGCGGTGCCCTCGGGCGCCTCGACCGGCGCACACGAGGCGGTGGAACTGCGCGACGGTGATTCGAAGCGCTATCTCGGAAAGGGCGTGACCAAGGCGGTCGACAACGTCATTTCCGAGATTTCCGATCAGCTCGTCGGCATGGACGCGGAAGATCAGGTCGGCATCGATCAGGTGCTGATCGATCTCGACGGCACGCCGAACAAGGCGCGTCTCGGCGCCAACGCCATTCTCGGCGTGTCGCTGGCGGTGGCCAAGGCTGCGGCCGACGCGCGCGGCCTGCCGCTTTATCGCTATGTCGGCGGCGCGGCGGCGCGCACCCTGCCGGTGCCGATGATGAACATTGTCAACGGCGGCGCCCATGCCGACAACCCGATCGACTTCCAGGAATTCATGATCATGCCGGCGGGCGCACCGACCTTCTCGGAAGGCCTGCGCTGGGGGGCGGAAGTGTTCCACACCCTCAAGGGCGCGCTGAAGAAGGCGGGGCACAACACCAACGTCGGCGACGAGGGCGGTTTTGCGCCGAACCTGCCGAGCGCCGAGGGCGCGCTCGATTTTGTCATGCAGGCGATCGAGAAGGCCGGGTTCAAGCCGGGCAAGGACATGTTCATCGCGCTTGATTGCGCCTCGACCGAGTTCTTCAGGAACGGCGTCTATGACTATCACGGCGAGGGCGTGAAGCGGTCGATCGACGAGCAGGTGGCCTATCTCGCCAAGCTGGTCGCCGCCTATCCGATCGTCTCGATCGAGGATGGCATGAGCGAGGATGACTGGGCCGGCTGGAAGAAGCTGACCGACGCCATCGGCGCCAAGTGCCAGCTGGTTGGCGACGATCTCTTCGTCACCAATGTCACGCGCCTCGCACAGGGCATCAAGACCGGCACGGCCAATTCGATCCTCGTCAAGGTGAACCAGATCGGTTCGCTGACCGAGACGCTCGCCGCCGTCGATATGGCCCACCGCGCCGGTTATACCGCCGTGATGAGCCACCGCTCGGGCGAGACGGAGGATTCGACCATCGCGGACCTCGCGGTCGCCACCAACTGCGGTCAGATCAAGACCGGCTCGCTCGCCCGTTCGGACCGGACGGCAAAGTACAACCAGCTGCTGCGCATCGAGCAGGAACTGGGCGATACCGCCATCTACGCCGGCAAGGACGCGCTGAAGGCGCTTCGCTGACAAATCACACGGGGCGGCCCGCCGCCCCGTTCAGCCTGTCATCACGCCCGTCAATCATTCGCATCAGGCGAATGTGTTGGCGGGCGTTTTTCCTGCGCGCTAGCTTGCGGGCCTGAACGAGAGGGGAAAGACCGATGGCATTGACACTGGTGATCGGCAACAAGGCATATTCATCGTGGTCGCTCCGGCCATGGCTGGCGATGACGCATCTGGGGATCGCATTCGAGGAGACTGTCATCCCCATGCACCGGCCGGAGACGAAGGCCGCGATGCTGGCCAACAGCCCGGCCGGCAAGGTGCCGGTGCTGAAGGACGGGGAGGTGACCGTCTGGGAGACGCTGGCGATTCTCGAATATCTCAACGAGACCTATGCCAATGGCGCGCTCTGGCCGGCGCAGCGGGCCGCCCGCGCCCATGCCCGCGCCATCGCCAACGAGATGCACGCCGGCTTTTCGGCGCTGCGCAACCATCTGCCGATGAATGTGCGGCGCAAGGTCGCGCCGCTGGCGCTGACGCCGGCCTGCGCAGCGGATATCGCCCGCATCGATTCCATGTGGCAGGACGCACGCGGACGCTGGGGCGGGGCAGGGCCGTTCCTGTTCGGCGCCTTTTCGGCGGCGGATGCGATGTACGCGCCGGTGGTCAACCGCATCCATCACTATGCCGTCCCGGTCTCGGCGACTGCCCGCGCTTATGTCGATGCGATTCGCGCGCTGCCGGCGATGCAGCGCTGGATTGCCGATGCGGCGGCGGAGCCGTGGGTAATCGAGGAAGAGGAAAAATAGCGCGGAAGGCCTGCAACCACTCCGGGTTGTGCCAAATCGATTCATCCCGGGACAGAAACCGCCAATGGCCTGTCGGCTCTTTCTTAAGACTGACGCGGCATAACTGATCGCATCCGGCGGCCAAGTGTTTCGCGAGAAGGCGGCCGGAGTGTTCGTGTTGAGTAACAGTGGCGACTGTTGAGTTTGTGATGCGTCTTTCGCTTCTGCCTGCGTTGATTGTATCTGCGTTTGTCGCGGCTCTGGCCCCCCCGGCCAGGGCCGCTGACATGTCCTTTTCCACCGTTGCCTACAGCAACGACCGGACCTGCGTTTCCGATTGCCTGCGTGTGATGCAGGCGACCGGGCAGATCACGAAAAACACCCCACAGGCCTTTCTGGAATTTGCCCGCCGCGAGATCGCGCGGCCGGGGTTGATCAACGTGCTGTTGATTCATTCCCCCGGCGGCAGCGTCAATGGCTCGATGGCCTTCGGTCGCGCCCTGCGCAAGCTGGGGACGATCGTGATCGTCGCCCGGGCGATGGATTCGGGGCCTGTAGAGGCACCGCGGCGCAAGGCCAGACGGGGGGGCGGCGCGGGCGAATCCGTGCGCTTCCTGTCCGGCACCTGCGCCTCGGCCTGCGTCTATGCGCTGGCCGGCGGGGCCAGGCGCGTCGTACCGCCGCAGAGCCGCGTCGCCGTCCACCGGATGGCCGGCAACATCGGCTATTATGACCCCGCCACGCGCGAGTACCAGCACAAGCAGATCTATGCCGGCGAGGACGAGCTGCGCGCCTTGACCGAGTATATCCATGCGATGGGCGTGAGCACCGATCTGGTTGCCACCGCCGAATCCGTGCCGCACGAACATGCGCGTATTCTCTCCGGCACCGACATGGCGCGCCTCGGCCTTGCCGCGCCGCGGTTGTGAAAGCGTGATTTCGGGCCCCTGAGGGCGAATTTGGCCCCTTTTGAATTTTGCTGACGAAGGGCGCTTGACTTGGCCGCGCGGGTGCCTTAACCCGCCGTTCTCGCAGCGCGAAACCGGGTTGCGAAAGAAATGCGCGGACGTAGCTCAGTCGGTTAGAGTGCCGGCCTGTCACGCCGGAGGTCGCGGGTTCGAG
>ERZ1645187.4642-NODE-4642-length-10980-cov-23.747643_pt1 | contig 10980 bp, 5 predicted proteins | sample MGYA00575352_ERZ1645187 | MGnify/ENA primary metagenome ERZ1645187 (study PRJEB40837, sample SAMN11349314) | freshwater sediment metagenome | isolation source: river sediment | host: Sediment | place: India: Wazaribad , New Delhi | collected 2017-02-21 ... | reverse complement strand
TCTGCGCCAGCTGATACGTGAGATATTCGATATAGTAACTGCCTTTGGCAGCGTCTGCCAGTTCGTTGAAATAAGATTCAAACTGCAGGATATGGTGTATGTTTCTCGCGATGCGCTTGCCGAATTCCGTATTTTCTTTGCTGATATCGTGACTGCCGATAATCAGGGCATCGCAGCCGCCTGCAACCGCACTCATAGCCTCGGTGGTATTGCGCAACATATTGGTATATTCATCGGCGGCATCGCGTCGCTGCAAGCCCGTTTCTGACACTATCGTCAGGGCGACCTGCTTCTCCAGCACATTTCCGGCTTGCAGCCACAGCCAGCGCAGGGCGCGCAACTTGGCAATTTCCATAAAATAATGCGAACCTGCTTTCCACAATACCTGCACTTCCATCGCCGTTGTTTGCTGCATTTGCTGCAGAATATACACCAACTCCTCTGCCGTTGAAGTCAGCACCGGCACTTCGATGAACTGCGGACAAGTTCCCGGCAACTGCTGTTCTATCGCGGAACGATCTTCCGGTCGGACATGCAACAAATGTACGGGCGCCACCTCCAGCAAAATGTCTTTCGTCAATGCCGCCGCATCTGCCGCCGATATCGCCTGATGCTCGACATCAAACAGTATAGCCTGCGCGCCTGCCTGCAATGCTTTCAGCGCCTCCTGATTGGCCTGCGCCATGTCCCGCACTTTCACTTTCTCCGTAATCAGCCAGGATGTGTTGGCTTTTGCGGGAATATCCAGCTGATAGCGCGACTGATCCTGCAGCGTGTAAAAGGGCAATATCTCGATGCCTTCCTGCTCGCTGATGAGTTGCTCAAAAGCACCACCTTTTAAATCCTGTATGATTTTATTTTTCCAGGCCTGCGCATCCGCGGGACCGAATTGCGTGAAAATCGTTTCGAAAGCATCCATTGACATGCCCTAAAGATACGATATTCCGATATTTTTTAAATCATCCGCGCTATTGAATGCTGATAATTTTTATCTCTACCCGCTGATTGAGCGGATTGCCGGGCTTATCGGGATACAGCAATTTCGTTTTGCCATAGCCTTTATAGCTCAGTCGGCTCGCGGCAATGCCTTTGCTGACTAAATAATCCACGCAGGTTTTGGCTCTGCTCGTCGACAGTTTCTGACAAAACGCGTCATCGCAGAGGCCATTGCTGTGTCCACCGATTTCCACTTTCAGGTTTTTATTTTTCTGCAGGAAAGCCACCACTTTATCCAGTTCAGGATAAGACGGAATCTGCAGGAAGGCGGCATCCGCCACAAAATAAATGTTGTTGACCTGCGCTACCGCGCCCACTTCCAGCGGCACGCTGAACAAATCGTATTGCTGCTGCAACTGACTGTTACTGGCCGTTACCTGCTGCTGCACTTTGGAGAGGGAGTCAACGGCATTCTTCAAGGCGAAGAATTCCTTTTCCTGTTGTTTTTTCAGTAATTCCAGTTTGGCCTTATCCTGTTCCATTTTCAGTTTCTCCGCCGCCAGTTTATCGCGTTCTGCCTGCATCTGCGCAATCAGTTCATCCATTTTTTTCTTTTCCAGCTCCAGCTTTTCCTTTTCGCCGGATAACTGCGCGGTCTGACTGCTTAGCTTTTCTTTTTCCTCGCTGAATTTATCGCGCTGCGTCTGCAGATCCACGATATCTTTTTCCAGCGACTGCTTGCTGCTGCCCATTTTATCGAGCAGCGTGGTCATGCTTTCGGATGCGGCTTTCTGTGCCTGCTGTATAGAATCCAATCGGAATTGCTCGCGCTCCAGCACTTTGGAATAGTCCGGCACCACGATTGTCTCCACCGGCGTTGACTGGACTGGCTCCGCAACGACTGCTGTTTCCGGCATCTCAGGCGTTTCTGCTACTACCGGCGCAGGTGTTACCACTGTTACCGGCGGCGCCACCGGCTTTTCCTGTAATACCACCGAAGCAGGTGTATTCACCGGAGCCGCGCTGTTGATGGCCGCCATTTCTTCTTTCAACTTTTTCAGCTTCTCTTCATATTTGCTGATTACAGGATTCACCGTCGGTGCCGCGTTCGTGGTCACAGCAGGTGATGTGGCTGGTGTTGTTGTCGGTGATGTATAGACACTGCTTGCCGGCGGTGCGGATGCTACCGTCACCGGTTCACTTTTTTTCACGACAGCAGGTGGCGTATTCACCACCGCTTGTTGCTGTTTTTTCAGCTCGTCCAGTTTTTGCTGATAATCGTCAAAAGCCTGTGCGAACTGGTCTTCCTGCTTGGGTTTCACCGGCTGCGGATCGTAAGGCTTGGGTGCGTAAGGGTTGGAATACAAAGTATTGCTTTGTCCCACCTGCGCCTGCTGCTGACGCAGGTCGTCCAGCTTTTTCTGCAGTTCATCCGCTTTCGGATTGGTGGCAGGCAGTGGCGCGGACGGATTGGGATAATGATTGGTATAAACCGGCTGAGTCGTTGCCGGTGTGGAATACACATTCGTCGCCGGCGATTTTACTTTGGCCAGTTCCTGTTGTTTTTTCAGTTCATCCAGCTTCTGCTGATACTCATCCACTGCGGGTGCTTCCGACTTTTTCAGCACCGGAGCGGTCGGTTCCACCACTGCGGTGGGCGACACTTCCTGTAAAATATAATTATCCGGCACTACCGTTGGAGTTGGCGCCGGAGGCGCTGGCGCGGTGTTCACCGGTGTGGTCATTGTTTTCTGTGTCAGCTTGGCGACGTCATCGGCAACCGGCGATATCGCCGGATTGTTTTTAATGGCATCCTGCGCCTTCAGTTGCTCCGCGGTCAGCGGCTTGGGTGCCGGCTTGGGCGCTTCGTAAGGTTTAATTGTATTCACCGTATCGCGTTTTACCACCACCTGTGGTGTGGTGCTTACTGCTTGTTTTACGGGAGTTTGAACTACCTGCTGCTGTTGTTTTTTGAGTTCCTCAATTTTTTGCTGCAAATCATCTTTAGTGGACGTTGTTGTGGTAGCAGGCTGCACCGGAACTGGCGGCGGAGCAGTTACCGGTTTGGTCACCACAGGCTGCACAGTCACCTCGGATTTTTTGGCGGCACTGGCTATCATCGCCGGCATGTCCACCGGCTCCGGACGGATTTCTTTCGGCAATTTAATCCGGTATAAATCATTGAGTCCGTAATAGGACAACTCACTGCTGTAATAGATATAATCGCCCTGCGTCGGGATGGTGTAGTAAATATCCATCTTTGGCGTGTTGATCTGCGGGCCGAGGTTCACCGGAACCGACCATTTTTTCCAGGTCTGATCGAGGCGTTTGGCCATATACACATCATAACTGCCAAAGCCCTGATGTCCGGCAGAAGAGAAATAAATGGTTTTACCATCGGCCGCCAGAAACACACTGCCCTCCGCCCCTACGGTATTGATTACCGGACCGACATTGACCGGTTCACTCCAGTTGCCGTCCGCATATTTGAAGGACACATAAATATCCAGATCGCCGTAGCTATCGGCGCGCTGCACGCACATCAGCATCACTTTCTCATCCATACTGAGATGATGCGAGGAATATTCGTTGTCGTTGTAATAGTTGGCAATATTCAGCGCCTTGGGTTTGCTCCAGGTTCCGTCGGTTTTGCGTGTACTCATTGAAACGCCACCTTCTTTGCTTTTGTATTTATTCGCGAGATAAATCCGCTGATTGTCGGCACTCACAAAACAAACGTAGTTGTGCATATCCGTATTCAGCGGCTCGCCGATGTTCAACGCTTTGTTCCACTTGCCGTTCGGCATCATATTCGCGTAGTAGATATCGTCCTTCTGTTCCTTTCCTGTATTGCCGGCGGCAAACTTGCGGGCGAAATAAAGGGTTTGTCCGTCGGGTGCCACGATCGGCAAATGGTCGTAATAAGAAGAATTCACCATCGGCCCCAGATTTTCGGGCATTCCCAGCGGCTCGCTGTATTTGAGCACATTGATTACCGGCTGATACGGCTGTGTGGTAGAAGAAATGCCGATACAGTCGATTTGCTGCATACCACCAACAGCATCCGTATTCAATACCAGTTTGAGTTTATTGACATTATAAACCGGTTTGATTTTTATGTAGGTCAGCAAATCCAGGAATTTCTGCACCGGATAGGGATTTTTGTTTTCGTACACGGAATGACTTTTCCCGTTATTATCATACAGAATAATTTCTTTAATGGCACCCGCATTGTAGGTCTCTCCCACTATCACCTGCTGCACCATCTGCGGTTTATCAAACCCAACGGTGACGAACTCTTTGCCCGCTTGACTTTTCGCGGTCGCCCAGGCCAGCACGGATTCTCCGTACACCATTGTATTCGGATAGCCAAGCACCTGAGTGGCCGCATATCGGTTGGAATATTCCGGCATCTCACTGTCGCGCCATTGCGAAGAAAAATCTATGAGTCGGGAGGCCCACTGCACCTGCTGCGCGGACACCGCGACAGAAGATATCAGCAGCGCAAAGAGTATTCGGTGTTTCATAGTCTGTTTGTTGTACGAAAAATAAACAATTGCGTGATTTTATCGGTGTAAATAACAAGATTTATACCAATTCAGCATTTCACATACGATATTACAGATAATAACGTTTATTTTTGGTATTAAATTTGACACAGTACTGAAATATGAAAAGAACGCTGACGATAATCCTCTTAATGCAAGCACTCGGCGCCGCGGCGCAGTTGACACCTGAGAACGCGCAGAAAATAAAAGCGATGGAAGACTCCATCCGCATCTATGGCGATACCCTGATTAACAGTCAGTTGCAGGATAATCGCACGATTGCCAGCTACCGCATCATCAAAACACTGACCGCGGCGCTGCGCGTTCCCAATGCCTATTACTATCAATGGGACTCCACCTTACCGTGGCGGGTCAGCTATCCGGAAGACGGCAGTTTCCGCATCTTCACGTGGTATGTACTGAACGACAACGGCACCTATAAATATTACGGCACAATACAGATGAAAGCGGACACACTGAAGATGTTCCCGCTCATTGACTACTCCGATTTCACCGACAATCCAATGGAGGTGATGGTGGACAACAACAACTGGATAGGCGCTTTGTATTACAACATCAAGACTGTAAAATCAGGAAAAACCAGCTATTACACCATCTTCGGGTGGGACGGCAACAGTCTGGCGAGTACCAAAAAGGTCATGGAAATACTCTGGTTCAAAGACGGCAAGCCGCGGTTCGGCGCACCGATTATCCAACTGGCGAAAGGCAAAACGGTCAGACGATTTATTCTTGAATATTCCAAGGAAGCCTCTGCTACATTGAACTACAGTCCGCTGGACAAAAAAGTGATTTACGACCACGTAGCACCGAACGGCGACGCGCTGGAAGGCTTTTTTGCCAACTATATTCCCGACGGCACCTACGAAGGATTTGAATGGAAAAAAGGCAAATGGAAACATCTCGACAATATTGAATACGAGAAACGACAGGATGGCGATGTGCCAAATGCGGAAAAGAAAAAATCCCTGCAACTCTACACGCCCAAGCCTGCACCTACCGGAAAATAAGGGTCAGGGCAGCTTGTCCAGTATCAATGCCGTCGCGATGGCAGCATTCAGCGATTCGGCTTTTCCTTTTCGCGGGATGGTAACCGGATGGGAAATAAACGGCAGCAGTTCAGCATCAATGCCGTGTCCTTCGTTGCCGATGAGGATACATCCCGGCGCGGTAAAAGCCTGCTGATGATAGTTGACACCGTCGAATACCGCGCCGTAGACAGGGCCCTGATATTCATGAAAAAAAGCAGCGAGACCGGTTTCCATCACCGACACCCGCCCGACAGAAGCCATGCTCGACTGCACTACTTTCGGATTATACACATCGACACAACCATCGGAACAGATGATTTTTTTCACCCCAAACCAGTCACATGTGCGAATGATAGTACCCATATTACCCGGATCCTGGATATCATCCAGCACCACGATCCACTCGCCTGCTGCCGGCGCAGCATCGCGGACCGGCATGGCAAACACCGCCAGGCTCGCCGCAGGATTCGAAAGCGCAGTCAGCTTCTGCATTTCCTGTTCAGTAACGGGCTTGCATTGCGGATGCTGCAGGGAAGATTTAGCAGGCTGTGCATATATGTGCACAACTTCCATTCCTTCAGCTATTAATTCTTTTATAATTTTATCACCTTCGGCTATAAATTGTGCGTACTTATAACGGTATTTCTTAATTTTGAGCGCGTTAACATGTTTTATCTCAACCTGGCTTAGCATAATGCAAAATTCTTTTCAAAGATGTAAAAAAATAGGATATGCTGTATGTATACTGCTGCTATATTCATGCAATGCCACCAAACATTTAATCAAGGATGATCAAAGTCTGTTGACGGGTAATTCCGTCGCGGTCAAATACACCGGCAAAGTGTACAGCGACAAAACAGACCTGAAAAACGAACTCGCCAAGCAGGTTGTCTACAACCAGCAGCCCAACAAAAAATTCATGAGTATCTTCCGGCTCAAGCTCGGTATCTATACGATGTCGGTGTTGAAGAATGAAAAAAGGCTGGTGAGAAAACAGGAACTCGAAGCAAAAATTAATACCGGCAACTATACCAAAAAAGACTCCACGGAACTATCCAAGCTGATGAAGAAAAAGAAGTTCGAAAACTTCCTGAACGAAACTTCCGGCGGCGAGCCACCCGTATTATTTGACTCCACCACGATGGCCACTTCCATCAAAAGGATGCGCAATTACCTGTTTTACCACGGCTACTTTTACAGCGATGTATCCGCGACTTATAAAACCAAAAAGAAAAAAACCAACGTCACCTATCACGTTTCTACGGGGCCACAGTTTACCTATCGCGAGGTGAACCTGATTGTGGAAGACAGTTCGCTGTATTCCATTGTAACACAAGGCCCCAAAAATATGCTGCTGAAAAAGGGCGATCCTTTTGATATCGATGTCGTCAAAAAAGAACGACAACGCCTTGCGGATCTGGTGCAGAATGAGGGCTACTTCACTTTCAGTCCGGATTTCATTTATCTGAATATCGACAGTACCGTCGGCAACCAGCAGATTGACGTGAACCTGATTGTAAAAAACGAGGAAGACGCGTTGCTGCACAAAAAATATTCCTATGTGGAAATCAACTATGAGATTCTGAATTTCGACAACAAGAAACAAAACCTGTTGCTGAAACGGGAAGATTTCATCTACGATACCATTTGCGATGTGAACTACCGTGTACTGAAAACATCCGTATTGCCAAGGGCGCTGACGAAATCTACCTACATCAAACCGGGTGATTACTACAACAAAGATCAGTTGCAGAAAACGAGAAATGCGCTGAACGGTCTGGGTGTCTTCCGCTTCGTAAATATCGAGCACGTGCCGATTTCCCTTTCTCCGGATGAAAGCGGTTTGTACACCAGCATCAAATGCGCGCCATCGAAAAGACACGCGTTCAGTACGGACGTGGAACTGAATACCAACGCGCAAAGCACACTCGGCTTCAATGTGGTCGGTGCCTACCGCAACAACAACCTGTTCCGCACCGCGGCCAAGTTCCAGTTCAATATCAGTACGGGTCTCGACTTTCAGTTATTGAAGGAAAAGCGCTTTGAAAACAGCGCCATCAATGCCATTAATATCAACCTGGAAGCCAAGATTAATCTGGCGCGTTTGTTTCCCACTTTCAAGAAAAACAAGTGCATCACTTATCAGAAATACAAACCGCGCACTTTTGTAAGTGTCAACTACAACTTTCAGAAGAGAATCAATCTGTACAACCTGCAGACCATTGGCGCCAGCTACGGCTACGAATGGTACAACGATAAATTCAGACATATCTTCACGCCGCTCAGTTTCACTTACGTGCTGCCGTCCAACCTCAGCGATTCCTTCAACACGATTCTGCAGCAAAGCCCGAGATTCCGGCAGAGTTTCAGCAATCAGTTTATCATGGGGCAGGAATACACCTTCAGCTACACCAATCAGAATCTGAATGTCGGCAAATACAAGAATTTCTTTTACTTCCGGGGGAATGTCTTCCTGTCGGGCAACCTGCTCTACGCGTTTACTTCCATCAAACAAAAGGGCAATGAGCTGCCCTACAAACTCGGTGGCATCAACTTCTCGCAGTTTGCCCGCTTCGAAGTGGAACCCAGATATTTCTTCAATTTCAGGCGCGGGCAGGCATTCAGTCTGAGGATGTTCGCAGGCATCGGTATTCCGTATGGCAACTCCACCTACCGCGACACCGCCGTGATGCCTTACTTCAAGCAATTCTTTGTCGGCGGCCCGAACTCCCTGCGCGGCTGGGGCTTCCGGCGCTTAGGTCCCGGCGGCTTCGACACCTACTCAGAAAACAGGAACAACCTCGACCAAACGGCAGATATGAAGTTTGAGTTCAACGCAGAATACCGTTTCAACATCTACAAAACCTTTAAAGGCGCCCTGTTTACCGACATCGGCAATATCTGGCTGATTAAGGAAGATCCTTCCCGAAAGCTCGGCCACTTTGACGCGAGGCGGTTCATGAAGGAACTCGCCTGGGATGTCGGGTTCGGCTTGCGGATGGACCTCAACTTCTTTGTCGTCCGCTTTGACGTAGGTATCGCCTTGTATGATCCGGCCTTCGAAGAAGGCAACCGCTGGACCTTCAACAAGATCAACAATGATGCTGAACTCATCTACAAACAACCGCGCGGCAAGGAACTCGGCTGGTACAAATTCCAGTTCCGGGATTTCGTGGGTTTGAACTTTGCAATTGGTTATCCGTTCTAACACTGGATACATGAATAAAAGACTGTACATACTACCGATACTGCTGACAGGCTGCGGACTGCTGTTTTCGCTGTGGATGCAGGCACAGGCATTCCGGCAGTTCGACTATCTGCCCGTAAAAAGCGGCGGCAAAACGCTGCGCTATCCGTGGACCGGCGGTGTCAACAATGTGCAATTCGGCAAGGCGGACATCAACAACGACGGACGGAAAGACCTCGTTGTGTACGACAAAACCAACCGCAGATACCTGACTTTCCTGACACTTAGCAACAACAGCACACAATTCAGATATGTGCGCGGTTACGACAAATACTTCCCGACGCTCAGCAACTGGATGGTGATGAAAGATTACAACGGCGATGGCATTGAAGACATATTTACCTACAACGACGCGGGCAATATCAAAGTCTTCAAAGGCTATTATGAAAAAGATACGCTGCGCTACAAATTGCAGCAAAACGGCTTTTTCTATCAGGGTTCCGGCATCCTCATCAATGTATACTGCTCCAGTGTGCAGCGCCCCGCTTTCGCGGACATCAATCAGGATGGCGATATTGATATCCTCACCTACGGCGTGCTCGGCAACCGACTGCTGTATTACGAGAATCAGCAACGGGAACTGGGTTTGCCGGCGGACAGTTTGTTTTACAAAAAAGCCGATAATTGCTGGGGCAATGTGCTCGATGCATTCACGGCCACTTATGTGCTGCGCGACACCTGCAATTTCAAATTCGCGCGACTGGCGCAGTCCCAGGAAATTATGCACGAAGGCTCCATCGTGGAAGCCTTTGATATTGACAACAACGGCGCGATGGATGCCCTGATTGGCAGTGTGTCACTGAACAGCACCACCATGCTCTACAACTTCGGCAGCAAAGACAATGCGAGCATATTGCAACAGGACACGCACTATCCGACTGCGAACGTTTCTTTCGATGCCAGTTCCTTTGCCGTGCCCGTTTTTCTGGATGCGGACAACGACGGCAAAACCGACTTGCTCATTTCCACCTACGACATCGGCTCCGCCAATGTGAACAATATCTGGTGGTATAAAAACACCAGCAGCGATGTGCCCGACATGGTCTTGCAGCAGAAAAATTTCCTGCTGGATGAAATGATTGATGTGGGCGAAAATGCCGTTCCGTGTTTCGCGGACATCAACAACGACAGTCTGCCCGACCTGCTGATTGGCAATGGCGGTTACAAAGACAATGTGCAGGCGCCGAGCTATCAACTGGCCTACTACAAAAACACAGGCACCCGAGAACAACCGGCATACACACTGGAAGACGCCGATTTCCTGAACATCAGCGAACTGAATGTGGCCGACCTCTCTCCTGCCTGCGGCGACCTCGACAACGATGGCGATATCGACTTGCTGATGGGCATTTCGGACGGCAGAATACTGCACTGGGAAAACACCGCAAGTGCCGGAAATGCTGCCACTTTCACGTACCGCGGCTTGCTGGCCACCTCGGATGCACAGACCATTGCTGTCGGCAATAACGCGACGCCATTTATCATAGACCTGAACCGCGATGGCTTTGCGGATCTGGTAGTTGGAGAAAGAAGCGGGAACCTTAACTACTATAGCGGCACAGAAAGCGGCAGCGTGCGCCTGCAATACCAGACCGACTCGCTGGGCAAAGTGCATATCCGTTATACCTCATTTAATCCGGGGCTGACACAGCCTTGCATCGCCGATTTCAATCAGGATGGCAAGTATGATCTGGTGCTGGGCACATTCCTGAGCGAACTGCTGTGGTATGACAATATCGAAGACAAACTCAGCGGCACCTTCACCACGAGCGCACCGCTCATCAATACATACACCGGATTCCGCACCGCACCTGCGGTGGCCGACCTCACCGGCGACGGACAATGGGAAATGGCGGTGGGCATCATCAACGGCGGACTGCTGTTGTACAGCCAGAATCCGCCGCCTGCACCGGACGATACAGTGATTATCACGCCGGAAGAAGCCGTGTTTGTGCTGTATCCGAATCCGGGCAAAGGACAAATCAATATCGTGATGGCGGATGCCAACAGCAGTTCAGAAATTGTCATTTACAACGCATTGGGCGCGCAGGTATTTTCCGGCAGCTACACCCCGCAAACAACCGTCAACTTCCGCGTCAGCGGACTCGCCAGCGGCGTCTACATCGTGCGCATCAAAAACGGGAAACACACCGGCTACAAGAAACTGGTAGTACAGTAGGAATGTACTGATGTAGCAATG
>ERZ1645187.4640-NODE-4640-length-10982-cov-5.963393_pt1 | contig 10982 bp, 3 predicted proteins | sample MGYA00575352_ERZ1645187 | MGnify/ENA primary metagenome ERZ1645187 (study PRJEB40837, sample SAMN11349314) | freshwater sediment metagenome | isolation source: river sediment | host: Sediment | place: India: Wazaribad , New Delhi | collected 2017-02-21 ... | reverse complement strand
CGCTGCTCCGCATCGACAACGTAAAAATACACGACCTTGTCGCTCAAGTTCCCGCCGTTGGCGCGGATGGATTCCAGCGCTTCGCCGACGGTGCTGTCCTCGGCCAACACCGCCCCCGCCGGCCGCATCACGGTGGTGACGGGCTGGTTCAGGTGCTCGAGGGAATCAGGCTCGGCGGCGGACGACATCGCGCCAATTTCTCGCATCCGCGTAGATTGCGCCACAGATTTTGCCTCGGCCGCGCGCGCGAAAGTTTGCCGCGGGCGACCCTGCGCCATCATGATGCCCGCATGGTTCTCGCGGTCTCGAGCCTACCGCCGATGTTCTCGCTGCTGGCGCTGATGCTTGTCGGCGTGGTCGGCGTTTCCCTCCTGCTCCTGCGGCTGCGACAGTCGTTGCTCGTCGGTTATTTTCTTTGCGGGATCGCCATCGCCAACACCGGGTTGCTGGAGGCGCTGTCCGGCCCGGATGCCCGGGAAGCCATCGGATCGATGTCGGAATTCGGCGTCATGTGGCTTCTCTTCGTCATCGGCATGGAGTTTTCGTTCGGCGAACTCGGGCCGCTCAAGCGCTTTGCATTTCTCGGAGGCACGGCGCAAATGGCGCTCACGATGGCCGTCGCCGGCGCGGGGATCTGGGCGTGCTTCGGGTTCGCGTGGCAGCAGGTCGTGGTCGCGGCCGTGGCCTGCGCCCTCAGCTCGACCGCCATCAGCATCAAGCTCTACCAAGACATGGGGATCGCCGCGAGCTCGGGCGCGCGGCTCGCGTTGGGGATCACGCTTTTTCAGGACATCTTTGTCATCGTCTTCCTCGTTCTTTTGCCCGCACTTTTCCCCGACGGAACCCCGGGGCAACACGGGACGGGCTCGCTGCTGCTGGTGACGCTCGGCAAAGGCGTCGCCTTCGTCGGGATCGCGACTTTGCTGGCGCGCTTCGTCATTCCCCACGTGCTCCACTCGGTCGCGCGCACCCGCAGCCGCGAGCTTTTCACGCTCACGGTCGCGGGCCTCTGCATCGGCGTCGCCTACCTCGCGGCGCTCATGGACCTGAGCCTCGTGCTCGGGGCGTTCGTGGCGGGGCTCGCGGTGAGCGAGTGCATGTATAAGCACCGCATCATGGCGGAAGTCGGGCCGTTCAAGGACCTCTTCCTCATGATCTTTTTCGTGTCCGTGGGCCTCGGCATCGACGTGCGCCAAGTGGCCGAAGACTGGCTGCCGGTGCTTTCCATCACGACGCTGCTCCTCGTCGGAAAATCCGTGCTCATCGCGCTGATCGCGCGCCTGCTCGGGCTCCGCTGGCGCGCGGCGGTGGTGGCGGGCATCGGCATGGGGAGCGCCGGCGAATTTTCGCTGGTGCTCGTCGGCAAAACGTCAGGGCTCACCGAATGGCCCGGCGAGTTCAACCAGCCCCTCATGGCGGCCCTCGCGCTTTCGATGGCCATGGTTCCCGTGCTCATGGGATTCGCGCCGGGGCTCGCGGCCTGGCTCGAGCGAAAAGCACCCTCGCTTTTCCTGCGCCGCAGGTCCGTGGAGCTGCTCCAGCGGGGCTCACTCCAACTTTCCGACCACGCGGTGATTTGCGGCTACGGTCCGGTGGGGCAAAGCTTGGCGGACGCCCTGTCCGAGCAGGGAATGGGCACACTGGTCATCGACCTTAATGCGGATGAAATCCGCAGGCTGCAGAGCGAGGGCCAACCGGCACTTTTTGCCGATGCGAGCCAACCCGAGGTCTGGGAGTTGTGCGGGTTGGAACGCGCGCGCCTCGTCGCATTCACGTTCCCGGCCACGATCGCCATCGAACCCGCCATGCAAATCATCCGGGAGAAAAACCCCTCGCTTCCCATCGTCGTCCGCACCGCATTCACCAAGGCGGCCGAGCATCTGGAGACTGCGGGCGCGGACGTCGTGGTGCAGGACGAAGAGGAAACCGCGCGCGCCGTCGTCGAGAAATCCCTGCGCATCCTCGAGTTGAACACCCCCGATTCCGTGCTGCAGGCCTGACAAGCAAACCGACGTCAGCGGACGAGTTGCAGACGCAGCCGCCAGAACTGGCGGTTGGTGCCTGCCGGAGGGCCCAAGGGCAGTTCGTGGTCGTCGCCGCTTATGCTCATGAGGTCAGCCGGGACAGCCGCCGAGAATCCGTCCGTCAAGCTCACCGCGCTTTGCAGTTCGTAGTTAAACGCATCGGTATAGGCACCGGGGAATTTCCAGCGCATCGTGTAGTTGGTGCCATTCGTTTCGCGGCTCACCCGAAGGTTGCGTGGGAAGAGGTCGGCCAAGTCATTCGTCGAACCCAACATCGGGTCGGCACCGTCGAGATAAAGCTGCAGGAGCGATTTTCCACCCGCACCCTGCGCATAGGGATTGCGGCCTTTGCTGCCATAGAACGCCTGTTCCCAAGCATCGGCCAAAAGGTTGGCGTCCGAGTCCGCACCGGCAGTGATCGGCAAGCCCAGCAGGGTCACGGATTTCACCTCGATGGCCTCGCCGAAGCTGCCCGCGGGCGCCGAGACGTCGGTGTAGCCTGTGACCAAGATGCGCGTCCCGGTGCGCAGGGCAAACTGGCCATTGAATGTGTATCCTTGGCCACCGGGGCCGAGCAGAATGTATCTGGTGGCCATGAATGAGGGTGGAACAGCGGGAATTTCAAACTGTCCGCCGTGCCCCAAGGTCAGGGTCACCGTGGTCTCGGGACGCGGAACCGGCGCACCGAGCAAACTCGCCACGGCGTTGAACGCATTGGTCCTCGTTGCGCCCGTGATACCGGTGACATTGGTCGCCACGACCCCGCTGCGGATGAAGGTGCGCAGCGTGTCGATCGGCAGTGGGGCTGCCGCCGGCACGTTCGTCGGCATGGTGTTGGAGAGAACCTGCGCGACTTGGTCCGCACTCAACGGCGCGGCGTTGGTCGGCTTGGTGCGGCTGCTCGACTCGTAAACGGCATCTGCCAGGTCCAGCAGGGCCGCGACGTTCGTCGCCTTAACGTTCGTGCTGTTGAGCGCGTCGCGGATCGGGCCGCTCAACCCCGCGAAGGTGTAAGCTGGAACGCCCGCGATGCCGCCGGAGCCCAAGGCTGCGAGGTTCGTCTCGTTGAGCGGCACGCGCGACTGATCGCCGCCGCGGCCGGGCAACAGCGTGAGATTGGTCACCCCGAGCAGCGACTCGAGTTTTCGCTCGACGAGCAACGTCGCGAGGGTTTCGGCGACGGAGTTCGTCGTGTAAACGTGCTGCGGCGACGGGGTGAGGAGGATCTCGAAGATCAAGGGTTTACCGGCGTCCGCCTTCTGCTTCTCGCCGATGGCCGCGCGCGAAGGCGGCTGCAAGTAGGCGGAAGCGCGCATGGGGCCGATGCCCGTATTGGTCGGCGCGTTCTGGCTGACCACGAAGCGGGGCATGGCGCCCGCCACAGTCACCGGCCCACGGCTCATCCAACCGGCTCCGCCATGCGTGGCGTCGAAGGCCGCCTTGAGCGAAGCGGCCGTGATGTCGAAGGCATTGGTGATGGAGGCCCCGCCGCCTATCCCTTCGCTCACGACAAACGTGCCATTGGTGGGCGCGTAGCCGGAGCGCAGAGCCGCCACCCAATTTGTCGCGGCGGACATGATGTCCCCTCCGAAAAAATAGCTCTGCGGCAACACCGAAGGCACTTTCGGTGTCGTCACCAGCACGGCCATCTCGCGGCCCGGGGTCGGGTGGTTCGTATCGGCCACCGCGCCGTGAAACTTGAAATTCGGCGGGGTGAATGCCGCGAGGTAAGGCATGCCGGAACCTGCAACTACGTTTTCGATATCCGCCAAGGCTTTCGAAGTGGCTTGGGTGATATGGGTCATGCCGCTCCCGAGCAGCGAACCGACGGGGGATTTAACCGAAACGACCACGTTGCTGGCGGCCACTCGGTTGGTGGCGGTAAAGCCCGTGCCGTCCCGCCCCTCGACGTAAACGCGCAGCATGAACGACGGATCGTTGAGCGTGCCCAGTTTCGAGCCGTCCATCGCCCGCCCGATGAAATCCGCCGGATCGGCGGGATCGGTGCCCGCGGCGATTTCCGCCAGATCGGAGTCGCCGTCGCCATCGGTGTCGGCACCCGCGTTCGGATCGAGACCGTAGGCCTGCTCGACAAAGTCGGGAACACCGTCGCCGTCGCTGTCCATCGCGGTGCCCGACGATTCGAAGGTGAATTCCACCGCGCCGAGAGGGCTGCGCGTCCCCGTTTCCGTGGTGGAATAGAAAAGCAGCGTGCCATCCTGGATGATGGTCGGGGGCTTCGATCCGTCGTAAACGGTCCAAGTTCCCTCGCTGGAATTGGCATCGAAACGGTAGTAGATCCTCCGGTCGGGATCCGCGCCCGACGCCGCGAGGCGCGCGTTCTCGGCCGAGGTCAGTTCGACTTCCGTGGCGGAGCTGAAACGCCCCCCGGCGGGGCTTGCGGTCACGGTGTCGGTGACCGGGCCCGAGGCCGGGCCGAAGTTGAAGTAGGAAATGTCGTCGGCAAACTGGCTGCCCAAAGCGTGGGTGGCATCCGCCGGCGGTGCCCCGGCGGCGACGGGCGAAGCCGACCCAAGGCCGAACGCGGCACCCGTAAAAAGTTCTTTCGTCACGTTGTGCGGCGACGGCAGGGGCGAGTTGGTCGAAACGCCGCTGCTCCAGTCGCCCGCGTTGACGGCCCCGACGATCCGCGCGAAGGGGTCGGCCAGCGGCTTGCCGTTGAAGAAAACCACATTGCCGCGCGAAGCCAGCGGCGACGCGACCGGGAGCGCGGTCGAGGCGATGAAGCCGCCGTCTTTGTCGTAGCGGCCGAGAGATGTCGAAGATCCGCCGTCGGTCGCCCCCTCGAGCATGACAAACTCGCCGTTGGCCAAAGCCACCGCGCCTGTGAAAGCTGCCGCCGAGGAAGGCGAGAGCGCCTTCACGAGCGCGAGAGACGATCCGGGCGTGTAGTCATACAACGCGGCGCGAGGGGTGCCGTAAGTGAAGCGCAGGAGCAAGCGGTCGGACGCCGCCCCCTGCCCCGGCACGACGGTGACGGACGCCACCGTGTTGCCCGGGTTCATGACCTGCGGCGAGTAATCCGGAGCCGCGTTGACCACGCCGGACACGACGGCCAGCGGCGATGGCACCAGTTTGTAGGCGTAGAGCATGCCGTCCTTGAGCGCGATGAGGCGCGGTTGGAGCGCGGCACCGAAAAAGCCGCTGGCCACGGCGTAGTTCCCGTCCATGGCCAAGGTCGCGTCCGGGCCGGAAACGTTCATCACACCGTCGGCGACGTCATGAAGCTGCAAGGTGCAAGCTCCGTAGGCGGATCCCACGCTCAGCGCGACCAGAGCGTTTGTCGATCCCCGCGCTGTCCAGACGGGGAAAATGCGGTTGACCGCCAAGGAATTCGTCGGACTGCCGTTGGCCACGGGCGATTTGAGATTGCCGCCGGAGTTGCGCAGGGTTTCCACTTTAGTGCCGTCTGGGGCATCATTCAGCACCGTGGACAGCACCGCGTCCTCGTATCCGGCCGCGTTGGTCGCGCGCACGAGCAACCCCGCGGAAGGCCCGATGCCCGAAGGATGAAAGGGAGTGACGGAAAATGCGTTCGTGCCGGACAACCTCACGGCGGAGATGCCGTTTTGCGGTTCGAGCAGCAGCGCGTCGGCGCGGTTGGTGGCAAAAATGCGCCCCACGGTCAGGCCGCTGATCTGCGGGTAGATGGCCTGCGGGCCGGCCGTGGTGAATCCTCCTCCGGCTTGGCCGAGCGCCACGCGGATCTGGCCGTTTTCCTCGTCGGCCACGACCACGTCCGCCTGCCCGTCGCCGTTGAAATCGGCTGAAGCCGCCAACTCGCGGCCGTTTTCCTCGGTGCGCACGGCCGACCGTGCGGGCGCGAGCCACGCGAGGTTGAGGACGGCTAGGGCGAGCGCGAAGCGTTTCATGGCACCGTGACGGGGTTGTGGACCGGGATGACGTCCTTGGGTTCCTTCGAGCCGGAATCGAAGCGGACCAGCAGGTAGCGGTAAGTCGCGCCGCTGACCACGGGCAGCGTGTCGGTAAGATACATCCTGTAAACCATCTTTCCGTCATCCGTGATTTCGCCGGCGTTGTTGCAGAACCGGATAAAGCGGTCGTAGATGCGGGTCCACGGGCCGTTGTCGTTGTTGGCCACCCCGTTGGTGCCCACATAACCGTAGGCGATTTTATCCATCAGGGGCGTCACCTGCACCAAGTCACGATGGATGCCCGGATCGGTGGCTGCGTCGTTGACGCGGTAGCGGTAAAGCGCGCAAGGGAAGAGGCTCTCCGCGTCGGCGTCCTTGTCGCGGACGCGGAACAATCCCGCGTGCGGGGCGATGCGGTTGGTGATCGTGGTCACGCCGTTGGTTTCCACATCGGGCGCCGTCGGCAACGCGATGCGACCGACGCAAACTCCGACGCCGTCGAAATTCCCGGTCTGCACCGTCTCGAGGACTCTCGGGAAAATGTTGTCCTTGGCGGAAAATTCCGCGGCTTCCCCTTCGGCGGATGCGCCGAGAACAGCTTTGATCGGCTCGAATTTCGGAGGCACCGGCCGCTGCGGCCATGGCACGGAAACCACCGAGACCGGCTCGTTGACCCACACGCCCGAGCGCACGTTGCTCGGCGCGCCCAGCGGAGGCGAAGCGCCGGCGCCCCGGGCCTGCACCAAGACCGTGTATTTCGCGCCGCTGTCGGCCGGCAGCGCGATGGTGAACTCCGCGGGAGCCTCGGGCGCTGTCGCCGTGTTGGCCTCTCCCGCGAAACGGCCGGTCACGCGGGAAGTCATGTAAATCGAAAACATTTTGCCGGCCTCGGGCGCATAGCCCGCGCCGTCGCCTCCCGCAATGTCGTCACCGAGGCCGGAAACGCCCAGGCTCGCGGGGGCCGCTTGCCCGTTTTTCGAGATCCACACAAGGAAGTGGTCCACCCCTTCGGGCGCGCAAACCCACGTGATGTCCAGCTTGCCCGTGGCCGCATTAGCCACGATCGGCTTGAGGAAAGGCACCGGCATTTTGCGCGGCGCAAAGCGCACGCACTCTTTTTTGACCATGGGCCCCGCGTTGCCGTCCACGTCGTAAGCCTGCGCGTAATAGCAAATCGTCCCGCCGTTGACCGGAGGGGGGTAGTTGTCCTCGAAGGTCACGTCGGACGGACTGTCCGAAGCCGGCACTTCCTTGCGCTGGAAGAACGTCAGGGCACCGTCATCAATGCGCCGGTAGAACTTCACCTCGCGGGTTCCGGGATCTGCGGTGTCGGTGCCGGTGGCGATAGGCAGCAGGAAGTCCCCGGTGAGGTCGTCGAACGGATCGAATGGCGCGCCCTGCCCGCATCCGTCGGCCGCATAGACCATTTGGACGGTGGCGTTCGCCTCGAAGTTGAGTGTGGCTTCGTTGACCAGATAGCCGTTGAGGCCCGCGAACGCCTCGAGGTTGGGAGCCACCATGGTCGAAACCACCCCGTTGTCGGTGCCTGCCTGACAGCGGATATTGCCCAAGCTGGCCGAGGAGAAAGTCGCCGCGTCATACGTCAGGACATGCCTCGCGGTGTCCCCCGACTTGCCGAACCAGATTCTCCCCAGAACCGTGTAGGCTGCCGGCCCGGTCTTGTAGGTGAATTCGACCCAGGCGATGTCCGGGCGGAGCCTCGCGCATTGCAGCGTGACCGAAGTGCGCTGCCCGGGATCGGCGCTCGTGTCTTTGACGGCATCCACGGTTGCGGGCTTGGCCGCAACAGCGGGGCGCTTGCAGGGCACCGCCAAGTCTTTTGGCGTGATGCCTGGCCCCTCGCGATCGCGGATGACCCCGAAGACGGGCGCGCTGTGACCACCGCGGAAGACTTGGACATTACCTCCCGCATTCACCGTGCGCACCGCGCGGACGGTATACCAGAACGTCTGCCTCTCGTTCGCCTCGCCGGGGCTGGTCTTGGCACCATCGGCAAAAAAAGTCTGGTTGCCGGAGACCGTGCCGACCGGATCGGCACCGATGGAACGCCGCGCGCCATCGTAGGTTGCCCACCGGTAGATCTCGTAACTCAGCTCTCCGCTCGTGTCGTAAGCATGGTTCCCCGTCCCCGCGACGAGGGACACGGGATCCCATGTGATCATGAAGCGCTGCGCACCACCGGCCGCCGCCGTCCAGTTGTAGTTATTGCGCACGGCCACGCCCTTGACCGTCGGCGGAGGCATGCGGTTGAGGATCGTCACCTTGGTTCCGGGCGAGACGACGCCCTCGCGCCCGAGCACGTCCACGGCCGCGACAAAATAAACGTAGTCCTTGTATCCGTCGGCGAGGTTCTCGTTTTCGTTGATCTGGTCGGTGAAGAAGAACGTCTCGGTGTCTGACGCATCGGCCGCCATGGCGGCCGCCAGGTCTTCCTCGTTGAGGATCGGCAGGGTATTCGCTTTCGCCGCGCCCGGGACCGCCTTGATCGCCGCGAGGGACGGGTTGGTGACGCCGTCGGTCCATTGCGGGTTGGTCTTGTCCGTGAGCGGCACGCGGTAAAGGTTGTAGCCGCTGTGCAGGACGGAACGCTGGCGGAGGTTGTCGGGCGTGGCCCAGCGCAGGCGCACCGCGCGGTTGACCCGCTGGCCCTGCAATTGCGTGACGAACTGCGAGAAGCCGGTCTGCGCTTTGGCGAGGTTCGCGTTGATCCCGCCCTCGTTGAGGTAGCTGGCAAACAACTTCGGTCGGGGCGCGAGCGCCGGAAATGCGGGAATGGTGACATCGATGCCGGCATTGACCGGCGCGCCGGGCGCAGGCAATGCGGCGGGATTGCCGCTTGGATCGACAGTCACGCGGCCGACCACGGCCATGTCGCTTCCGGTTGCCGGATCCATGAGACGGATCTCGAAGGTGGACGGACCGGTGGTCGGCACCGGGCCGGCCCATGCGGAACCAAGGCAGAGATTGATGCCCGGGAACGTCTTGCCGAGCAGTTCAAGATCGGCGCGGTATTCGGGATCGGCCATGGCCGCCGCGATCACGTTGGCCAGCTTGACCGGGAGCGGTTGGCCCTGCGCCGACGTGGCCAGACTGCCGAACATCTGGTCGAGCTTGTTCGAGAGCTCTTCCTCCTGAGCGGCGGCGGATACATCCGTGGACCGTAGCGCCCACGAGCGTTGCAACAACGCTTTGACCGTGCCGGGATCCACCGCCGCGCGCATTGTGCCCACGGGGGAATACGTCCCAGCCGCCGACGCAATGCCGTCCTTGCGGTAGACGGTATAGACGGGATCGGTGCCTGCGGCCGGCGAGATGCCACCAGCGAGTTGGCCGATGATGTAGGCCGTGGCGGATGCGCCATCCCTCGTGAACGTGGCTCCCGTGACGAGAGAACGGCTCGAGTTGTCGCAGTCGGGGCACACCGGGATCGGCGGTGCGGGCGATTCCGCCACAGTCAGCACCAAGGCCAGCAAAGCGATGAAAGGGCGCGTTTTCATGTCAGAAGCCGATCGAAGGCGCTTTGATGTCCCCGCCATCCACCTTGAATTTCACGCGGGCAGTCTTCTTAAACTTGGCGCAGAATGGGCAAGCTCCCACCTTGCCCTTGAGGGTGCCCCGGCCCGCAAAACGCATCGGATTATTTTCCAGGCTGCTCATCAAGCTGCCTGCGTCGAGGCTGTCGGGAAGGCCTTCCTTGGCGCCGGCCAACTCCATGCGGCCGCTGATGGAAAAAATGCACAGCGCTTCGCCGCTGATTTCCCCGGCCCACTTGCCGCCGAACGTCGGCCCTTCGTCGAAGTAAAACAACCCGAGGCCGGCCCCGTAGGTCAGGGTGAGCATGCAAGTGGACGGGATGCCGAGAACTTCGTTGAGCGGCGCGCGGGCTTCGCCGTAGAGGTAGGCACCGGTGAAGGGCGGATTGCCGAGAACATCCGCCACAGCGGGATCGATGAGCGCGATGGGATCGAGCGAGCACGAGCGGCCGAAGAACACGCCGCCGGCCATCCCCCAGTCGCCGAGTTGCAGGTCGGTGCTGGCGGCGAGGTAGTTCTCGGCGGCCCACGGGTCACCGTCCTTGGCGCCGAAAGCCATCGCGGCGTTCATGTCGCGGATGTCGAACAACTCGAAGGTCAGCGGGCCGCCGGTCATGTCGAAGAACCCGCCGAGCCCGATCGGCTCGAGGCCTCTCCCTTGATCCAGTAAAGTAAACTTCACACCCAAGTTGGCCGAGAGATTGGGCGAAAGCCATTCGAGCGGCGCGTCCTCGGCACCGACGAGGATCTCGTAAGCCGTTTCCCCCTCGCCCACGCACCCGCCCCCGTTATCCGAGGTCATCCGCTTGATCTGCAGGTAAGCCTTCAGCTCGAGATCGTCGGGCACCTTAAACTGGAACTTGCCGTCCACGCGCAGCATGGAGAGCGAGTCGTTGTCGATGTGCGCGTAGCCGCTCAAGCGCCCGGCGCCGAGCATGTCGCCCATCGGTCCGAGGAGCCTCTGGTTGATCGATTGGTCCACCTCGGCCAAGCGCGCGGCGATCACGTCGCGCAGCGCGTTGTTGACCTGCTGCATGCCGCTGTCGATCTGGGTGGTGGCCGCGCTGACGACGTCCTGCGAGTATTGCCGCACCTGCGTCTGGTAGGCCGAAACGGTCTGGCTGGCGGCGAGTTCGTCGATGATCTGGCGGCGGATAAAATCGCGCAACTCAGCGCGCGGCAACTCCGGGAGGTCGGTTTCCGTGGCCGACTGGATGCCCGCGAGTTTGGCCTCCACGGCGGTCGCCACCGCCGCAGCCACGGTCTCGGAATCAGCGTCGGCCAGATCCTGTAACTGGGCGCCGAGGCCCGTTTGCGCATCGGTCATCTTGCCCCGTGCCTCCGTGATGATGTCGCTGACTTTTGCGAGGTTCTCGCGGATCTGTCCGAGGGCCGGCGCATTGACCACATCGTCGAGGGACTCGCCCGCGAGTTCCCCGGCCACGAGGCTGACAAACTGAGGGGCTTCGCGCGCCACGAGCGAACTCACCAACCTCTTCACCCCGGAC
>ERZ1645187.4639-NODE-4639-length-10984-cov-6.627230_pt1 | contig 10984 bp, 14 predicted proteins | sample MGYA00575352_ERZ1645187 | MGnify/ENA primary metagenome ERZ1645187 (study PRJEB40837, sample SAMN11349314) | freshwater sediment metagenome | isolation source: river sediment | host: Sediment | place: India: Wazaribad , New Delhi | collected 2017-02-21 ... | reverse complement strand
GCTGGGGTCACGCTCGCTCGGCTTGATGAGGAAGGCGTTGCCGGTGGCGATCGCCACGCCGCTCATCCACAGGGGGATCATGGCGGGGAAGTTGAACGGGGTGATCCCGGCGCCAATGCCGATCGGCTGGCGCATCGAATAGACGTCGATGCCGGGACCGGCGCCCTGTGTGTATTCGCCCTTCAACACGTGCGGGATGCCGCAGCAGAATTCGATCACTTCCAGCCCGCGCTGGATGTCGCCCTTGGCATCGGCAATCACCTTGCCGTGCTCGGTCGACAGCATCAGCGCCAGTTCGTCCATGTTGGCTTCGACCAGCGCCTTGAAGTTGAACATCACGCGGGCGCGGCGCTGCGGGTTGGTCGCGGCCCAGGCGGGCTGCGCGGCGGCGGCGGCCTGCACGGCGCGTTCCAGCACGGCGGCATCGCCCAGCGCGACTTGCGCTTGCACACCGCCGTTGTTGGGATCGAACACGTCGCCCTTGCGGCCGGAAGTCGGGGCGGGGGTCAGGCCGCCGGTGCCACCGGCGATGAAATGGTCGATAAAGCGCATGGGCGGTTCCTCTCGAATCCCGTGTCGCCACAGCCCTGCACCTGCATGAACGTGCAGACAAGTGGCATTTTTGCGCCTATGAACTGCAATTATGCAGGTGACGGACTGGAGCGATTATCAGGCCTTTCTGGCCATTGCCCGCGCGGGCCAGCTGGCGCGCGCGGCGCAGGTCATGGGCGTGGACGCCACCACGATGGGCCGCCGCCTGCGGCGGCTGGAAGCGCGGCTGGGCGCGACGCTGTTTGAGCAAACCCGCGAAGGGCAAGTGCTGACCGAAGCGGGCGAAGCGCTGCTGGCGCGGGTGGAGGCGATGGCGCAGGCGGCCAGCGGGATTGGCGAGGGGGCAGCGGCCAGCGGCGGCTTGTCCGGCACCTTGCGGATCAGCGTGTCCGAGGGTTTCGGTACGTGGTTCCTGCCCCCGCTGCTGCCCGATTTCGTCCGCGCGCACCCCGCGCTGACGCTTGATCTGGTGGCGAGCAGCGGGTTCCTCAGCCCGTCGAAGCGCGAGGCGGATATTGCAGTTACCCTTTCGCGCCCCAAGGCCGGGCCGGTGATCGCGCGCAAGCTGTCGGACTATGCGCTGCGGCTCTATGCCAGCCCGGCCTATCTGGCGGGTGCCGGGGTTCCGGCGCGCGCCGCCGATCTGGCGCAGGGGCACCGGCTGGTCGGCTATATCCCCGATCTGCTCTATGCCCCGGAACTGCGCTATCTGGATGAATTGCATCCCGGTCTGGCGGCAACGCTGCGCTCGTCCAGCATCAATGCGCAGCACCGCTTGGTTGCGGCGGGGGCCGGGATGGGGGTGCTGCCGTGCTTTATCGGCGATGCCGATCCGGCGTTGGTTCCGGTCCTGCCGGAACGGCGCATCCTGCGCAGTTTCTGGATCGTGACCCACAAGGACACGCACAACCTGGCGCGGGTCCGGGCGGGCAAGGACTGGCTGGCGGAGGTGGTCCAGCACGGGCGCGAACGGCTGTTGCCGCCCGCCTGACCCATGCCGATCCCGCTTACATCAGCTTTTTCAGGCCTTCCGCCGAGTAGAGCCACAAATCGGCGCCCTCGGTCTTCACCGTGCCCATTGCCTGCTGGAACGCGGCCATGTGCGCGCTGGCGGAATGGGCGCCCAGCGCTGCTTCGCTCGCCCAGCGTTCGGAAATGTGAATCAGGTCCGGATCGTTGATGTCGCGCGCGAAGGCATAGTGGATGCAGCCGTCCTCTGCATTGGTCGCGGCCACCATCGCGGCGGCCTGTTCCTGCACTTTGTCGAATTCGCCGGTCGCCAGCTTCAGCCAGCCCTGAATCAGCAGCATGTCTCTCTCCGTTCGGTTCGTTGCAGCGCGAATCAGCACCAGCCGCCGCGCAGGCCGCCGAGGTAGCGGCGCACCGTGCCGCTGGCCAGCAGGTCCGCGCCAAGCGATTGCACCGTCCCGTCGCGCTGCACCCGCGTCAGCACGCGCAGTTCCCGCCCATACTTGTCGCGCGGATCGCCCAGCGGTCCGGCCATGTCGAATGGGCCTTGGCTAACCAGCGCCAGCAGCGCTTCGGTCGCGGCTTCGGCCTGCGCGGCTTCGGCGGGGCAGGCGGGGGAATGGAGTTCTGGCGCGTCGATCCCGATCAGGCGGATGCGCCGCGCGCCGATCCGCAGGGTATCGCCATCGACCACGCAGTTGGCGCTGCTCCCTGCGCCGCAGCGGGTGAACGGCGCGGTTACCCGCTCCGGCGCGCCAGAGAGCACGGCGGGCGGCTCTACCAGCGCGGCGTCGAGCAGTGGCCAGAGCAACAGCAGCGCGGCCAGCGCCAGCCACGGCTTGACCGCGCGCCAGAAGCGCTGGCGCAGGGTCAGCCCCTGCCAGCGGTGGGTCGGCAGCACACGGCCATAGTTATGGGGCTTGCGACGGGACCACAGCATCGCCCGCCGCGCTACCGGCTGGGGCGGCTACCCGCAAGCATCGCGCACCAGTCGCCGCGCTTGCCCTGCCAGGGTTCGGCCAGCCCTTCGTCTACCAGCACGGCGCCCAGACTGCGCCCGCCGCGCGTGACCGTGCGCAGCAACCGGCCATAGCGGTCTTGCGCACGGCCCTGCACGTTGAGGTCGAACGGCCCGGCGTTGAGCAGGGCGAGCAAGCGCCGCTTCGCCGCCTCGCCCTGCGCGGCTTCGGCTGGGCAGGCGGCGCCGTGCGTTTCAGGGGCGTTGATGTCGGCAATGCGCACTTTCTCGCCGTTCAGCCAGAAGGTGTCGCCATCGACGACGCAAGTGGTGCGGGGACCTTGGGCGCAGAGCGCGAAGGCAGCGGCGGTGAGGGTGAGGAGAGCCATCCGGCACCCCACACGCCATTTGGCGGCGCGGCACTATCCGGGCAAATACGCAGGTTCCCTCCGCAATGGAGGAACTACCCGCGCAAATCCGCCGGTTACAGGCTCAGGAACAGCCCTGCCAGCGCGGCGCTCATCAGGTTGGACAGGCTGCCCGCGACCAGTGCCTTGATCCCCAGCTTGGCGATCATCGGGCGCTGGTTGGGGGCCAGGCCGCCGGTTACCGCCATCTGGATTGCGATCGAGCTGAAGTTGGCAAACCCGCACAGCGCAAAGGTCACGATGCCGACGGTCGTTTCCGACAGCTGCTTGGCCGCGCCCAAGTCGATGAACGCGACGAATTCGTTCAGCACCACTTTGGTGCCGAAAAAGCTGCCCGCAACCAGCGCTTCGTTCCAGTCCGGCGCGCCCAGCAGGCGGAAGATCGGCGCGAAGAAATAGCCCAGGATCATCTGGAACGACAGGTCCGGCTGGCCGAACCAGCCGCCGATCCCGCCGACGATGCCGTTGGCCAGCGCCACCAGCGCGACGAACGCCAGCACCATCGCGCCAACCGCCACGGCGAGCTTCACGCCGGTCTGCGCGCCTTGCGCGGCAGCCATGATGATGTTGGCGGGGCGTTCCTCGTCCAAGCTCTGCACCGGCACATCATCGGGTTCGGGCAGCTTTTCGCCCAAGGGATCGGGCATGATGATCTTGGCCATCAGGATCCCGCCGGGGGCCGACATGAACGCGGCGGCGACCAGGAAATCGATGCGGATGCCCATGCTGGCATAAGCCGCCAGGATTGTCCCCGCGACGCCGGCCATGCCGACCGTCATCAGGCAGAACAGCTGCGACGGGGTCAGCGCCGCCAGATAGGGGCGGATCACCAGCGGGCTTTCCGACTGGCCGACAAAGATGTTCGATGCCGCAGAAAGGCTTTCCACCCGGCTGATCCCGGTCAGCTTTTCCAGCCCGCCGCCGATCCAGCGGATCACCAGCTGCATGATCCCCAGGTAATAGAGGATCGAGATCAGCGCGGCGAAGAACACAATCACCGGCAGCGCGGCGATGGCAAAGCTGTTGCCGCCGATTTCCGGACGCGCCAGCGGGCCGAACAGGAATTCCACCCCCGCGTGGGCATAACCCAGCAGGTTTTCCACCCCGCGCGCCGCCCCTTGCAGCACGGCATTGCCCCACGGCACGTACAGCACCAGCGCGGCGAACCCGGCCTGCAAGGCAAACGCCGCGCCGACCACGCGCAGGCGGATCGCCCGCCGGTCGCTCGACAGCAGCACTGCCACCACCAGAATCAGACCCATACCCAGCAGGCTGGAAAGATGTTGCATTTGCGGCCCTTGTAATCCCTGTCGCCAAAGCGGGTGACCTAAGCCGGGGAGGGGGCACCAGTCAAATAGCGATCTTTCGCAAGTGCGCGATCCTCGTTACACGGCTGTCATGCAAGGCAACTCCATCCCCCGCTCGCTGTTCGTTTTCGCTGTCCTCTATGGCGGCATGGTCCCGCTGGGGGGCGTGCTGGGTACCAAGCAGGTCGGCATCGGGCCGCTGGCGGTGGAGGCCGGGATTTTCCCGTTCCTGACGCTGGTGGCGCTGTCCAGCGCGATTGCCGAACTGCATGGGCGCGACGTGGCGAACCGGCTGGTGCGCTATGGCTTTATCCCGTTGATCGTCGCCATCGCGCTGACCGTGCTGGTGCTGCAATTGCCGACCGATCCGGGCATGTACGAACCGGCCAAGGAAGCGTTCCCGATCGTGCTGGGGCAGGGCTGGCGGCTGATGGGGGCAGGCATCATCGCCTATGGCGTGTCGGTCACGCTCAATATCTGGATTTTTGACCGGCTGCGCGGCGCGGTCGGCGCGTTTGCGGGGCTGCGCGGGTTCATCGCGGCGGCGCTGTCGCAGATCGTCGACACGCTGATTTTCATCACCGTGTCGTTCTATGGCGTGCGCCCGATCATGGACCTGATGATCGGGCAGGCGCTGGCCAAGGTGGTGCTGTCCGCCGTGATGGTGCCGGTGATCATCGCGCTGGTGGTGCGGATCGGGCGCAAGCTGGACGCCTGAGGGGCGGTTTTTGCTTCAAATCCGGGGCAACGGGCGTAAAGGGCGGGACATGACTGGTTCCCATAATCCCGCCGAAATGCCCGCGATGCTCGCCAAGGCTGAAACCCTGGTCGAGGCGCTGCCCTATCTCCAGCGCTATGCCGGGCGCACGTTCGTCGTCAAATACGGCGGCCACGCGATGGGCGATCCCGATCTGGCGCATGACTTTGCCGAAGACGTGGTACTGCTGAAAGCGGTCGGCATCAACCCGGTCGTGGTCCACGGCGGCGGGCCGCAGATCGGCAATATGCTGAAGAAACTGGGCGTCGAATCGCGCTTTGTCGATGGCCTGCGCGTGACCGACAAGGCCACCGCCGAAGTGGCCGAAATGGTCCTGTCGGGCGCGATCAACAAGGAAATCGTGCGCTGGATCGCCGGGGCCGGGGGCAAGGCCATCGGCATTTCCGGCAAGGACGGCGGCCTCGTCACCGCGCGCAAGGTGACCCGCACCACCCGCGATCCGGGCAGCCAGATCGAACAGGTCGTGGACCTGGGCTTCGTCGGCGAACCCAGCAAGGTCGACACCAGCGTGATCAAGACGATCTCTGACGCCGGGATGATTCCGGTCATCGCCCCGATCGCGGTGGGCGAGGATGGCGATACCTATAACATCAACGCCGATACGATGGCCGGGGCGATTGCGGCGGCGCTGGGCGCGGCGCGGCTGTTCCTGCTGACCGACGTTACCGGCGTGCTGGACAAGCAGAAGAACCTGCTGACGGACCTGCGCCCCGCCGACATCGAAGTGCTGCAACGCGATGGCACGATCAGCGGCGGGATGATCCCCAAGCTGGAAACCTGCGTCCACGCGGTCGAAGCCGGGTGCGAAGCGGCTGTCGTGCTCGACGGCCGGGTGCCCCACGCGATGCTGCTGGAAATCTTCACCTCGCGCGGGGCGGGCACGCTGATCCGGAAGTAAGTAGCGGGTTCGGGTTCAACGCTTCCCCAAAAGCCCCTCCCCGTGGGGGAGGGGTTGGGGAGGGGGCAAGACCCAGCCTGCTGCTGCGGAACCCCCATCCCAACCCTTCCCCGCCGGGGAAGGGCTTTTCCGGGAAATGCCCCGAACACCCTGCCACCAAACACCTCTTGCTAAATTTGTAAGCAACACTTACTAAATTGATCCGGGAGTACCGGTTGCCGCTAGTGAGGCCCTTGGGCTATCAGCGCTGCGCCAACTGGAACGAGGATAGGCCTGTGCTGCTGTATACGTTGATCGACATCGTCGGTTACCTCATCTCGATCGTGGTCACCCTCGTGATCGTGCAGTTCATCATGTCGCTGCTGTTGCAGTTCAACGTGATCAACGCGCAGAGCGATTTCGTGGCGGCGATCTGGCGGTCGGTAAACGCCCTGCTCGACCCGATCCTGACCCCCGTGCGCCGGATCATGCCCAACACCGGGGCCATCGACTTTTCGCCGATGGTGCTGATCATCGGGCTGACCATCCTTCAGAAGATCCTTTACGGATTCGCCATGACGAGTGTGCAATGACAGCATCGATTATCGACGGAAAAGCCTTCGCCGCCGCCCTGCGCGCCAAAGTGGCGGACTATGCCGCCGCGTTCGAACAGGCCGCTGGCCGCAAGGCCGGACTGGCCGTGGTGCTGGTGGGTGAAGACCCGGCCAGCCAGGTCTATGTCGCGTCCAAGGGCAAGGCCACGGTCGAATGCGGGATGAGCAGCTTTGAACACAAGCTGCCCGCCGACACCACGCAGGACGCGCTGATTGCACTGGTCGATCAGCTCAACGCCGATCCGCTCGTCGATGGCATTCTGGTCCAGCTGCCGCTGCCGAAGCACCTTGACGAGCAGGCCGTGGTCGAACGGATCAGCCCTGACAAGGACGTCGATGGCCTGACGCCGACCAGTACGGGCCGGCTCGCGCTGGGCCTGCCGGGGCTGGTGCCCTGCACGCCGCTGGGTAGCCTGATGCTGCTCAAGGACCAGTTGGGCAGCCTGTCCGGCCTCGATGCAGTGGTGATCGGGCGCTCGATCCTGGTGGGCAAGCCGATGGCGCAGCTGCTGCTGGCCGAAAGCTGCACCGTGACGATTGCGCACAGTCGCACCAAGAACTTGGAAGACGTCGTGCGCCGCGCCGACATCGTGGTCGCAGCGGTGGGCCGACCGGAAATGGTCAAGGGCAGCTGGCTCAAGCCCGGCGCGACCGTGATCGACGTGGGCATCAACCGCTTGCCGCCGGCTGAAGGCAAGACCAAGGGGCGTCTGGTGGGCGATGTCGATTATGCGCAGGCGCTGGAAGTCGCGGGTGCCGTCACCCCGGTTCCCGGCGGCGTCGGGCCGATGACGATCGCGGTGCTGCTGCGCAACGCACTGGTCGCGGCGCATCGCAATGCGGGGGTGGCGCTGGCCGACGGGGCGCTCTAGACTGCGCGCCATGAAGCGCATTCTCACCGTTCTCTCGCTCAGCCTTGCCCTTGCCGCTTGCGGCGGTCAGCCGCGCGGTCCATCCGGGCCGCCGCTGCGCCCGGTGGCCAATCCCGGTGCGGTGATCGCGGCGGAAATCGGCTTCAGCAAGCTGGCCCAGGAAAAGGGCCAGTGGGCCGCGTTCCGCGCCACCGCCGCGCCAGAGGCGGAAATGTTCGTGCCGCAGCGCGTGAAAGCGCTCGACTACCTCAAGGGCAAGCCTGATCCCGCGCACACGGTGAAGTGGCAGCCGCATCTGGTCTGGTCCAGCTGCGACGGCTCGGTCGCGGTTACGCATGGCGCGTGGCAGCGCCCGGATTCGAATGGCTATTTCACCACCGTCTGGGCGCGGGCGCAGGATGGTAGCCTGAAATGGGTGCTGGACCATGGGGACCGGCTGGGCGTGGCCTTGCCGGAACCGGAAATGATCGCCTCGAAAGTGGCCGAATGCAGCGGCAAGGCCGGGGTGCCGATCAGCGCCCCCGACGTTGGCGTGGACCTGAAGCAGGGCGTGTCGCGCGACCAGACGCTGGTCTGGTCCTCCGCCGTCAGTCCGGATGGCTCACGCACGGTGACCGTGCGGCTGTGGAACGGCACCGCGCATGACGTGGTGCTGCAGGAAACGGTTGCGGCGGGGAACTAAAGCAGTGCTGGAACTGTTCCTGTCCGCCTTCGTCACGCTGTTCGTCGTGATCGATCCGCCCGGCTGCGCCCCGATCTATGCCGGGCTGGTCAGCGGCGCGACGCAAAAGCAGGCCACCACGATGGCGGTGCGCGCCAGTTTCATCGCCGCGATCATCCTGGTGATCTTCGCGCTGTTTGGTGAGGCGTTGCTCGGCGCGCTGCACATTGAACTCAACAGCTTCCGCATCGCCGGCGGGATCATGCTGTTCGTCATTGCGCTCGACATGGTGTTCGAAAAGCGCACCCAGCGGCGCGAGGAGCGCGCGGAAAAGCTGAAAGCCACGCCAGAGGTGGAGGACGTCTCCGTCTTCCCGATGGCGATGCCGATGATCGCCGGACCAGGCTCGATCGCCACGATCATGCTGCTGATGTCGCGCGTGCAAGGGACGGATCAGACGCTGGTGATCCTGGGCGCGCTGGCGGCGGTGCTGCTGCTAACGCTGATCGCACTGGTCGCCGCGCGCCCGCTGATGGCGCTGCTCGGCTCGCGGGTGGAGGCGGTGATTACCCGCCTGCTGGGCGTGCTGCTGGCGGCGCTGGCGGCACAATACGTGATCGATGGACTGAAGGCGGTGTTCGTCTGAGGCAAAAGGGGGCGGCAAGGATGACGGTAGATCAGGCGCAGGCGCAAATTCGCGCGGCCTTTGTCGATGGCGGACCCGGCGCCATGGTTTCTGCGCTGGTCTGGCTGATTGCCGGTTATGTCTATGCCACCGGTACCCCGGCCAGTGCCTTTGCGGCACTGTTCGTCGGCGGCATCTTCATCTTCCCGGTCTCGGTCCTGATCTGCAAGCTGGCCTTTGCCCGCAGCGGATCGGTGCAGGGCAATCCGCTGGGGCTGGTGGCGCTGGAAAGCACGATCGCGATGATCGGCGGGCTGCTGGCGGCGTGGCTCTTGCTGGCTGCACGGCTGGACATGGTCTTTCCGGTGGCGGCGCTGGCGGTCGGCACGCACTACTTCGCGTTCAAGACGGCGTATGGCGACCGCACGTTCTGGGTGCTGGGCGCATTGCTCACCCTGGTCGCGGCGGCGGCGATCTTTCTGGTGCGCGGCCAGACGCTGGCGCTGATTCTGGCGGTAGCGATCATCGAACTGGCGTTTGGGCTGTGGCTGACCATCCGCTCCGTCCGCGCGGCGCGCAGCGGGACTATTGCAGGGTAACCCGCCCGTCGTCGTTGTCGCGGCGGCCAAAGAACTGCATCAACTGGACCAGCAATTCGCAGCGCTGGGCCAGCGTGTCGGCTTCCAGCAGGGCCTGCTTGGCGGCCAGATCGAACGGGGCGATCTGCGATACCCCGTCGATCAGCGACACGTCGTCCAGCCGCGTCACCGCGTCCCAATCGACGACATAGCCCTGCACGTCGGCAAAGCGCCGCGCCTCGCGCTCGAAACTGGCGCGCTCGACCGGGGCGAGGGCGGGGTGGGCTTCCTCTTCCAGCAATTCCGCTTCGACCTGCCGGAACTGAGTGACCACGTCCAGTTCGCGCAGCACGCGGAACCGCGATTCCCCTTCCAGCACCAGGTTGAAGCGGCCATCGTCCAGCGCCTCGACCTCGGCAATTTTGCCCAGGCAGCCGATCTGGAACAGCGGCGCGCCTTCTTCTGCGCGCTGCGGCTGGATCATCCCGATCCGGCGGTCGCGCGCCAGCGCATCCTGCACCATCGCGCGGTAGCGCGGCTCAAAGATGTGCAGCGGCAACTGCATGCCCGGAAACAGGACCGCGCCGGGCAGCGGGAAGATCGAGATGCGCACGGCTGGTTCACCCTTATCCGAACAGGATGATCGACAGGCGCCGCCGCATGGCCGCGACCCACGGGTCTTCCAGCCCGACCGCTTCGAAGATCTGGAGCAGCTTGGCCCGCGCCGCGCCTTCATTCCAGGCCCGGTCCGCCGCGATCATCGTCAGCAGCGTTTCCGCCGCCGCGTCGCGGTTCCCGGCTGCGAACGCGGCCGTGGCATAGGCCAGCTGTGCGCTCATGTCGGCGGGATCGGCCTCCGCCGCCAGCCGCAGCGCGGCCAACTCGCTGTCCTCCGGTCGGTCCTTTGCCAGTTCGAGCGCGGCTTTCGCGCGGACGATTTCGGGATCGCCCGCCAGTTCCGGGGGCAGGGCATCGACCAGTTGCTGGGCCGAATCGACCTCACCCGCGGCCAGCATGGCGCGGATCAGGCCGGCATGGGCCGGGCCGTTATCCGGCGCGATTTCCAGGATCTGGGCAAAGATGCCTGCCGCGCGTTCGGCATCGCCGCCCGCCAGCACGTCATCACCCATCGCCAACAACGGAGCGATGTCCTGCGCGGGCGCGCCGCCGGGCTGGATGGGCAGCTTGGCCAGCAACTGGTCCAGCATGCCTTTCAGCTGCGATTCGCTGCGGGCATTGGTCAGGTCGGCCACGGGCTGGCCCTGGAACATGGCATAGACCGTGGGGATCGAGCGCACCTGGAACTGCGCGGCGATGAACTGTTCTTCATCGACGTTGATCTTGGCCAGCACCACGCCCTTGTCGGCATAGTCGGCAGCGACCTTTTCCAGCACCGGCGTCAGCGCCTTGCACGGCCCGCACCATTCCGCCCAGAAATCGAGAATCACCAGATTCGTCATCGATGGCTCGACCACGCCCTTGCGGAACCGGTCCACGGCCTTCTGTTCGTCGATGCTAAGGCCCATGCTTGCCAAGGGAATGCTCCATGTAACGCGAAAACTTCGCCCGCCAATGTGGGCCTTCGCGGCGATTTGTGAAGGGAAAAACCACGCAATTCACACAAAGGCATTTTTCCCCTTGGCAAGGTGCAAACCCGCTGCTAACTGCGCGCCTCACCCCGGCCCAAACGCTGTAAAGCAACGGGCCGCAAACGTCAGAGCGGGCGTAGCTCAGGGGTAGAGCACAACCTTGCCAAGGTTGGGGT
>ERZ1645187.4638-NODE-4638-length-10986-cov-4.659592_pt1 | contig 10986 bp, 8 predicted proteins | sample MGYA00575352_ERZ1645187 | MGnify/ENA primary metagenome ERZ1645187 (study PRJEB40837, sample SAMN11349314) | freshwater sediment metagenome | isolation source: river sediment | host: Sediment | place: India: Wazaribad , New Delhi | collected 2017-02-21 ... | reverse complement strand
ACGAGTATGAGTTGCTGCAGAAGCACACCTGCATGAGCGAAGCGGAAATCCTCGGGCATGTCAGGTTCATGGTGGTGACCTGCGGCGAAAAAGGCGCGCGGATTTACGCCGACGGTCAGGTGTACATGGTTCCGACGGTCCCGCCGGCCCAAATCGCCGACCCGACCGGCGTGGGCGACGCCTTCCGCGGCGGTTTCCTGCGCGGATACATGCTGGGTTTCGACTGGCCCACCTGCGGGCGCATGGGCGCGCTGGCCGCGACCTACGTCCTGGAGCAGCGCGGTACGCAAAACCATCATTACACGCCGGCCGAGTTTGTCGCCCGGTACCGCCAACATTTTGATGATCAGGGCGTCCTGGACGCCTTGCTTGCGAATTCTTGATTTTTGATGTGGAGGATTTAGGATGTCCAATTTTGACGTCAAAGATGTTCAACTGGCCGAAGGCGGCCGCCGCCGCATGGACTGGGCAGCCCGTGAAATGCCCGTGCTGCGCGCGATCCGCGACCGTTTTGCAAAAGAACGCCCGTTGGCCGGCCTGCGCGTGTCGGCCTGCCTGCACGTGACCACCGAAACCGCCAACCTGATGACCACCCTGCAGGCCGGCGGTGCGGATATCGTGTTGACCGCTTCCAACCCGCTGTCCACGCAGGATGACGTGGCCGCCGCGCTGGTCAGCCACTACGAGATCCCGGTGTTCGCCATCAAAGGCGAGGACAATGTGACCTATTACAAGCACATCCGCGCCGCGCTGGATCACAAACCGCACATGACCATGGACGACGGCGCCGACCTGGTGAGCACGCTGCACAAGGAGCGCCGCGAGTTGCTGCCCAATATCCTGGGCGGCACCGAAGAAACCACCACGGGCGTCATCCGCCTGCGCGCCATGGCCGCCGACAATGCTCTGACCTTCCCGATCATCGCCGTGAACGACGCCATGACCAAGCACTTTTTCGATAACCGCTACGGCACCGGCCAATCGACCCTGGACGGGATCATCCGCGCTACCACCGTGCTGCTGGCCGGCAAGACCTTCGTGGTTGCCGGCTACGGCTGGTGCGGCCGCGGGTTGGCCAGCCGCGCGCGCGGCATGGGTTCGGACGTGGTGGTGACCGAAGTCGAACCGTTGAAGGCGCTGGAAGCGGTCATGGGCGGCTTCCGGGTGATGCCGATGGAAGAAGCCGCCCGGATTGGCGATATCTTCTGCACGGTCACCGGCGACATCAACGTCATCGACGCGCACCACTTTACCCTGATGAAGGACGGCGCGATCGTTGCCAATTCTGGCCATTTCAACGTGGAGATTAACATCCCCGCGTTGAAGGAAATGTCCACCGGCATCAAACTGGTGCGCCCGTTCGTGGAAGAATACCAGCTCAAAGACGGCCGCTCGATCTTCATCCTGGGTGAAGGCCGCCTGATCAACCTGGCTTCGGCCGAAGGCCACCCGGCCAGCGTGATGGATATGAGCTTTGCCAACCAGGCGTTGAGCGCCGAGTACATGGTCAAAAACGGTAAGACGCTCGAGAAGCGTGTGTATTCCGTGCCGGACGACATCGACAAGGAAATTGCCCGCCTCAAACTGGAAGCCATGAAGGTCAAGATCGATACCCTGACCGCGCAACAGGTGGCTTACCTGGGCTCGTGGGAAGAAGGCACCTAAACCGTTTGGATGGTTCATCCAGCGTGCGGTTGAGCGATCAACCGCACGTTTTTAATTAGCCGGAGGTTGGTAGATCACCGCCATGTTGCCCAGCACTTCCCACGAGCGCTCGAACTGCTCAATGCTGCGCGAGTACGCCCAGGCGCCGTCAAGCACGGTGATGGAGCTCTCATCGTAGCCGATCACAATGACGGTGTGTTCGTTGGGCGCAACCTGCATCGACTGGCCGTCTGAAGCGGTATAATCCAGCGCGTAGCCGTTGCTGACTCCGAAGATGACCCACACGATCACCGGGCGGCCGGAAGCGATTTCGGCGCGCAGTTCGTCCAGCGACAGACCCTTCAAACCGCTGGCCGGCAGCCCATATTCACGCAGCAGCTTTGCAACGGGCTCCGCGTGCACGCCGTAGGAGTAGGGCGGCACCATTCCGCCGTAGTCATAGTACGAACCGACAAAACCAACCTCCGGGTTATCCGAAAGGGGCAGCCGGGTCAGGAACTCGGTTTCGCCAATTTCCACGCTAAAATAGCGCGCCCAATCCACCGCCGAACGCGATTCGCAGCTCAGCGCGTAACCCTGCGGATACCCGACGATATTGCTGATGCTCGCGCTGGCCGGCGGCCAGGCCGGCGCGGGTGGTGGAGGCGCTTCGGTCGGGGGCAGCGGCGTTGGCGTTTCGGTTGGCGCGGTCGTAGGCAAAGCAGCCGCCATCACAACCCGGGGGGTTGTGGGGATGGGTTGAAAGGGCGTGTTGCTGGGCCCGGGCGTGATCTTTGGCAATTCCACTACGGCTGGTTGCGCCATTAAAATTCCCGACAGCAACCTTGGGTTGGAATTAAGTACAAAGCCAAGCACGATGACCGCAATGCCGGCCAAACCCACCAGAAAGATCGCGATCACTTCACCGGCTTTGCGTTTATCTGCCATTCATCTTCCTCATGGGGTGGGCAGGCTGGTCGCGCCGGGATCCGCCGGCGGAACGCTGAAGTCGATGAAAACCGGGTCGCCAAACGCATCGCCGGATGGAGCGTAGGCTTGCCATGCGCTGCGGTAGTTGCCCGGTTCAATGGGCGCCTGAAACACCAGGCGAATGACGGCATGTGTTCCGGCGCGGGCCGGGTAAAGCGCCTGCTGCGGCTGCGAGCCCAGATCTACGCCGGCGATCAGGCGCAGGGTGTAGCCGTCCGTCCAGTTGCAACTACCGCTGTTCTTTACTTCCCAGCGTTTGTCCATCGTCGCTCCGCCGTCCACCAGGCTGCCGTCGGGGATGGTCAAATCGGACAGGTAGGTGAGCCCATCCTCGCAGGGCAGGGTGGCGGTGGGGCGAATGGTGGCAGGATCCACCGTCACGCCGGGGGGAAGCGGCGTCGGCGCAAAGGTTGGCGCCAGGAAGGGGGTCGAGTTCGGGTTCGGCGCGGGCCGGACCGGGCGCAATGCACTGCAGCCCTGAACGAGAATCGCCAGAGCTGCAAGTAAGAGGCTAATGCGGGGTGCGCGAGATTTAGCGGTCAACGTCCTTTTGGTTTAAGCATCATCGGAATCATCTCCACCCTCTGGGTTGCCGATCGCCAGCGGGATGTCGCCTCCAATGGCGCGCTGGCGGACGGCATTTTCGATCTCGGCGCTCAATTCCTGGTTCTGGCGCAGGAATTCTTTGGCGTTTTCGCGGCCCTGGCCCAGGCGCAGGTCACCGTATGAAAAGAAAGCGCCGCGTTTGGTGACGATTTCGAGCGCGGTGGCCAGATCGATAATATCACCGGCTTTGGAGATGCCTTCATTGTACATGATGTCAAATTCGGCGGTGCGGAAGGGCGGGGCCACCTTGTTTTTGACCACGCGCACGCGCACCCGGTTGCCGATGATCTCCGCGCCGACCTTGATGGATTGGATGCGGCGGACGTCCAGGCGGACGGAGGCATAGAATTTGAGCGCCAGGCCGCCAGGGGTGGTTTCAGGATTGCCGAACATAACGCCGATTTTCTGCCGCAACTGGTTGGTGAAGACCACCGAGGTTTTCGTCTGGCTGATGGTGCCGGAGAGCTTGCGTAACGCCTGTGACATCAAACGCGCCTGCATGCCCATGCTGGCGTCGCCCATATCGCCCTCGATTTCAGCCCGCGGCACCAGCGCAGCGACCGAGTCGATGATGACGATGTCGATGGCGCCGGAACGCACCAGAGTCTCGGCAATTTCCAGGGCCTGCTCGCCGGTATCGGGTTGCGAAACCAGCATGTTTTCAATATCCACGCCCAGGCGCGCGGCATAGGCCGGGTCCAGCGCATGTTCCATGTCAATATAGGCCACGGTGCCGCCGAGTTTTTGCGCTTCGGCCACCATGTGAAGACAAAGCGTAGTTTTACCCGAGGATTCAGGACCGTAGATTTCGGTGATGCGCCCGCGGGGAATGCCGCCAATGCCAAGGGCAATATCCAGTGACAGCGAGCCCGTTGGGATTGCTTCGACGGTCAGGTTTTGATCGCCCATGCGGAAGATGGCCCCATCACCGTAGCGTTTGATGATATCGCCCAGCGCCTTATCCAGCACGACGCGCTTGGCTTCCTCGTTTGGGTTGCCGCCGGGGCCGGCCTGGTAGGGTTGGGCAGGGGGATTGGATTTTCGAGCCATGTTTTTCACTCCTCAACGGGATTGTGCACAAATTATATCTTGGTTTCAAGTCAAAATGCCAGTCAATTGCACCTCTTTATTTTAGTACATTTGTTCAATTCGTCAAGTATTCCGGCGGGATTGGCGAAACGCAAATCGAGCGAATCTACCAGCAGGCAATTGTTTTATTCGGGAACCTGGAATAATATTAAACAAAGTGAGGAAAATGTGGTTAATGGATGCTACCCTGTGAAAATTCCTTACCTGCAATTGATCTCGATTTTGAAAATGGAACAAACCCCGATCGTTCAACGGTGGGTGGAGCTCTTGCGTGCCCATCCCGGCTCCGGGTTTAAGGATTTGCCTGTTGAAGTGCTGGAAGATTATTGCCGGCGCGGGCTAATCGCCATTATCGAAGCATTTTCCGAAAATTCATTTACGCCTACCGAGCAGTTTATGGAGGAAACCAGTGAGATCAGCCAGCGTTTGGGGATTCCGATCGGCGTTGAAATGATCGTGAACTCCATTCTCATGGCTCAAGATGCCGCTTTACCGATTATTCTCCAGCATATCAATGACGAAGATATCCAATGCACATTAAAAAGTGAGCTGGATCGAGTCGTTCACCAGGTGACCGGTCGATTGGTGGGTGTTTTTGAGCACGCTGTAAACCGTTCGCTGACGGATCAGCAAAAAAGCTTGCGGCTGATGCTGGAGGCGGCTCAGGTAGCCAGTCATTCATTGGATTTGCATCACGTTTTGCAGGAGCTGGCGCATTTCGTGGCCCAGGCAGTTGGTGCTCCATATTGCCTGATCTATTTGACCGATGCCACTCAGCCTGCTTTGCGGCCGTTTATCGGGATTGCCAATTTTCCCGGCACCGTTCTGGAAGATCTTCAGACTTACACTTTGGATCCGAACAAAGAACCGCTGGTCAGGCAATTGATCGATGAGCGTAAGCCGCTGGTGATTGATGATATTCAGGAAAATCCAATTTATTTTGGGAACGGCATTCGTAATTTAGGCGTGCGCTCGTTGCTGGTGGCGCCCATTGTCCGGTATGACCGGCTGTTTGGAATTGTGGCTGTTGCCGGCCTGGATTCTCCCAACCGGTTTACTCAAAAAGATGTTGAGATGGTCGAGGGCATTACCAATTCATCCGCTCTGGCTTTAGACAATGCTCGCCTGTACGAGGAAACCCGGCAGCGTCTCACAGAAACGCAATCGTTGCAACAGGTTACCGAAGCCATTCTGATGAAAAAAGAGCAAAGCGAGGCCTTGCAAATTGTCTGTGATGCGCTCATGCTCATTACAGGCGCAAAAATCAGTGCAATGATTGTTTTGGAAGAAAGTGGTTATGGCAGAGTCGTTTACCAAATCGGAGCACCCGAGCTGGCCGATTACCAATTTTCAACGCGCGATGCCGGGTTGTCACAGGTGATCGAATCCCGACTTCCAATCCTGGATAATCAACCGGTTCTGCCTCCTTTGCCGATGAAAAAAATTAACTCAATCCTGTTAGCCTGCGCGCGTTTAAAGGATCAACCCATTGGTATTATCAGCCTGGCGAACAAGCCCGGAGGATTTACACAGGAAGACGCACGCGTGATTAACCTCTTTGCAGATCAGGCTGCGCTGGCTGTTCAAAGCACTCGCCTGCACCGGCAGGTTGAGCAGCTTGCAATCATCGAAGAACGCCAACGTTTAGCCCGCGAGCTTCACGATTCGGTGACACAGGAGCTGTATGCGATGACATTGTACGCCGAAGCCGCTTCGCGTTTGCTTGACTCGGATGATCGTGATGCGGTGGGTAGATATTTACAGGAACTGCGGGATACCTCGATGGAAGCATTACGGGAGATGCGCGTGTTGATCTTTGAATTGCGTCCCCCCGTGTTAGCCAGGGAGGGGTTGGTGGCTGCATTGCAGTCTCGTTTGGAGGCGGTGGAGGGACGCGCGGGTTTACAGACCGATTTTCACGTAATTGGAGATATTCATTTACCGTTCGATATTGAAGAGGATGTTTACCGCATCACTCAGGAAGCGCTGAATAATGCCTTTAAACATTCCATGGCGCAAAAGATTACATTAACGATTCAGCAGTGCAATGAACTGCTCCGGGTTATTGTTCAGGACGATGGAGTTGGGTTTTCACGCGACGATGCAATTCAAAGCGCCGGAATGGGATTGAAAACCATGCAGGAACGCTGTGATCGGATTGGCGCGAAACTGGATATTCAGACCCAGGTGGGCCAGGGAAGTCGTTTGTCGGTTGAGCTCAAACTTGCACAAAACGGAGGTAATTAAACGCCATGACGCAGGATGTGATTCGTGTAATGATCGCGGATGACCAGGGAATCGTCCGAAAAGGCATTTCAGCGCTGCTGGCCACCGAACCGGGAATTGTCGTGGTGGAAGAAGCCGGCGATGGCAAAGCAGCCGTCGAACGCGCACTGGCGGTCAAACCGGATGTGATCTTGATGGATTTAATGATGCCTGTGATGGATGGAATCGAGGCGACGCGCCAGATCACCAAAGCGCTCACCGGAACCCGTGTACTGGTCCTGACCAGTTTTGCTGCCAATGATCAGGTTTTTCCGGCCATCAAGGCGGGCGCACTGGGCTACTTGTTAAAAGATTCCTCACCGGAAGAGCTGGTTGAAGCCATTCGTCAGGTTTATCGCGGCGAGGCATGGCTTCATCCGGCCATTGCCCGCAAAGTGATGCAAGAGTTGGCAAAACCGGCGGCCCAGCCAGTAGAAGGCTCTCCAGATGACCTGACCGAACGTGAAATGGATGTGCTGAAGCTGCTCACCCAGGGACATAGCAATAAAGAAATCGCAGAACGCCTGGTGGTCAGCGAGGCCACGGTTCGAACCCATGTCAGTAATATCCTTAATAAGCTGCACCTAGCCAGCCGGACTCAGGCTGCCCTGTATGCTTTACGGCAGGGCATTATTTCTTTGGAAGATACACAGGATCCTGATATGCCGGATTGAGATTCTTTCACCGTACGCGTTTAAAATGAATTTTTGGCAGGGATTTTGATGAATGGATGAAATTGGCCGTTAACAAACGGCTCATTTGTTGGAGGGTTGATCCCATAGACTGCTGATGCAGGCGAAGACCGAAATCATTACAATTATAAAAAGTATGAAGCGGTCAAAAGGATGTTCGATACGTGTGTTAATCGTTGACGATAGCCCTCATTCGCGAAAGGGACTTTGCGCTTTGCTTTCAACTCAGATCAAGCTGTGTGCAATCATTGAAGCCAAAAACGGGTTGGAAGCCATTGATGCCGTAGAACACTACCCCTTGGATCTGATCGTGATGGATCTGCAAATGCCTGAAATGAACGGGACGGATGCCATACGGCAAATCAAGCAGAGTCACCCCCACCTGCCCGTTCTGGCATTGACACTCTATCCTGACTACCGTGAAGAAGCAATGGAAGCTGGGGCAGATTCATTTTTAGTGAAGGGATGTTCATCGGACGAGTTACTACATACGATTATGACGCTGGCTATGGATCCGAAACAGGTGATTTGAGTTGAGAGGTGAATCATGCAAACAAATTCCTCATGGACAAAATTTAAACTGAATGCCGCTTCTCGTTTTCTGATTAACTCCGGTCCACGCCTGGCGAGGAATCCTGTCATTGCTCCATGGATCTGTAATGTAGCTGAACGGCGTATCCGAAAAATGCTGGAGGATGGCAGGAAGGAAAACCGATATCCTGCCGGTGTTTTGGAGGATCGCACCATTGCAAGCCTGGCAATGGTGAAAACTGCGCGACGGGTTTTGGCTGAGTACAATTATTCGCCTGCGGCTTTGAACTGCGTTTTTGATATTGTGGTTAAGAAGCTATTGATCGAGCAAGGCGAACGGACCCCCGGCGACCTTTTTAAAGAGCAGTACGGTACTCGCCCACCGGCTTTTTTGGTGATAGCACCCAGCAAGGCCTGTAATTTGCAGTGTACGGGGTGCTATGCAGATGCTGGACCTGACCCGGAACACATGGACTGGGATCTCGTGGATCAGATCGTCACGCAGACTCATGATCTGTGGGGCGCGCGTTTCGTCGTTTTGACCGGCGGCGAACCTTTGGCTTACCGCTCGCAGGGTAAGACGGTGCTGGATTTGGCTGAAAAGCACCCGGATATGTTTTTTATGATGTACACGAATGGAACGCTGATTAACGATCAGGTGGCTCACCGGATGGGTGAATTGGGAAACCTGTCACCGGCAATATCAGTGGAAGGCTGGCGCGAGCGAACGGACGCACGCCGGGGGGCGGGTGTTTTTGACAAGGTGCTGGCCACCATGGCTCGGCTGCGGACTGCGGGCGTGCCTTTTGGAATCTCTCTGACAGCCACCCGGCATAACTGTGAAGAAATCTTCTCGGATCAATTTATCGACTATTTCTTCTTAGAGCAAAAAGCATTGTATGGGTGGACTTTCCAATATATGCCAATAGGGCGCAAATTTACATTGGACCTGATGGTTACGCCACAGCAACGGTTGTGGATGTGGCATCGTATGTGGGAGATGGTGCGCCAGAAAGGGATTTTCCTGGTTGACTTTTGGAATTCGGGGACATTGTGCGAAGGATGCATCTCAGCCGGGCGCGATAACGGCGGCGGTTACTTCTATATTGACTGGAATGGGGCAGTCACACCCTGCGTCTTCGTGCCCTACTCGCCGATCAATGTTAAAGACGTTTTTGCGCGCGGTGGAACGATGAATGATGTGTGGGCCGACCCATTCTTCGCTGCCATTCGCTCCTGGCAAACCTCCTACAAACACGAAAATATTCTGATGCCCTGTCCGAACCGCGATCATAATGCTGACTTGCGCCAGATTATTCGCCAATTTGAACCTGAACCGATCGATATCAATGCTCGCGCGGCACTTCTGGACGGGGATTATGCCAGTGGCCTGGATCGGTATGACCAGGCTTACCAGGATTTGACGAAAGATCTGTGGAAGAATTATTATGTTCGTGAAGACGGTAACCTCAAAGGGGAAATTCCGGATTTACCGGAGGTGGCAGTGGAAATTAAACACGAATAATCTCAGGGTTGGACATTGGCCTATCCTGATTGCGTTCTAAAATCAGGGAAGCCATTTGAAGCCGAAGGCCTGACAAAAAACCATTGTCAGGCCTTTTTGATGAATAGGATGATCTGAGATGGATCACTCTTACGATCAGCCAGCCACGGAGTCTTCTCTCATTTTTCGAAAAGAAATCCTTGCTTTGTGGCGTAGAAGATTATTGAAACAAAACTCACATTGCCCTGTCAATGCAAAATAGAAATGTCCCCAAACACACATTGCCCCTTGACAAGCGGGCTAAAAAAATGCTAGACTATTGCCTAATTGAAGCTCGATGCAATTTGAGCGAGCGAATTGAAAATTGAATATCGGAGAGATAGCGGCTGAATCTCGCGGCTGGCGAGATGACGAGGTGGAGGTTCCTCTCTGCGAAGAGAGTGTTAACCCCGGAAGAACGGGGAAAAATCGAAAGATCAGCGGATGCCTCTGGAGCCTGATCACGGGCTCCTTTCTCCCTTCCAAAGCGAATGCCAAATGGAAAACTGGCGGGTGACTGCCAGGCCAACATTGGCATGGTGATTGGCCTTGACTGTACTGAGGCCAGGCTCGATCATGGAAGGGGCAGTCTGATTGTTTTTTAATGAAGGGCATGCCCAGGCATGCCCTATTTGTTATTAAGACCCTGAAGGAGGATCGAATGGACAAAAAAGAGATTCTTGAACGCGTGAAAGCCGATGGCATTAAGTTCGTTTCTTATCAGTTTACCGACGTGACCGGCACCGTGAAAAGCGTGGATGCCCCGGTGAGCCGGTTGGAGCAGGCGCTGGACGACGGCGTGTGGTTTGACGGCTCATCGGTGGAAGGGTTTGCCCGCATCCAGGAAAGCGACATGCATCTGCGTTTGGATGCGGATACCTATGCGGTGCTGCCGTGGAGCCCGCTCGACAATCGCCGCGCGCGCATCTTCTGCGATATTTTCCACCCGGATGGGCGGCCGTTCGAAGGCGACCCGCGCGGCGTGTTGCGCCGCATGGTGGAAAAAGTCCAGAGCCGCGGCTGGATTTTTAATGTAGGTCCGGAGCCAGAGTTCTTCCTGTTCCGCCGGAACGGCGCGACCAACATCCACCCGGTGCCGCATGACATTGGCGGCTACTTCGATTTTTCGGCCCAGGATGAGGCTGTGCGCGTGCGCACCGAACTCATGGCTGCATTGATCGGCATGGGCCTGGATGTCGAAGTGGGCCATCATGAGGTGGCGTTGGGGCAGCATGAAATAGATTTCCGCTTCGCCGACGCACTTAAGACGGCGGATAACGTGCTGACGTTGAAGTACACCGTTAAGGCGATCGCGGCGCAAAACGGCCTGATCGCTTCGTTCATGCCCAAGCCGATTTTTGGCATCAACGGCTCGGGCATGCACTGCCACCAGTCTATTTTTGACAGCAAAACCCACAAGAACCTGTTCTTTGACCCCGAGGACGAATTTAACCTGTCAAAGCTGGCCTACGGTTACATCGGCGGGCAACTGGCGCACGCGCGCGGGTTCACCGGGGTGATCGCGCCGTCGATCAACTCCTACAAGCGGCTCGTGCCCGGTTATGAAGCCCCGGTTTACATCGGCTGGGCGCAGGTCAACCGCTCGGCGCTGATCCGCATTCCCCG
>ERZ1645187.4636-NODE-4636-length-10990-cov-25.160585_pt1 | contig 10990 bp, 12 predicted proteins | sample MGYA00575352_ERZ1645187 | MGnify/ENA primary metagenome ERZ1645187 (study PRJEB40837, sample SAMN11349314) | freshwater sediment metagenome | isolation source: river sediment | host: Sediment | place: India: Wazaribad , New Delhi | collected 2017-02-21 ... | reverse complement strand
CAAACAGCAGCCACACGATCAGCAGGTTGGTGTGGACCATGCGGGCCACGTTGAAGGGAATGGCGGGGAACAGGAAGTCGCCGATCACATACTGCAGGCCGAGAATCAGGCCGAACAGGATCTGGCCGACAAACAGGCCGATTGCCGCGATGAAGTAGGGTTTTGCAACCGCTTGCGATTTGAATTGCATGTTCAGGTTCTCCTCTCGATCAGCCTTGGTCGTTGGGCGGCCAGTTGGCGTCGTTGATCGAATTGACGTGCTTCAGGAAGGCCACGATGGCGTCCAGCTGCTCGTCGGTGAAGTTGAACTGCGGCATGCTGCGGCGACCCGGGATACCTTCTTTCGGACGGGCCTTGATGAAGGCCTTGGTGCCTTCGTCACCGTAGCGGGCGACGACATTGCCCAGTTCCGGCGCGAAATAGGCACCTTCACCCATCAGGGTGTGGCAACCGATGCAGTTATTGACTTCCCAAAGCTTCTTGCCTTCGGCGATCTGCGGCGTGATGTTGGCCCGCATGTCGCGTTTCGGCAGTTGCGAATGGGTGTCGAATGACAGCGCAAGGAACAACAGGAAGAAGAAAACCGTCCCCCCGTAGAAAATGTTCCGCGCCATCGACTTTGTGAAAGCGCCACTCATTGTTTTCCCCCTTTCGGAAATTGTTTGGCGGACCGATGGTATTTCCGGGGGGGTGAGCGGGCTTTGATGTTGGCTAAAAAACGGAGATGCAGGCGAAATAAACCGCACCGGGCGGGCAGCAGCGGCGATGCTCAGTCGGCCGGTGCCGCCTGCGTGGTAACGCTTGGCGATGACCGACTGCTGCCGGTCGGGCCGAAGCGGGCCTGGTTGCGAAGCTTTTGCGCCAGTGCCTGCGATGTGTCGCGGCGGGTTTCACTGTATCGGCGCAGCGCCTCGACCTGCAGGGCTGACGGGATCGGCGAATCGATGTCGAGTTGCGACAACTGCTCGGCGCTGGCGCCATAAGGGTCGGCGATCTCGGCTTCGATGCGCTGTGCCAGGCTTTCGAGATCGTCGCCGGTTGCCTTGTCCTGGCGCAGGATGTCCTGCCAGCTTTGCTGGATACGCAATTCGCGCTCGAAGAATTCGCGGATCTCCTCGCGGGCGGCGGTTTCCTCGTGCCAGACATAACTGGGTTCGGGCAGACGCACGATCAGCAGCGCACACGTGCCGGCCAGGGCGCACCCTGCCATCAGGCGTGGCCACGGCGACCAGGTGGCAGGCTGCATGACCGGCTGGCCAAGCAGCAGGGCGAACAGGCTGCCAGCGAGCAGACCGCCGATGTGGGCGCTGTTGTCGATCCCGGGCACGAACAGTCCCAGCGCAATGCTGACGGCCGTGAAGAGCAGCGCGGCGCGGAACAGCCAGCGGAATTCACCGACCGGCAGTGCCTGTCGCTCGCGCCAGAGAAAAACCAGCAGGGCGCCGTAGATGCCGAAAATGGCGCCGGAGGCGCCGCCGGACACCGCCAGATTGCCCTGATTGACCAGCGAGAGCAGATTGCCGGCGAGGCCGGCGCCAAGATAGATCAGGGCAAAGCGCGGGCTGCCGTAGATGCGCTCGACAAGTTGTCCGCCATCCCACAGCGCCCACATGTTCATGCCGAGGTGGAGGGCGCCGAAATGTAGAAACAGGGCGCTGCCCAAGCGCCACCATTGGCCATCCTGTGTTGCCGGCCCGAAGTTGGCGCCCCAGGCGAGCTGCACGCCATTCTGGCCGCCGTGCCACAGGCTGGCACCATTCGCCAGCATCAACGCGAAGATCACGAGATTGGCGGCAATCAGCGCCACCGTCAGCGGAATGTGCGGGCGCCGTGCTTGCAGTCGGTCGTAAAGGCTGTCGAGGTTGGCGGTCATCGGTCGGGGCGGGCTGGAATCCGCATGATAGCCGCCCGTGCGGGCAGCGTCTGCGGTGAACCCGGAAAAGAGCCCAAAATCAGGCTTGGCCCGGCGACACCAGGTCGCGCGTCAGCCACCGGGGGAGCGGGTATACTCCCGGCTTCATCTGTAGAAAGTGATTCATGGCCAATAACGATACCGCCAGCATGGCGCTCTTTTGCGACTTCGAGAATATTGCCCTCGGCGTGCGCGATGCCCAGTACGAAAAATTCGACATCCGCCCGGTGCTTGAGCGTCTGCTCGCCAAGGGCAGCATTGTCGTCAAGAAGGCCTACTGCGACTGGGAGCGCTACAAGGGGTTCAAGGCGGCGATGCACGAGGCCAATTTCGAACTCATCGAGATCCCGCACGTTCGCCAGTCCGGCAAGAACTCTGCCGACATCCGCATGGTCGTCGATGCCCTCGACCTCTGCTATACCAAGTCGCATGTCGACACCTTCGTCATCATTTCCGGTGATTCCGATTTCTCGCCGCTGGTCTCCAAGCTGCGCGAAAACGCCAAGCGGGTCATCGGCGTCGGCGTCAAGCAATCGTGCTCGGATCTCCTGATCACCAACTGCGACGAATTCATTTATTACGACGATTTGGTGCGGGACCGCGAAGGCCAGCGCGGTGCGATGCGCCGCGAGCGCGAGAAGCGTTCGCCGGAAGAGGAGGCACGCCGCCGCGAGAAGAGCGAGGAACGCAAGAACAAGGCGGTCGAGCTGGTGGCGACGACCTTCGCCGACATGGTGGCGGACCGCGGCGAGAACGAGCGGATCTGGGCCTCGGTGCTCAAGGAAGTCATCAAGCGCCGCAATCCAGGCTTCAACGAGAGCTATTACGGCTTTCGGACTTTTGGCAACCTGATCGAGGAGGCCGCCAGCCGTGGCGTCCTGGCCGTCGGTCGCGACGAGAAGTCCGGCACCTTCGTCACCCGCGCCCAGCCGCGGCCGCCCGAGGTCGAGCCATCGACCGATGCGGCCGAGGTGTCAGGTGCGCCGGCGGCGCCTGCTGCGGTCGACGCGGAAAATGCGCCCATTCAGGAAACGCTGGCTGCAGCAGTTGAGCCGGTTGCCGACGAGAAGCCGGGTCGCCGTCGTGGTGGACGGCGCGGCCGCAAGGATGCTCGGGAAGCCAGCGAGCCGGTCATGCCGGCCGAGCAGTCACCCGAGCCGCCGCCGGTTGTCATTGAAACTGTTGCGGAATCGCCGGCCCCAGAAGTCGAATCCGACCTGGAGGCTACGGCAGCCAAGCCGCGCCGCGGAGGACGCCGTCCGCGCAAGGCGGCGGGTGAGGCAGTGGCAGCGCCGGTGGCGGCGTCGACGCCCGAGGTGACCGCCGAAGCGGCACCTGCCGAAGCTGCGCCGGCCGCCAAGCCGAAAAAGCCGCGTCGCACGCCGGCACGGACGCGCAAGCCAAAGGCCGACGCCGCCAGCTGATCCCTTATCCGGAAACCGGCAGCATGCCTGCCGGTGGTGATTCAGATGACCTGTAGCAGCTTGCTGCGCAGGCCTTCTGCCTCCCGCCGGCCATCGCGCGAGCTGACGATCGCGTGATACCACTCGTCGTAAAGTGCCCGCAGGCCGGCATGACCTTCGGCCTGTGCCAGCCGTTCAAGCAACGAACTGGTGCCGAGGGCGCCGACGAAGGTGTTGACGGTATTGACCATGAAGTTGCGAGCCATCTGCAGCCGGACCGCATCGACCGGTTCGGGTAGCTCGCCGAAGGCGGTAATCGAGGGCATCGCCTGGGGGGCCGGCGCCGGCGCACCCGCGGCACCGGTCAGGACGATGTATTCCAGTTCTTCGAGCAGGCCCAGCGTGTTTTGCAGATCATCGGCCAGCAGCATGGTGCGCAGTTCGTCAACGCTGCGCTTGCCGTCGACCATGATCAATATGCGCCGCTGGCGTGGGGTCAGACCGCCGGATTTGGCGACGACCTCCTCCTGCCCCTTCGGGGTCTTGGCAAATACAGCCGCCATGAGTTTGTCTCCATTGCTTTAGTATTAATTGTGCGGGCCATTGTACAGAAAAAGAAAAACCCGCCAAACGGCGGGTTCTTGAGGATACGGGGCAGGCCGGAAATCAGGCGGCAGCCTGCACCGGAATCTTGTGACCGCGGCGGGTGATGCGGTTCTGCGAATCGACGTAGATCAGTTCCGGCTCGTACTTGGACAGTTCGAGTTCGTTGTAGACCGCAAAGGTGGCGATGATCAGGATATCGCCCGGGGCAGCGCGACGGGCAGCAGAGCCGTTCACCGAGATCACGCCCGATCCGCGCTCGGCGCGGATGGCATAGGTGGTGAAACGCTCGCCGTTGTTGACGTTCCAGATGTCGATCTGTTCGTATTCCTTGATGTTGGCCGCTTCGAGCAGGTCTTCATCGATGGCGCACGAACCTTCATAGTGCAGGTCGGCATGGGTGGCCGTTACACGGTGCAGCTTGGATTTCAACATGGTTCTCTGCATGGTTTCACTCATCCAGAAAGTTGGGGGAAGCGCATTGTAACGACAAAATCCCGGCTGTCAACGCGCGTAATTATGGATATCGGCCGCGGGTTAAATCTCAATGTTATCAATGAGCCGCGTGGTGCCGAGGCGGCTGGCGGCAAGTACCACCAGCGGGGCGTTTCCGGCTTTTGCCGGGCTCAGGTCGGACTGTTGCCGGATGGCAACATAATCGGTTTTCCAGCCGGCTGCGGTCAACCCGGAAATCGCCTCGTTTTCGAGCGCTGTGTAGTCGGTTCGGCCGGCGCGGGCGGCGTCGCGGATTTGATTGAGCAGGCGGTACAGCCGCGGAGCCTCGGCGCGCTCGGCTTCACTCAGGTAGCCGTTGCGTGAGGACAGCGCCAGACCATCGTCAGCGCGCACCGTTTCACCACCGATGATGTCGATCGGCAACGCCAGTTGCCGCGTCATGTTGCGGATCACCATTAGCTGCTGGTAGTCCTTCTTGCCGAACACGGCGGCATCCGGCTGCACGCAGTTGAAGAGTTTGGTGACGACGGTGGCGACGCCCCGGAAGTGGCCGGGACGGAATTCGCCGTCGAGTACGTTCTGGATGCCCGGCGGCTCGATGAAATATTCCTGCGGCTCCGGGTAGAGATCGGTTTCGGTCGGTGCAAACAGCACATCGACGCCGGCGGCGCTCAGTTTGTCGCAATCGGCCTGAAAGGTGCGTGGATACTTGTCGAAATCCTCGTTCGGTCCGAATTGCAGGCGGTTGACGAAAATCGAGGCGACCACGGTGTCGCCGTGGGCGCGTGCCTGTTCCATCAGACTGATATGGCCGGCGTGCAGGTTGCCCATGGTCGGGACGAAGACGACTCGGCCGCGGTTTTTGAGCGCCGCGCGCAGGTCGGCGATGGCGGAATGGATTTGCATGTTGATTTAAGCGGCGTAAGTGTGTTCCGGCCCGGGGTAGCTGACATCCTTGACGGCAGCCACGGCGCGGCAGGCGGCGTCGTGGATGGACGATGCACCGTCCATGAAATTCTTGACGAACTTGGCCTTCTTGCCCGGCGGGATGTCGAAAGCGTCGTGCAGCACCATGACCTGGCCCGAGCAGTCCTTGCCGGCGCCGATGCCGATGGTGATGATCTTCAGTTGTGCCGTGACTTCCGCAGCAAGGACGGCCGGGATGGCTTCGAGGACGATCATCGTCGCCCCGGCATCCTGCAGCGCCTGCGCGTCATCCTTCAGGCGTTGCGCGGCGGCGTCGCCCTTGCCCTGCACCTTGTAACCGCCGAGCACGTGTACCGACTGTGGCGTCAGGCCGACATGACCGCAGACCGGGATGCCGCGGTGAACCAGAAAATCGACCGTATTGGCCATCTCGCGGCCGCCTTCGAGCTTGACCATCTGGGCGCCGGCCGCCATCAGTGCGGCCGCGTTGCGGAAGGCCTGTTCCGGCGATTCCTGATAGCTGCCGAAGGGCATGTCGGCGATGATGAAGGGGCGGTCCGAGCCGCGCTTGACGGCGGCGGTGTGGTAGGCGATGTCGGCCACGGTGACCGGCAGCGTCGTGTCGTGACCCTGAATGACATTGCCCAGTGAGTCGCCGATGAGCATGACCTCCACGCCGGCACCGTCGAGCAGACGCGCAAAGCTGGCGTCGTAGCAGGTGAACATGACGACCTTCTCGCCGGCGGCGTAAAGCTTGGCAAGATCGGCCTGGGTCAGGCGGCGGGTGATGGTTTGCGCGGACATGGGAGTCTCGTTGGTGTAAACGGCGCCTAGGATACACAGCGGCGCCAAACGTTCAAGCGCTAAATTCAGGCGCGGATGATCCCTTGATTGGCGACGGCCGGCAGCCAGGCGGCGAGGCTGCCGCGGCCGGGCAGGGCGAGGTGGGGGGCGACATCGGCCAGCGGATAAAGGACGAAGGCGCGCAGATGCAGGCGCGGGTGTGGCAGGGTCAGGCGCGGCGTGTCGATGACGAGATCGTCATAGAGCAGGATGTCAAGATCGAGCGTGCGCGGCCCGTTGCGTTCGGCGCGAATGCGGCCGAAGCGTTGTTCAATGGCCAGCAATTCGTCGAGCAGGGCTTCCGGCGCCAGCTGCGTGGTGATGCGGGCGGCGGCGTTGACGAATTCCGGCTGGTCGAGGATGCCGACCGGCGCCGTACGGTAGAGCGCCGAACGTGCTGTCAGCATGCTTTGCGGCAGTCCGGCCAGCGCCGCAAACGCCGCGTTGACGGTGGCGGCCGGGTCGCCGAGGTTGGCGCCCAGTGCGATAAACGCGACAGACATCTCAGGTGGCCGGGGCGTCGGCAGTCGCAGCCGCCGGTTTCTTGCGCTTGCGGCGGCGCTTTTTCTTGTCGCCAGCCGCTTCTGGCAGCAGCATTTCGCCGCGCTGGTTGCCGTCGGCATTCTGGAACTCGGTCCACCACTCGGCGACCTCAGCGTCGATTTCGCCCGCCTGGGCGCGCAGCAGCAGGAAGTCGTAGCCGGCGCGGAAGCGCGGCTGCTCAAGCAGCGCATACGGGCGCTTGCCGGCGCGTTGTTCGAAGCGCGGCTGCAGCGACCAGATGTCCTTGATGTCGCCAGCGATGCGGCGGGTGATCGCCAGCTTTTCGCCCTGCACGTCGAGGACGTGGTCCATCGCCTGATACAGCGCCGGGATCTTCAGTTCGCCGGCGGCCTTGAGCTTTTCCCAATGCGCCAGCACTTCGTGCCAGAGCAAGGTGGCAAACAGGAAGCCGGGCGAGGTGCCCTTGCCGCGACGGACGCGGTCGTCGGTATTGGCCAGCGCCGCCATGACGAACTTCTCGCCCATCGGCTGTTCGAGGATGACGTCGAGCAGTGGCAGCAGGCCGTGGTGCAGGCCTTCGTCACGCAACTGGGTGATGCACTTGACCGAATGCCCGGAGGTCAGCAGCTTGAGCATTTCGTCGAAGAGGCGGGCGGCCGGGACGTTTTCCAGCAGGTCGGCCATTTCGCGGATCGGCTTTTTCGCTTCCGGGTCGATGGACAGGCCGAGCTTGGCGGCCAGGCGGACGGCGCGCAGCATGCGCACCGGGTCTTCGCGGTAGCGGGCGCGCGGCTCGCCGATCATGCGCAGCGTCTTCGCCTTCAGGTCGCCGACGCCATGGTGGTAGTCGATGACCGCTTCGGTCGCCGGGTCGTAATACAGCGCGTTGGCGGTGAAATCACGGCGGGCGGCGTCTTCTGCCTGCGTCCCGAAGACATTGTCGTGCAGCACGCGGCCGTGTTCGTCGGTTTTCGTCTTCTCGTCGAGCATGCCGCGGAAGGTGGTCACCTCCAGCGTTTCCTGACCCATCATGACATGCACGATCTGGAAGCGGCGGCCAATGATGCGCGAACGGCGGAAGGCGCGGCGCACCTCTTCCGGCGTCGCGTTGGTGGCGACGTCAAAATCCTTGGGGTCGGCGCCGATCAGCAGATCGCGCACAGCACCGCCGACGACGTAGGCCTTGAAGCCGTGTTCCTGCAGGGTTTCGCAGACGCGGCGGCTGCCACTGCTGATGCGGTCGCGGGTAATGCCGTGGCTGGAAACGGGGATGACAGCCGGCTCGTGGCGGCTGGCCTGAGCCTTCTTGCCGCTGAAAACGCGGGAAATGAGTTTACGGATCACGGGTACCGATCGGGAGCGTTTGGAGCGCGGAAGAATTGCGATTTTACCGCAAAGTGATGATTTTCCAGCCCATTTGGCTGGCGTGAGCGCGCAGTTTGTCGTCCGGGTCGACGGCAATCGGCATCTTCACCTTCTGCATCAGCGGCAGGTCGTTGTGTGAATCGCTGTAGAAACAGCTGTTGTCAAAGCTGCCCCACCACAGGCCCATGCTTTCCAGCCAGCTTTCGACGCGGGTGATCTTGCCGGCCTGGAAGGATGGCGTGCCGCGAGGACCACCCGAAAATGCACCATTTTCCGGGTTCACCGCAGGAATGGTGCCGATCAGGTGCGGGATGCCGAATTCACGGGTGATCGGGCCGGTGACGAAGCTGTTGGTGGCGGTGACGATGGCGCACAAGTCACCGGCTGAAAGGTGCCGGGCGACGGTGGCCTTGGCCTTGTCGGTCATGATCGGGCGGATGTGGCGGTCCATGTATTCGCGGTGCCAGGCATCGAGTTCGGCGCGCGGATGCCGGGTCAGGGGCGCCAGCTGGAAGATCAGGAATTCGTAAATGTCGAGCGTGCCGGCCTTGTAGTGCTCATAGAACTCGATGTTCTTCGCATCCTGAATCTCGCGGTCGACGACGCCCTTGGAGATGAGGAATTGTGCCCACTCAAAATCCGAGTCGCCGGCGAGGAGGGTGTTATCAAGATCGAAGAGCGCAAGATTCATTCGGTGTGTTCCAGTGCGAGCAGTTCGCGCAATAGCGGCAGGGTGACCGGACGCTTCTGTTCAAGGGTGTATTGGTCGAGGGCGACAACGAGCATGGCCAGCGTCCGCATGTCACGCGAGGCGTGGCGGAGCAGGTAGTTGATGACTTCCGTGGATAGCTTCAGCGCCCGTTCGCGGGCCAGCGTCGCGACTGCGGCGGCCTTTTCGGCGTCAGTCAGCGGCTGCAGCCGGTAGATCAGGCCGGAGCCGAGACGGGTGCGCAGGTCTTCGCGAACGGCGAGATGGGCCGGCGGTTGCGGGGCGGCGGTAAGTAGCCGTCCGCCGGCCATCTTCAACCGGTTGAAGTGATTGAAGAGTGTGATCTGGCCGGCCTCGTTGAGCTGGTCAACGTTGTCCACCGCCAGTTGCTGGCTGTCGGCATGTGCATGCAGTGCCGGGTCGCGGGCGGCGTCCACGTAGTCAAAGCCGCTGGCCAGCAGCAGGTGCGAGCGGCCGCAGCCGGATTCGCCGTAGAGGCAAAACGATGGGTCGGCCGTTTCGCCGGCCAGCCAGCCGGTCAGTGCCGCCACTGTCTCGCCATTGCCGCCAGCGACGAAGTTGTCGAGCGACGGCGGGCTTTCCGGCAGCAGGTCGAGGATCAGCTGGCGCATCGGCGGCTCAGTTGCCCTCGCCCTCGCGGACGTAAGGCTCGCGCAGGTCGACCGGCTTGGTTGCCTTGCGCAGGCGGATGTTGAGCATCTCGACCGCGACGGAGAAGGCCATTGCGAAGTAGATGTAGCCCTTCGGCACGTGATGGCCGAAGCCGTCGGCAAGCAGCACGACGCCTACGACGACGAGGAAGGACAGGGCCAGCATCTTGATCGTCGGGTGATTGGAGACGAACTCGCCGATGGCGCGGGCGAAGAGCATCATCAGGCCGACCGAGGCGACGACGGCGGCGATCATCACGCCGACCTGGCTGACCATGCCGACCGCGGTAATGATCGAGTCGAGCGAGAAAACGAGGTCGATGACCATGATCTGCAGGATGACGCCGGCAAAGCTGTTGGCGACCTTGCGCGACTCCTCCCCTTCTTCGCCTTCAAGTAGCTGGTGCACCTCGCCGGTACTCTTCCAGATCAGGAACAGGCCGCCGGCGATCAGGATCAGGTCGCGACCGGAGAAGCCGGAGCCCAACAGGGTGAACACCGGTTCGGTCATGCCGATGATCCACGACAGCGTCAGCAGCAGGCCGATACGCATGAACATGGCGAGGAAGAGGCCGATCTTGCGGGCGACCTCCCGTTTTTCCGGCGGCAGCTTGTCGACAATGATCGAAATGAAAATGATGTTGTCGATGCCGAGCACCAGCTCCAGCGCGGTCAGCGTGAAGAAGGCTATCCAGATTTCGGGGTTGAGCAGGAATTCCATGAGGGCGTCCGGTTTATTGCCAGCGGATCATCGCGTATTGCTTCTTGCCGCGACGGAGGATGGTGAAGCGGCCGAACAGGCGTTCGTCGCCGGCGATCTGGTGATCGAGTGCGGTGGCCTTGGCGCCATTGATGGCGACGCTGCCGCCCTGAATGAAGGTGCGCGCTTCCGACTTCGACTTGGCCAGCCCGGCCGCGGCCAGCGCGTCGATCAGGCTGCCATTGGCGGCATCCAGCGTCACGCCCGGCATACCGTCCTGCGCCAGTTGCTCAAGGTCGTTTTCCGTCAGATTTCCGAGTTCACCGGAGAAGAGGCTTTCGGTAATACGGCGGGCGGCCAGCAGGGCGACTTCGCCATGCACCAGACGGGTCGCTTCCTCGGCCAGGATGCGCTGGGCCTTCGGCTTGGTGCCGCTGGCCTTGTCGGCCGCCTCGATCTCGTTGATGCGGCTGACCGGCAGGAAGGTGAAGAACTTGAGGAACTTGTAGACGTCGGCATCGGCCGTGTTCAGCCAGAACTGGTAGAAGGCGTAGGGCGAGGTCTTTTTCGGGTCGAGCCAGACGGCGCCGGATTCGGTCTTGCCGAACTTGGTGCCGTCGGCCTTGGTGATCAGCGGCACGGTCATGCCGTAGGCCTGGGTGTGGTGCAGGCGGCGGGTCAGGTCGGTGCCGGCGACAATATTGCCCCACTGGTCGGAACCGCCAACCTGCAGAATGCACTTGTGGCGCTTGTAGAGCTCGGCGAAGTCGTAGCCCTGCAGCAGGCTGTAGGAGAACTCGGTGTATGAAATGCCCTGGTCCTCGCGCACCAGACGCTGCTGTACCGATTCCTTCTTGATCATGGCGTTGACCGAGAAGTGCTTGCCGATGTCGCGCA
>ERZ1645187.4635-NODE-4635-length-11000-cov-9.059662_pt1 | contig 11000 bp, 7 predicted proteins | sample MGYA00575352_ERZ1645187 | MGnify/ENA primary metagenome ERZ1645187 (study PRJEB40837, sample SAMN11349314) | freshwater sediment metagenome | isolation source: river sediment | host: Sediment | place: India: Wazaribad , New Delhi | collected 2017-02-21 ... | reverse complement strand
CATCAGCTTCTGCTGGCTGACGAAGTAGGAGAAGGAATAGTCGATCTGCTGCGCGACGTCGCCGCCGCCGTCGACGACGAGAACGTCGCCGGGCCGCAGCAGATCGTAGGCGCGATGCAGCGTCTGGTTGTCGCCGGGCCGGGTCTTGACGGTGACCGCGGTTCCCGCCAGCCGCCCCGCGCGATGCTGCGGGGTCAGCGCCCGCGTGCCGTGCAGGCGGCTCATCACGTCCGACAGGATCGACACGGCGACGCCGCGGAACGCGTCGAGAAGCGCGGGCGCGACGGGTTCGGCGCTCGGGTGGATGCGTTGGCCGATCAGAGCCATGCGGAGCGATCTCCTGGCGGGGCAGCCCGACTATGGCGCATGGCGACAATCGCCGAAAATGAATATAGTTGACCGGGCCCATCGATTATTTTCATGAAGGAGCGGCCGTGCCCGCCAGTCTGCGGCAGATCGAGGCGTTCTACTGGACGGCGCGTCTGGGCGGCTTCACCGAGGCGGCGCGGCGGCTGCATCTGGCGCAATCCACCGTCTCGAAACGGGTGAGCGAACTGGAGGCGGTGGTCGGCGCGGCCCTGTTCGCGCGGGCGCCGCCGCTGCGTCTGACGCGAGCCGGCGAGGCGGCCCTGCCGCTCGCCAGCCAGATGCTGACGCTGGAGCGGCAGTTCCGCGCGGAGGCGGGCGGGTCCGGGCATTACGCCGGACTGTTTCGCTTCGGCGTGACGGAGCTTGTCGCGCTCACCTGGCTGCCGCGGCTCATCATGGCGATGAAGCGCGACTTCCCCGATCTCGTGCCGGCGCCGGAGGTGGCGGGCAGCGCCGAGATGTTCGCCAAGCTCGCCGCCGACGACCTCGATCTCGTCATCGGCCTCGATCCGCCGGCGACCCCCGACGTCGCGCGCCTGCCGCTCGGCGAGGTGCGCCTCGAATGGGTCTGCGCGCCCGGCTTCGGCCCGAAAGGAGACCGGGTGAGGCTGGAGACGCTGGCCCGCTACCCGGTGCTCACCCAGACGCAAGGCTCGGGGCTGCAACGCCTCGTGCTCGATTGGGCGGCCGCGCACGGGCTTGAGATCAATCGCGTCGTGCAGTGCAACAGCCTCAACGTGCTCGCCGGGCTGGCGGCGGCGGGCGTCGGCGTCACCTTCCTGACCGCGAGTTACTTCGCGCCGGAGATCGCCTCGGGACGGCTGCGCGTCATCCGCACGACGCCCGCGATCCCGCCCATCCGCTATCACGCCGCCTTTCGCCGCCGCGACGCCTCCCCTCTCGCCGCGCGCATCGCCGCGCTCGCGCAGGCGACCTGCGATTTCTCCGCGCGCAGTCTGGCGCGAGCTTGAACGCCATGGCGAGATCGGCGCGCCGCGCGTCAGCCGCAGTCCGTTGCGGCGGTGGAAATCCTCCCGGCGGTTGCGGCCGGAGCGCCTGCCCGCCTCGCCCGAGGCGGCGATGCACGAAACGGAAACCACGCGCGGGCGCGTCCGGCGGCCGACCGCGCCTTTGCGCGGCCGTCCTAAGCGTTCCTTCACAGGTCCGGGCCATGGTCGGCCTCGCCATACCCCCGATGGACCGTGTTCATGTCTGACGTCGTCCGCGCGCCCTCCCCGGCGCAGCCCCCGACCGCGCCCGGCGCAGTCGCTTTTTCCCCCACCCGCCTCGGCTTCGGCTGCGCGTCGCTGGGGTCGCGCGTCGGCGCGACGGCGGGGTTGCGCGCCTTGCACGCGGCGCACGAATCCGGCGTCGAGTGGTTCGACGTCGCCCCCGCCTACGGCGCGGGCGAAGCGGAGACGATCCTGTCGCGCTTCGTGAAGGGCAGGCGCGATCGCATCCTGTTGACGACAAAGGTCGGAATCGCGCCTCCGGCGCGGCTCGGGGCGATGCGGCTGGCCTACGCCGCCGGACGTCCGGTCGTCGGCGCGCTGTCGGGCCTGCGCCGCGCCTTCCGCAAGGTGTCGGCGACGCGCAACGTCCATGTGCCGCTCACCGCGGAACTGATCGAAACGTCCATCGCCGCCTCGCTGGCGCGGCTGGGCACCGATCACGTCGACGTGTATGCGCTGCACGATCCCGACCCCGCCGACGTCGGGCGCGACGAGGTGCTGCGCGCGCTCGAAAACGTGATGGCGCGGGGACAGGCGCGGCGCGTCGCCGTCGCCGGCAAGCGCGCGGCCTGCGCTGCGGCGGCGCGGATCGGCGCGCCGTTCGGGCTGCTGCAGATGAGCGTCGCCGATCTGGCGGCGGGCGAGGCGGATTTCGCCGGCGCCGGCATGGCGCGCGTCGTCCATTCCGTTTTCGGCGTCGACGGCCTCAAGCGCCGTCTCGAAACCGCGCTCGCCGACCCCGCCAAGGCGGCCGCGCTGCGAGAGGCGGGCTACGACGGCCCGGCCGCCGCCGCTGATCTGCTGATCGACTGCGCCTTCGCGCTCAACCCCAACGGCGTCGTGCTGGCCTCGATGTTCGACGAACGCCACCGCGCCCGCAATCTCGCCGGCGCCGCCCGCGCCGTTCGGCCCGCCGCGCTCGCCGCGCTGGCCAAGGTCATGCCGGGAGGACTCGCCTCGTGAGGCTCGTCGGCGTCCATCGCCTGCACCACCGCAAGGGCGGCGCGGAAGGCGTCCATCTCGATCATCTCGCGCTGTTCCGCGAACGCGGCTGGACCTGCGCCGAATTCGCCATGGACCATCCCGACAACGACCCGTCGGAATGGCGCGACTACTTCCCGAGGCGTTTCGAGCCGCGCCCCGGCCTCGCGCAGATCGCCTCGCTGCCGCGCTTCTTTCATTCCGGCGAGGCGCGGGAAAAATTCACGCGGCTGCTGGACGATGTGCGCCCGGACGTCATCCACGCGCACGGAATCTATCATCACCTCACCAACGCGATCCTGAAACCCGCGCGGGAGCGCGGGATTCCGATCGTCTACACGCTGCACGACTACAAGCTGATCTGCCCGGCCTATCACTTCCACACCGAGAAGCTCGGCGTCTGCGAACGCTGCCGCGGCGGCAGGCAGTGGAACTGCCTCGTGCATCGCTGCACGCACGGCTCGCTGGCGATGGACGCGCTGTATGCGCTCGACGGTCTCGCGCAATGGCATGGCGGCGCGCTGCGCGAGGCCATATCGCGCTTCGTGGGGCCGTGCCGCTTCATCGTCGACAAATTCGCCGAACACGGCTTCCCGCAGGAGAAGCTGCGCTACGTCCCGAATTTCTTCGAAAGCGCCGACGACGCGCCGGCCGATCCCGCCGAGATCGCCGCGCTGCGCGCGCGGTTCGGGCGCCATGTCGTGTTCTTCGGGCGCCTGTCGGCCGAGAAGGGCGTCGATCTGCTGATCGAGGCGGCCGCCGACGCGGGCCTGCCTCTGGTGATCGTCGGCGACGGACCGAAGCGCGAGGAGCTGGAGGCGCAGGCCGTCCGGCGCGGCGGCGTCGTGCGCTTCACCGGCCATCTCAAGGGCGCAAGGCTGTGGGCGCATGTCGAGGCCGCGACCGCGATGGCCTTGCCCTCGGTCTGGTATGAAATCGCGCCGAAAAGCATTCTGGAGGCGCAGGCGCGCGGCAAGCCCGTCATCGCCACGGCCATCGGCGGCCTGCCGGAGATGGTCGAGGACGCCGTCACCGGCTTTCTCGCCAGACCCTCCGACCGCGCATCGCTCGCCGGATGCCTGACCCGTCTCGCCGCGATGAGCGAGGACTCCGTCGCGGCGATGGGCGAACGCGCCCGCGCGCAGGCGCTGACCCGCTTCACGCGGGAGCGTTATTACCGCGAGATGCTCGACATCTACGCCGAGCTGTCGCCGGCGGTGGCGCGGGAGCGCGCCGCGTCATGATCGGCGAGTTCGACTCCACCTGCGGGCGGACGCCGATCGATACGCTGATCGTCGGCTCCGGCCCCGCCGGCGTGACGCTGGCGCTCGAACTGGCGCGTCGCGGCGCGCCCTGCACGTTGCTCGAATCCGGCGCCGACGGCGTCAGCGCGGCGCAGCAGCTCTCCGACGCCGAGATCGTCGATCCGCGCCTGCACGACGACATGAGCGTCGCGGTGGCGCGGCGCTTCGGCGGCGCCTCCAATCTGTGGGGCGGGCGCGCGGTGCCGCTCGATCCGATCGACTTCGCGCCGCGCCCGTTCTGCGGCGACGCGCGCTGGCCGATCTCCTACGACGACATCGCGCCCTGGTACGAGACCGCCTGCCGCTACGCCCATTGCGGCGCGCCGGTGTTCGAGGCGCCGCTCGACGCGCCCGCGCGGGCGAGCGCCGCCTTTTCGATGGTCGAGATCGAGCGCGCCAGCAACAAGCCGAAGTTCCAGAAGGCGCATCGCGCCGCGCTCGCCGCCGCGCCGCTGATCGACGTGCGCCTGCGCGCGACCGTCGTCGATCTCGACTTCGCGGAGAACGGCCGCGTCGCCGCCGCGCTCGTCGTCGGCCCCGACGGCGCGCGCCGTCGCCTGCCCGCGCGCCGCATCGTGCTGGCCGCCGGCGGTCTGGAGACGACGCGCCTGCTGCTGATCGCCCGGCGCGGCCGCCCCGACGCCTTCGGCGGACCGGACGGGCCGCTCGGGCGCTATTACATGGGCCATCTGATCGGCGAGATCGCCGACGTGGTGTTCGCCGACGGGCGCTACGACCGGGCGCTCGATTTCATCAAGGACGGCGCCGGCTCCTATGTCCGCCGCCGCTTCACCCCGAGCGCCGCCGAGCAGACGCGCCACGACCTGCCCAACATCTGCTTCTGGCCGGTCGTTCCGCCCATCGCCGATCCGCGCCACGGCAGCGGCGCCCTGTCGGCGGTGGCGCTCGCGCTGTCGACGCCGGTGCTGCGAACCGCGCTGATCCCGCAGGCCATCCGCGCCCGCCATCTCGGCGCCGCCATCGACTGGGCGCCGCATCTGCGCAACGTCGTGGTCGACGCGCCGCGCACCGCGGCCTTCCTCGCGCAGTTCGTGCATCGCCGCTATCTCGCGGCGCAGCGCATCCCCGGCTATTTCGTGCGCAACGACGCGCACCGCTACGGCCTGTCCTATCACAGCGAGCAGAGTCCGCGCGCCGAGAGCCGCGTGACGCTGTCCGAGCGCGGCGACGCGCTGGGAACGCCGCGGCTGCGCGTCGACATGCGCGTGCATGACGACGACGCGCGGGCGGTGGCGCGGGCGCATGAGCGGCTGGCGGCGTGGATCGCCGGAGCGGGCGTCGGCCGCGTCGAGTATCGCCAGCCGGCCGCCGAGACGGCGGCGGCGGTGATGGCCAAGGCCGGCCACGGCACTCATCAAATCGGCACCACGCGCATGGGGGCGACGCGGCGCGAGGGCGTGGTCGACGGCGATCTCGCCTGTTTCGACGCGCCCAATCTCTATGTCGCGAGTTCGTCGGCCTTTCCGACCTCCGGTCAGGCCAATCCGACCCTGTCCATCGTCGCTTTCGCGGCGCGGCTGGCCGAGCGCCTGACGCGCGACGACGGCCGGCTCGCGCTCACGCGGGCGAGCGCGCATGGCTGACGACGCGCGTGATCAGGGCCTCGTAGCGGTCGAGCGCGGCCTCCAGTCCGAAATCGGCGGCGCGCGCCTGACGCGGGCCGGGATCGCCGGGCGCGGCGAGCGCGGCGTCGAGCGCGCCGGCCAAAGCCGCGACGTCGTCCGCCGGCACGGTCGCGCCCAGCGCCGGAGCGTCGACGATTTCCTGCGGGCCGCCGCAATCGGCGACGACGCAGGACAGGCCATGGGCGAGCGCCTCGACGCAGACCAGCCCGAAGGATTCGCGCCGCGACGACAGCGCGAAGACGCGCGCCTGATCGAGCCAACGCGCCGTGTCGGCGACGAAGCCGGGCAGCGCGACGCGGTCGGCGATCCCCAGTCGCGCCGCCTGCGCCTCCAGCGCGGCGCGTCCCTCGCCTTCCCCGAGAATGGCCAGCCGCGCGCCGGGGGTTCGCAGCCGCGCGAAGGCGTCGAGCAGAACGTCGAACGCCTTGTCGGGCACGAATCGGCCGATGGCGACGATCAGCGGCGCGCGGCGGGCGAGGTCGGCGGTCGTCAACGCCGCCGGGAACGGTTCCGGCGCGCCGGGATTGGCGAGCGTCGCGACGCGCTCGGGCGCCGCGCCGAAACGGGCGATCATGTCGGCGCGCAGCGCCTCGGAGACGGCGATGGTCGCCGCCATGCGCCGCGACAGCGCGGGCGTCAGCCTGTAGGCGATCTGGCTGAGGCGCTGCGGCTCGCTCTCGGCGAAGCCGTGATAGGACAGCACGGCGCGGTCGCGCCGGCCGGCCAGCGTCGCCGCGGCGGCGTGCTTGAGATTGGCGGCGCTGATCGCCGAGAAGCTGACGTCGGGCCGCTCCCGGCGCAGAATTCTCGCCAGCGCCAGCGTGGAGGCGGCATGGCCGGGCGGCAGAACGCGCAGGTCCACCTCGCGCGACAGCAGGGCGCGGTTGGCGTCGTCCTCGAAATCGACGACGAACGACACGCGCGCGCCGCGCGCCGCGAAGCCCGAGGCGAGCCGCGCCCAGACCCGCTCGGCGCCGCCGCCCAGCAAAGCGTGTGTATAGAAAAGAAGCGTGCGCGCGGCCATGGCCGGTTCCTAGCGCCGGGACGCGCGGGCTGGCAAGGCTGCGCCGTCGGGGGAGGATGGCGATGATCGCGGTGCGCCTGCGCCTGCCCTCGGGACGGCTGCGCCGTTGGCACCAGACGCTCGCCGCGCGGCTGACGCTGGACGGCGCGCGGGTCAGCGTCGAACTGGCCGCGCCCGCCCCGCGTCCCGCCGGACTCGACGCGCTCGAAGCGCTGGAGCGGCTTGTGTTCGGGCGCGGCCGCGCCGCGCCGGGCGACAGCGTCGCCGAAGGTCCATGGAGTCCGCGCGCCGACGGGCCTGTCGATCTGGTGTTCGATCTCGCCGGCGCCGCGCCCGCGCCCGGCGTCGTCGCCGTCCTGCATGACGGCCATGCCGGCGAGGACGCGCTGCACGCCGCGCTGCTCGACGGCCGCGCGCCGCTGATCCAGCTGGTCGAGCCGCAGGGCGAGGGCCTTCGGGTGCTCGCGGAAGGCCGCCCGGCCTACGAGCGCAAATGGCTCTATAGCGACGGTCTCGACGCCGTCGCCAGCCGCCTCGCGCTGCTGGCGCGCGAGGCGGCGCGTGGACGCGACGCCGCCGCTCCGGCCCGCGACGCGCGCCCGCCGGCGCGGCGGGCGGCCCGGCTCGCGCCCTTCGTCGCGAGATCGCTCGCCGCTCGGGTGCGCTCGCGCATCGCGCGGCTGACGTCGAGCGATCATCACTGGCGGATCGGCTTGCGGGCCTGCGCGCCCGGCGAGGGCGTGATGGATCGGCTGCGCTGGCCGCGGACGCCATGGACATGGCTCGCCGACGACCGCCGCCGCTATTACGCAGACCCGTTCTTCTTCGAACACGAGGGGCGGATCTGGCTGTTCTGCGAGGAATATCCCTACGCGACCGGCAAAGGCGTGATCTCCGTCGCGCCGCTCGACGCGCAAGGGCGCCCCGGGACTCCGCAGGTCGTTCTGGAGCGTCCCTATCACCTGTCCTATCCGCTGGCGTTCCGGCATGCGGGCGAGATCTGGATGATGCCCGAAAGCTCCGCGGCCGGGACGCTGGAGCTGTATCGCGCGGTCGACTTCCCGCATCGCTGGACGCGCGAGCGCGCGCTGATCGAGGGCCTGTCGCTGTCCGACGCCACCTTATTCGCGCATGACGGCCGCTTCTGGCTGACCGCCGCGAGCGCCGAGGACGGGTCGAGCTGGGATTGCCTGTCGCTGTTCGTCGGCCCCGGTCCGCTCGGCCCGTGGACGCGCTGCGGCGACGCGCCCGTGCTGATCGACGCCGCCGCCGCGCGCCCGGCCGGGCCTGTGCAACGCATCGACGGGCGGCTGTGGCGCCCGGCGCAGGATTGCGTCGCCGGCTACGGCGCGGGCCTCGCTCTGTGCCGCATCGACCGTCTCGACGAATCCGGCTTCGCCCAGACGGTGATGGCGCGCCTCGCTCCGCCGCCCGGCGCGCCGAAGGCCGGCGTGCATACGCTGAGCCGCGGCGCCGGCTTCGAGGCCATCGACGCGCTCGACGCCTGGAATCCTTGGGGAGGACGGCCATGACGACCCGCCGCGCCTTGCTGGCCGGACTGGCGGCCAGTCCCGCTCTCGCCCGCTCCGCCCTCGCCGCGCCCTCGCCGACGCTGGCGCAGGCGGCGCGCGCGGCGGGGCTGATCTACGGCGCCTCCATCGACGGGGCGGCGCTCGGCGATCCCGCCTACGCCGATCTGTATCGCCGCGAGACCGACATCCTCGTCACCGACGTGGCGCTGAAATTCGATTGGCTGCGCCCGACGCAGGAGCGTTTCGAGTTCGGACCCGCCGACGCCATCGCCGCGGCGGCGAAGGAGGCCGGCAAACTGCTGCGCGGCCATACGCTGATCTGGAACGACAACGCCCCGGACTGGCTGAAGCGGCTCTCCGGCGCCGAGGTCGAGCGGGTGTTCGACGCCCATATCGAGACGGTGGCGGCGCGCTATGCGGGGCGGATGCAGTCATGGGACGTCGTCAACGAGCCGTTCTGGCCGATGCACGGCAAGCCGGGGGGATGGCGCGACGGGCCGTGGTATGCGGCGATGGGGCCGTCCTATGTCGAGCGCGCCTTCCGCCGCGCCGCCGCCGTCGACAAGACGGCGCGGCTGACGCTGAACGAGGCGCAATGCGACAACGACCATGAATGGGGCCGGTCGATCCGGCCGCTGCTGCGCGGACTTGTCGACCGGCTGCTCGACGCCGGGGCGCCGCTGCACGCGGTCGGGCTGCAATGTCACCTCCAGCCGCAATGGCCCGCCGACTACGCCGCCTTCGCGGGCTACGCCGCCGCGTTCGGCGCGAAGGGTCTCGACGTCTATCTGAGCGAACTCGACGTCAACGACGAGGCCTTTCCCGCCGATCCGGCCGCTCGCGACGCCGCGGTGGCGCAGGTCTATCGCGGTTTCCTCGGCGCCGTCCTGCCCGTGCGCGCCGTCGCGATGGTGGTGAACTGGCAATTGTCGGATCGCTTCACCTGGTATCGCCAGATCGCCCGGCGCTGGACATTGTCGCGCCGGACGCCGCGGCCGCTGCCCTTCGACGAGACTTACGCGGCCAAGCCCGCGCGGGCGGCGATGCTGGCCGCCTTCGCCGGGCGGGCGGCGCGATGACCGCGCGCGCGGCGGCCGCGCGGGCGCCGGCTCTCGCGCAGCGATTGGTTAACCATACTCGTTCATTGTCGCGGGCGAGGGCGGGCCTCGGCTCGCTCGCGCGCGTGCCCCTTGACGAGTCGGTGTTCATGTCCGGTCCGGACGCCCCCTCCCGGCCCCCCCTTCCCGAACGGGACGGGCGCGAAGCCGCCCCGACCATGGATCTTGGCGACGTCGTGGGCGCCGTCGCGTCGCGCCTGCGTCTGTTGCCCATCTGCCTGGCGATCGCGCTGGCGGGAGCGGGCGCTTATATCCTGCTGACGCCCAAGGCCTGGACCGCGACGATGTCGATCCTGATCGACCCGCGCGAGCGCATGCCGGCCGGCGTCGACGCCGCGCCGATGCCGCAAAACCCCGATCCCTCGCTGATCGAGAGCCAGACGCGCCTGCTGACCTCGCGCCCTGTGCTGCGCAAGGCGGTCGAGTCCGAACGCTTGCAGGAGGAGCGCGGGAGCGCGCTGGGCGAGCTTCTGGCCTCTCTGCGCGCCCTGTTCGAACCCGCCGACGCGCCGCGCGGGCCTGAGGCGCGCATCGAGGCCGCCGTCGACAGGCTCGAAAAGGGCGTCAGCACGAAGCGCGGAGAGCGCACCTATGTCATCGACGTCGACGTCAAGGGCCGCACGCGCGACAAGGCCGTGCGCACGGCGCAGGCGATCGCCGACGCGTTCATGGCCGCGCAGGCGCGCATGGCCGACGATCTGGCGAAAAAGAGCGACGTCTTTCTCGACGCCAAGATCGTCGATCTGCGCAGGCGCGTCGAGGAGGCCGAGCGCAAGGCGCAGGAGTATCGCCAAAGCCGCGGCCTCGTCGTCACCGAGGGCCGTTCCTCGCCCGAGCAGCGGCTGAAGGACGCCAACACGGCGCTGGTCGCCGCGCAGGGCAAGCGCGCCGAGGTCGAGGCGCGCATCCGCCAGACCCGCGCCGCCTCCCGCGACCTGACCGACCCCGGCGCCGACGCGCCGCAATCGCCGGTGATCGAGAAGCTGCGCGCCGAATACACCGCGCTGGCGCGCGATCAGGCCTATGCGCAATCGGTGCTGGGTCCGCGCCATCCCACCTATCTGACCGTCGAGCAGCAGCTCGCCTCGGTGCGCGCGCAAATCCGCGCCGAGCAGCAGCGCGTGCTGCAAGCCAACGAGCGCGAGCTGCGGGCGGCGCGCGCCGCCGAGCAGGAGGCGGCCAAACTGGTCGCGAGCCTCGAAGCGCGCACCAACGAGGTCGGCGACGAGCGCCTCGGCCTCAACGAACTCGACCGCGCCGCCGCCGCGCTGCGCGCCAATTACGAGAAGGCCTTGTCGGCGCGCGAGAATGTCCGCAAGGACGCCGTCCCCTCGCCGACCGCCGTGGTGATCGACCCGCCGACCGCGCCCGTCTCGGCGAGCGCGCCGAAGACGATCCCCGCCTTGCTGATCGCGCTCGGCGGCGGCCTCAATCTGTGGATCGTCGCCGCGCTGATCGGGGATTATCGCGGCCGCCGCGCCCGCCTCGCGCCCGAGGAGAGCGAACGCCGCCGACCCGCGCCGCGCCGCGCCGCGCCGGTCCCCCCTTTCGAGCCTGTCGCCTCTGTCGAGACCCCTCCGCGCCGCCATGCGGCCCGTCGCGACGGCGGCGCCGCTCAGGCCTTTTCGACGCCCGACATCTGGGGCGAGCGCGTGCATGCGGCGAGCGAGAGCTGGCGCTCCGGCCCCTCGCGCTTCGCCACCGTCGGCGCGACCATGCGGCGTCGCAACGCCTATTCCCGCGCCGTCGAAACCATTCTCGCGGCCGCGCGCGAACGGCTGGCCGCGCGCGAGC
>ERZ1645187.4634-NODE-4634-length-11003-cov-47.076635_pt1 | contig 11003 bp, 8 predicted proteins | sample MGYA00575352_ERZ1645187 | MGnify/ENA primary metagenome ERZ1645187 (study PRJEB40837, sample SAMN11349314) | freshwater sediment metagenome | isolation source: river sediment | host: Sediment | place: India: Wazaribad , New Delhi | collected 2017-02-21 ... | reverse complement strand
GCGCCGATGATCGTGTGAGCATTACTCATGCTAAAGTAGGTCATCGCCAGGCACCCTATCTCAGAAAGCCCACTACAAAGTGGGCTTTTTGCTTTGTGGCTGAAGAATCGCGCCAAACCCTCTATGCGCCGCCCTGACCGCCAAATTCCGGCGACAACAGTTCATATTCGGCGATGACCTGCGCGCCCAGCAGAATGATGAGGCTCGCCGCTTCCAGACTCAGGAGCGCGATGATCACCCCCGTCAGCGACCCGTAAACCACATTGACCAGCGACAGGTTGGTGAAATACCACAGCAGTCCATAGCGTACTGCTTCCCACAGCAGCGCGGCGGCGATGCCGCCGACCAGAGCGTCCCGAAAAGGTAACCGGCCTGCCGGCATTAGCATGTAGAACAAAGTGAGCACGCCGATTTGGCTTGACAGGCTGATCAAATAAAGCAGGGTAACTTTCGAACGGCTTGGCGACCATTCCCAACCCAATAGCTGGATATTGCCAGCCATCCGTGTTTGCAGGACCCCGATCAGCGAAGCCATCGTCAGCAATCCAAAACCCAGCAGCAGCATGTACAGATAGGGCAGCAGCAACGAAGTCAGTGCGTGCCGGTTATGGATAGCGTGCCGGTGGGCAAAGATGACCGCCATAGCGTTTTCCAGGATGGCGAAGGCCAGCGAGCTGAAAAACAGCAGGGTCCCCACCATGACCCAGCTCAACGTTCGCCGATGGCCGAGAAATTGCGCGACCTGCTCCATAACCAGTTCAACCTCACCTGGCACCAACTGTTCCAGATAATAGTGCAGCAACGCCAGCAGTTCCGCCTCGTTCACCACATGCGAGAGCGCCACCAGCAACAGGATCAGCAGCGGCACCAGCGAAAGCAGGGCGTAATAGGCCACTGCCCCAGCCAGCAGCACGCCCCGGTTGGTGTGAAAACGACGCAACACCCGGCCGGCAAAAGTCAGGGGGTGACCGAGTATGAAGCGGACAGGCGTAAGGGGAGGCATATGGAGCATTGCTCCCGATTCAAGTCTGAAAATGGTAATCATGCCAAAGTAAGCCGATTTTTACATGCCATTTAGCCTGGTTTTTTGCTATGTGAAATCTGGACTGATCACAAGACCGACCCCGCACCGTGGTGCGGGGTCGGCGCCCTCCATCTCCAAATCGCGGCGACAGCGAATGTGAATATGAATAGAAAAGCCTTGCGGCAGTGTGAAGAAGCCATGGCGCATGCACCCGACTATCCGGCCTGGTGTGAGGCGGCGCGGGAGCATGACCGATGGTCTGGCGGCGCGGACTGGCGGGAACAGGATGAATCACCAGACTACGACTACCAACTGATTCGGGCGCGGCTGAACGAACTACGCGCACTGCGTCAGCACGGCGACATCGGCCGATTGGTGTATTCCCTGCACGAGGGTCTGCACGGCAATCTCGGCAATATCGCCAATCCAGTGCTGTATTCCCATTGTTTATTCGGCACCAAGCGGTTGCTGACCGACTATCTGGACGAAGTTGCCAGCACACTGGATGAGCTCTGCAAGCAGGATTTTCCCGACTTTCCCCTGCTCCAAAAGCTGCTCTTTTTCGAGCGTACCGGGCAGAGCTTCGGTCGCTCAGCGTTGATGCTCAGCGGCGGCGCCACCCTGGGGTTATTTCATTCGGGGGTCATCAAGGCGCTGTGGACGCAAGGACTACTACCAAAGGTGATTTCCGGCTCCAGCGCCGGTTCCATCGCCGCAGCGACCATCGGCACCCATACCGATGATGAATTGGCGCGGATTTTCGACCCGTCCGGATTCACCGCGGAAGCGTGGCGCAGCCTCGGATTCAAGAGCCTGCTCAAGGGCAGCTCACTGATGGACAGCGGCCAGTTGGAACTGTGCATCGAGCATAACGTCGCCGCGCTGACCTTTGAGGAGGCGTTCGAGCGCACAGGCCGGATTATCAACATTCCAGTCTCGCCGATCCGGGCGCACCAGCACTCGCGGTTGCTGAATTATCTGACCGCACCGAATGTGATGATCCGGCGCGCCGCGCTGGCGTCCAGCGCCATTCCCGGCGTTTTTCCGGCGGTGATGCTGGAGGCCAAGGATTTCAATGGCGCCGTCGTGCCCTACATGCCCAACGAAAAATGGGTGGATGGCAGCCTCAACAGCGACCTGCCGATGCTGCGGGTGGCGCGGATGCACAATGTGAATCACTACATCGTCAGCCAGACCAACCCGCATATCGTACCCTTTCTGTCCGAGCCCAAGCCGCATGAAAAGGGCCTGTTCTCGTTCACCCGCGATATTGTCAGCTCGACGGTCCATATCTACGTCAAGCACGTTCTTGATCTGGCCCGACAGAACGTGGATTCCCACTCCCTGGCGCTACTGCTGGATAAGGCGTATTCAGTGGCCAACCAGAACTACAGCGGCGACATCACCATCTTTCCGCCGACCTGGCTGGGCACTCTGCGGGATATCTTCTCCAATCCCACCCCGGAGCGGATCGCCGAATTTATCTGCACCGGCGAACGGGCGACCTGGCCGAAGCTGGAACGCATCCGCAACGCCACCCGCATCAGTCGCGCCTTCGAGCGCGGTTTGGAACGACTGCGGGCGCGCATCGCGGCTACCATGCTCTGACCGAATCAGGGCTTGGCCAGGTCCTCCAGCAGCAACAGGATATCTGCGGCGTACTGATAGTGTAATTCCTGGTCGGCCGCCAGCGCCGGATCGCGCGAACCGGCCAGAATCGCTTGCAGCTTGGTGATCAACAGCTTGCCGGCAGGCGGCACGTTGGGGCTGGCCATGATCTGAGCCAGCTTGCCGGCCAGCGGGGCGGTGTCGCCCACGCGGATAGCCTGCCCGATCTGCGCGCACAGCCGGGAGCCAGGATTCGTGTTTTCGCCACCCGCCCGCCGGTAGGCCAGATATTTCTGGATGGCCTGCCGCCGCGCCTGGTCGGCGACGCTGGCATTTTCAACCGTCTGGCCCACATCGCGCAGGCCGCGGCGGATCGCCCAGTTGCGGGCGGTCGGGCTTTCGGGCAGGTTGCACTCACTGGCGCGATAGAGTTCCTGCCGGGCTTCATCATGGCGTCGCAACTGGATCAGGACGTTAGCCAGCTTGTTGCGGCTGGCCTCCTCGCTGCGTCCGTCGCCCAATTCCGCATACAAATCGGCCATGCGCCGGTACGCCAGCACCGCCTCTTCAAGCTGATTGAGGACCTGATGCAGGTGGCCAAGTTCGCCCAGCGCCTCGGCCACGCCGGCGCGGTTGCGCTGCTGCTCGTACAGGTAAAGCGCATGCTGGCAAGCCTTGAGCGCCGGTTCAATTTCTCCGGTCAGCTTGCGGGCCAGGCCGAGCTGCCGCCAGGCGCGCGCGGCCCCTTCCTGTTCGCCCAGCGTTTCAAAGGTCCGCCGCGCGGCGTCGTAGAGAGCGGCGGCAGCGGCGTACTGACCCTGCCGTTGGCGCACCAGCCCCAGTTGCAACTGATTGGCGGCGACTGTCGGATTGACGGTATTCGGCGCGACATGGGCGAGCGCCGCTTCATAGGCGGCGGCGGCGTCCTGGAGTCGTCGCAAGTAGCTCAGGCAGTCGCCCGTTTCGGCGTCAGCGACCGCAGCCATACGGGCGGCACTGGCGTTGCCAGCCTCAGCCAGCGCCTGAAACTGTTGCCGGGCCTCGCTCAACTCGCGGGCGGCCGGCTCGGCGGCGTTGGTCATTTTCAACAGCTTGCCCAACTGAAAATGGGCGCGGGCTTGATCATAAGCGGCGCCCGGGTACACCCCGGTTCCGGCTTTCTGACACTGGCGCAAGAGTTGCCGGGCGGCTTGCAGAGCCTCTTCAAGGTTACCGGCATCGCGAAGCCGCTCAACCCGCAGCCGTTCCGTTTCGAAGCGTGCTCGGCTCCAGCCTAACAGCGCCTGGCCCGCCCGTTCGCGGGCGGCGGCGGCTTCGGCCAGTGCAGTGGGGATACCCAGTTGCGCCAGCAGTTGCTCCAACTGGGTCGCAATTCGCGCCGCTTGTTCCGGTGCGTCATTTTGCGAGCTGTCGCGCAGCAGGGCGAGCAGGTTGGATAATTCCAGCCGCAGCAATCGTTTGGTTCGGGCGCTGTCCTTGAAGTATTGTTGATAAAGCTCCAGGACGAACTGTTCCATGCCGGTGCGCCAGCGTTCCCGCCAAAACGCTCGCGCATTCGCATCCAGTTGCGCCGCCAGGTAGCGCGCCAGCGCGGGCTCGAAGCGTAGATGGCCATGCCCCTGATCTTCGGCCAGACCCAGGCTGATCAGGGACGTACAGAGTGTCTGGATGGCGCGGGTGTCCAGTCCCAGAGCATGGCCCAGGGCGATGCGATGAGCGCCGTCCTTGAAAAACGCCAGCACGGTCAGCGGTTCCCGGTCTTGGGCCGGTAAGCGACGCAGATCCAGTTCGACCGCCAGGTAAAGCGGCCATTGCAGATCGTCATCGTGGCGGCGCAGTTGTTCCGTGCGTAGCGGGCGGACCAGCGCCAGGGTGGCGCTGACCCCTTGGGCGCCAATTTCGCGCGCCAGCCGGCGCAAGGCGCCCGGGTGACCCCCAGCCAAATCAGCGAGTTCATGCAACTGCCGAAAATTGGCGCCACTGTCAGCGAACGGGGGCGTTTCCCCGGCCTTGATCATCATCTGGCCCAGCAGGACGATGGCGTCAGTCTCATCCAGGGGCGCCAGCTTCGTTTCCGTCCAGGGTTGCGCGAACGAGGGCGGTCCGGCGCGCCCGAGCGCCAGCAACCGCAATCCTGGCCAATCGTTCAGGAAATCCTTCCAGAACTGGTCGAAGGCCTCATCGTGTTCGGCGGGCCAATATTCGATCTGGTCAAGGATGATCAGGACCGGATACGGGCGCAGGGTCTTCCGGAGCGTGTCGAGCGCCTGCCACAAGGTTGGATACTGACTGACGGCCCAGTGTTCGCCAGCGGGAAGCAACTGGCGCCCCAGGATTTCGAGCAGGGTGCGCGGATCGCTGGCGTCGTCAGCGCGGGCATAGGCAAAGTAGCGATAGCGACCAATACGCATCAGCCAGCCCGCCAAGTCCGCTGCCAGCGTGGTTTTACCGCTGCCGCCGGGACCTTTGACGAAAACGGAGGGGTGCGTTTCCAGCAGCCGTTCCACAATGAGCAGTTCGCGTCCGCGCCCCAGACAACCGGTGGCCGGCAGGGTGGGCAGCGCGCCCGGCAGCGCCGGTTGAGGTTGATTCACCAGCCGGCGCCACAATTCCAGCGCCGGGCGTAGCGCCAGGCGGGGATCATACTGGCCCAGATACAAGGTGCAAAAGGGCCAGTCCTGCAAGTACACGTCACCGCCGCCCAGACTGCGCCCGCGATAGCTGTCGCTGACCAGGCGGCGTTGCCCGGCGAACAGCGCTTGGCTGATACGGGCGCCCCGCAATAATTCTTCGTAGAAAGCAATCCAGAACCGGCGCAGAGTTTCCGCCGGCATATCAGGATGCACGGTAATCACCGCTGCAATCCCCGCCGCCAGCAGGGTGGCCGCCAAGTCTGCCGGTTTGACGGAATGGGGCGTTTCGCGCGGGCGGACCAGCACAACCATGCGGATGCGATAGGTGGCCAGCAGAGTCGCCAGTGTGGTTGCCGGTACACACTGGGCGTCGCGACACAGCGGTACGTGCAGATCGTAGCTGGCCTCGAATTCAAACAGGGCGCCGCCCTGGGCGGGATCGTGACGAAAGCGCCCGTCCAAATGCACGGCGGTGAAAGGTCGGCCCGCCGACCAGGCGTCGATCAACTGTTTTTCCAGCGCCGCCAATGTAGGGGGAGTCAATACCTGGACTTCGGTCAGGGCGCCCAGCCCATCCAGGGCTTCCAGTAATGGCAGCGCGCTGCGCCGGCAATCGGGCTGGCCGGTGGGTTCGGTATCCGGACGCGGGCTGAGCGTCAGGATGCGCAGCGGGGGCGGCGCCGGGGAGAAAGGTTCGCCGCCGCCAGCCAGCCGCCGCTGGAACTGGACCGGTTGCTTGCCCTGGATGAGAAAACCGGCATCGTCAGCCAGCAATTCCCAGGGCAGGTCGAGAATAGCGGCCGCAGCCGCCTGGAGCGTCAACTGGCGTTGGCCAGCGTCCGGCGCTTGGCGCCACTCGGCAATCAGGGCCGCCATGTCAGGATGCGCGAGCGTGGCCTGATACAGGGCCTGGCCCCACGCCTTGAGCAGGACCTCGGTACGCCGGGCTAACTGTCCAACGGTATTGGTAGACCAAGTGGGATAGCCGTACAGATACCAGTCTGCGATCTCTGGTGCGAGCGCCTGGGGGAGTGGACCCAGAGTCAGGCCGGCGGCCGGGGCTGATGCAGGTTCGGGGCGGCAGTTCAGGCGAGCGGTGAGCCGCCATGAGCGGGTAGAGCGCGGGGTGGCGGGGGCAAAGGTCAACTCCAGTTCTGTCAGGGGCGGCGGATTGCGTCCAGAGGGGATATCACCGGGCAGGGGTTCGCCCAGGGCCGCCAGGAGCGCGGGCAGCGCCACGCCCAGACCGTCGGCGGTCAGTTGAATCGGCGGGGTGGACGGGATCGGGGTGAACCAGGCGCCCAGGTTGGCGCGGTCCATGCCGGGCAGCAGCAACGGAATTACCCGATAGGCGCTGGCCCGGCGGCGTTCCATTTCCTGGGCCAGTTCGATTTCGCGGCGCATCCAGGCCGCCTCACCGGTATTCAATCCGAGGATCACAATGACCTGGCGGGCCTGTTCAATCGCCCAGCGCACCTCCAGAGCCAGCCGGTCGCTGCCGCGCAGGTTACGGGTATCGCGCCAGACGCTCAGGCGGCAGGTTTCCAGCGCCACCGCCAGGTCCTGGGCAAAGGCGGCGTCCGGCGGGGTGTGGCAAATAAAGAGGGAAGCATCGGCCATCGCGAGTTCCAGGGCGGTAGGGGAAGGTTATAACGATGAATAGCTTAACTTAAAAACAGGGGGATCGCCGCCCTTGAAATCAACCAGCGCGTCCCTATCTGGAAGCTAAGTTGGAAAGGCGTTCACACGAACGCCGCACGGTGAAAAGTGAGGAGGTTTAATCATGGCTCTGATGCGTTATGAACCCTTGAATCTGCTCAATCAGTTACAGCGGGAAGTGAACCGTCTGTTTGAAACCAGCCGGCTTGGCGATGAAGAAACCGGCCACATGCTGGCGGATTGGGCGCCGGCGGTGGACATCAAGGAAGAACCGGCGCAGTTCGTGATTCACGCAGACCTGCCGGGCGTGGACATCAAGGATATCGAGATCACCCTGGAGAATGGCGTGCTGACCCTGAAAGGCCAGCGGGCGGCTGAGAAGAAGGAGGAAACTCAGCAGTATCGGCGGGTCGAACGGGTGCGCGGCACGTTCCTGCGCCGGTTCTCGCTGCCGGATGCGGTGGATGCCGAGAAGGTGGCCGCCAGGTGCAAGGATGGCGTGCTGGAGGTGGTTGTGCCCAAGCGGGAGGCGGCGCAGCCCCGCCGGATTGCGATTGAAAGCTGATTGATGGCTCCCCACCCTCTTCCCCGCAGCGGGGGAGAGGACAGTCATTCCGCAGGACCCATCTCGACGGCGGCGCATGGGGTGACTACACTGGGTTGAAGTCCCAACAAAACCCGTGGAAACCACCATGCGCCGCGTCGTATTCAATCAGAAAGGAGGGGTGGGTAAATCCACCATCGCGTGTAATCTGGCCGCCATCAGCGCCGCCCGGGGGCGACGAACCCTGTTAGTGGATCTGGACCCCCAGGCCAACGCCTCGCGCTACCTGCTGGGCGCGGCCCTGGAAGAACAAAAGAAGACGCTTGCCCATTTTTTTGATGACATCCTGGCCTACAAGCTGTTCGCCGACAAGCCGGCCGCCTATGTCGTCGAGACCCGTTTCGCCAACCTGAGCGTGCTGCCATCCGATCCCCGGCTTGAAGACCTGCAGGTCAAGCTGGAGTCGCGCTACAAGATGTACAAGCTGCGCGAGGCGCTGGATACGTTCAAAGAGTTCGACGAGATTTTCATTGATACGCCGCCCGCGCTGAATTTTTTCACCCGTTCGGCGCTGATCGCCGCCGATACCTGTCTGATCCCGTTTGATTGCGACGATTTTTCCCGCCGCGCCCTGTACACGCTGATGGACAGCGTGCGCGAAATCCAGGCCGACCATAATCGCGCGCTGCGGGTGGAAGGCATCGTAGTCAACCACTATCAGGCCCGCGCCAATCTGCCGGCGCGGCTGGTGGAGGAATTGCGCGCCGAGGGCTTGCCGGTGCTGGAGGCGTTTCTGTCGGCCTCAATCAAGATCCGCGAATCGCATGCCCAGGCGCTGCCGATGATTTACCTCGATCCCAAACACAAGCTGAGCCGGGAATTCGAGGCGCTGTACCGTTTGCTGTCTGTCTGATCCCTTCAGCTCACTTTTGCATTGCAGCGAGGTCGCGCCATGAACGCCCCTGATTCCACTACTGTCGCCCGCATCGTCGAAGAACTGCGGCGTGCCCGCCGGCTGCTGTTCATCACCGGCGCTGGCATTTCCGCCGATTCCGGCCTGCCCACCTATCGCGGCATCGGCGGGTTGTACAACAACCAGACTACCGAGGAGAACTTTTCTATCGAAACGGCCCTGTCCGGTTCGATGCTGGAAGCCAATCCGGCCATCACCTGGAAATATCTGCATCAGATCGAAAACTCCTGTCGGGGCGCGCGGTTCAACGAGGCCCACGCCATCATCGCCGAGTTGCAGGATCGCTTCGAAGTCTGCGTGCTGACCCAGAACATTGATGGTTTCCATCGCGACGCCGGCAGCCGCAACCTGATCGAAATTCACGGCGACATCCACGATCTGTACTGCACCCGCTGCAACTACGCGGCCACGGTGGCGGATTACAGCGCCCTGGACTTTCCGCCCTCCTGTCCGGTCTGCCACGCTCTGGTGCGGCCACGGGTCGTGCTGTTCGGCGAGGTGTTGCCGTCGCACGCCATCCAGCAGCTCTACCAGGAGCTGGATGAGGGCTTTGATCTGGTGTTCAGCATCGGCACCACCAGTGTGTTCCCCTACATCGCCGGGCCGGTGGTGCAAGCCAGCCAGATGGGCATTCCCACGGTGGAAATCAATCCTACCGACACGAACGTCACCCGGTTCGTAGACTACAAGCTGGCATCAGGGGCAGCGGCCAGTATGCGGGCGATTCGCGCGGCGTATGAGCAGAGTGTGAATTAGCGGACGGTTAGCGGCGGGGAGCCATCTGGCCGCGCTGGGCGTAAAACGCCGCGATGAACGCTTCCAGCCGACGCTCGGCGATGGCCGCCCGCAACTGGCGCATCAAATCCTGGTAGTAATACAGGTTGTGAATCGTATTCAGCCGGGCGCCAAGAATTTCATTGCAGCGATCCAGATGGCGCAGATAGGCGCGGCTGTAATGCTGGCAGGTATAACAACCACAGGTCTCGTCTAGCGGCCGGGTGTCGGCGCGATACTGGCTGTTGCGGATGCGGATGTCGCCATGGTGGGTGAAGAGATGGCCGTTGCGGGCGTTGCGGGTCGGCAAGACGCAATCAAACAGATCCACGCCCCGGTGCACCGCCTCGACGAGGTCCTCCGGCTTGCCAACCCCCATCAGGTAGCGCGGCGCGTCCTCGGGCAGCAGCGGCGCGGTGTAGTCGAGCATCGCCAGCCGCTCCGCCAGGGGTTCGCCGACCGCCAGTCCGCCGATGGCGTAGCCGTCGAAGCCGATTTCCCGCAGCCCGGCGACGGAGGCGTGGCGCAGATGGGGATACATGCCGCCCTGGACGATGCCGAACAGGGCGGCGGGATGATCGCCATGCGCGGTTTTGCTGCGCCGCGCCCAGCGCAGCGATAATTCCATGGAGTGGCGCGCTTCGGTTTCAGTCGCCGGGTACGGCGTGCATTCGTCGAAAATCATCACGATGTCCGAGCCGAGCGCGCGTTGCACCGCCATGGATTCTTCCGGCCCCAGAAACACCATGCCGCCATCCACCGGCGACTGAAATTTGACGCCCGCCTCGGTGATTTTGCGAATCGCCGCCAGGCTGAAGACCTGGAACCCGCCGGAATCGGTCAGGATCGGCCCCTCCCAGTGCATGAAGCCATGCAGTCCGCCGTGTTGCTCGATAATCGCAGTACCAGGCCGCAGCATCAGGTGGAAGGTGTTGCCCAGGATGATTTCGGCGCCGCTGGTGCGCAGTTCTTCCGGGGTCATGGCCTTGACCGTGCCGTAGGTGCCGACCGGCATGAAGGCCGGCGTTTCGACCGTGCCGCGTGGGAAAATCAACCGGCCGCGCCGCGCCGCGCCGTCGGTGTGGAGTGCCTGAAAGTGCATAAGCTGGAGTGGGGTAGGATGGAGTTGGGCCGGTAGGGGCGCCTATCTTGACGACAAGAAGCCAGGCTGACAAGGCGCAGTCGCTGGCGCGGAAATCCGGCGCCAGCGGGTATAAGCGAGGTGATGATGAAAATTTGCGCTGGTTATGCGGCGCTCTGGGGATTGATCGTACTGACGGTTGAACCCGCGCTTGCTGCCGATCTGACGCCGATCACGGTCGGAGCGGCGACTTTTCAGGTGGAGGTGGCGCGAACGACCGAGGAGCGCCAGCGGGGGTTGATGTTTCGTCGTGAACTGCCCCGGAACCAGGGCATGTTGTTCGTGCAGCCGCCGGGGCCGGCAGTGTTCTGGATGAAGAATACGTACATCCCGCTGGATTTGCTGTATTTCGACGCCGACGGCAAGTTGCTGGAAATCAAGGCGAATACGCCGCCCTGTATGATGCCCACCTGCCCCATTTATCCCAGCGCCACCGCCACGGTGCGCTACATTCTGGAAATCAACGCTGGCGCAGCGGCGCAGCGCGGCCTTCGGGTCGGCGACCGGCTGCGACTGGAAAGCGATTCCCGGAATTAGGTTGCGGGAGGGTTGGACGTAGAGGCGTTTTTGTACAGCCGCTGGCAATCTGACTCGTTGAAAAAACGCCATCATCTCCAACGCCTTTCCCGCCGGGAGGGGGAATTTTT
>ERZ1645187.4633-NODE-4633-length-11005-cov-7.890320_pt1 | contig 11005 bp, 12 predicted proteins | sample MGYA00575352_ERZ1645187 | MGnify/ENA primary metagenome ERZ1645187 (study PRJEB40837, sample SAMN11349314) | freshwater sediment metagenome | isolation source: river sediment | host: Sediment | place: India: Wazaribad , New Delhi | collected 2017-02-21 ... | reverse complement strand
GAGCTAGCGCCTATGTTGAGGGCCTACCTATGACTTTAACCGGACACCGTTGAAAAAGGGGGAAGAACGGCCTTGCGAGTCGCTAACCTTCTGCTAGCATTAACATCGGGCGGCTCGTAATGACCTAGATATCGGCAGCGCCGACGGGTCCCCTTGATATCATATTGCTGGTAACCTTATGATTTATTGGGTCTGCCGAGGGTTCGGTGGTCAGGTCGCATAAATCCCGCCGCAAAGGTGCGCGCATATTTGCCAGTAATCAATATATCAAAGCTAGGCGGATTGAACTGATAATCAAACCGGCACAGGAGCGATTGACAATGAATACCATAAAGCGTCTTTATTCCCGAGCGCTGCCATTAGTCCTAATAATTGGGCTGACTCTGCTGTGGCCGGTGCTAGGCCTCGCGCAAAGCTACGCCCTTGGAGACATCCCCCTTGATCCGGAGACTTATGCCCGCTATGAACGATCGTTCCCGGATCAAGCCGCTGATAGCCTCCCTTCAAGTTACGATGCCCGTAACTATGGTCTAGTGACACCTGCCAAAAATCAGGGGAATTGCGGATCCTGCTGGGCCTTTGCGGCGACGGGCGCCTTTGAATCGCATCTCTTGAAACAATACGGTGGTTCGGCATCTGACTTATCGGAGCAACAGCAAGTTTCCTGCAACACGGGGCAAAGCGGGTGCTGCGGTGGGAGTGCTACTTCGATCAAATTTTGGGAAACCCAGGGCCCCATTTATGAAAGCTGCGGTCCCTACAAGGAAAGCAGTACAAGTTGTCCGACCAAGAGCACGGAACCCTGCAGCAATATGAACAGCTGCTCCCAGTTGAGCGCAAGGGTTACCGGCTTTTATACGGTAACCCCGACAGTCGACCAGATGAAAACGTCCTTGTACAACGATGGCCCAAGCTACTGGCGCTATGACGTTTACAATGATTTTTATACATTTTGGAATAGCGCAAGCGCGGGGACCGTTTACAAAAACTCTGGTAGTACTTTCAGCGGCGGTCATGCCGTCCTCTTGATCGGTTGGGATGACGCTAAGCAAGCTTTTCTGTGCAAAAACAGTTGGGGTTCAAACGGCGGTCCGCAAAAGGATGGAACCTTCTGGATCGCGTACAGTGGCCATACGAAAAACTTGAATATTGGAATGGCCAACTTTAAACTGACTGGCGGCGGTACTCACCCTAGCTTATCATCCCTTTATGATGCATCCGTCTATCAGGCTTACGCTAATTTTTACAACAAGTTGAGCCTTCTGTACGGCAGTTCTACCTATCGCTACTACGCATATATTTATCAGATGTATGCGTACCAGTACCTCTACAGTGCATATTCGAAAGCGCCAAGCGGAAGCAGTTCGCGCAACTACGCGTATTACGCTTATTACTATGGGTATTACGCCTATGTTTATGCATATTACAGTTATGTGTATGGATCTACCGCGTACGCACAGAGCATGGCGTACTATGCCTATCAGTCGCGCATCTACGCGGCTTATGCTCAGTACTATGCGGCGTTGAACATGTGAGGATGCGCCCCTAAGGCCAGTGATCTGATCGAATTGACCAGTGTTCTGAGTCACTCCAAAATCGGTTCGCGGGCCTTAGGAAACCAGCACATATCGATTGGCAAAAGGTCTAGTTGAAAACTGCTCGGCGAAGAAAGGCGATCCAAGATCTCTGATTACCAACGGAATAACAATGAGTAGCAACCCAACCCAAAATAAGCATTTCACAGTGATTATTGGCACTAGTCTGCTAAGCAGTGCCATGGTGGTAGGTATGTGGATCGATACGTCGCTTGCCGTCAGGCAAATTGGGGCATCAATCCAAGGTCTAAGCAGTTTGAGTCCTGATACGGTCGGCGTTAAATGCAAGGAGGAGCGGGAATTTGGGGGAAATGATGGGCGGGAGATAACCGCCGTTGAATCTATTGATACGTTAGAGGTGATAAATGCGATCAGGAGTGAACTGCAGCCTTTGAGTCTGCGCATGAACGACTTGGATGTGAGAATTGGCTCATTGGTAACATCCTATCGATCTGGATCCAAGCAAACTGGAGCAAACAATTCAATGCCGCCAGGAACATTGATACTTCCCGATCCCCAGGATTTTCAGTCGAGTGGCGCCCCACCGTTCGCGGGAGGTGAAATATCTTCCAAGTCGCTTGCGATTTTCCATAAAGCCCTTAATGAAAACGCAGAACGTGTCCAGCAGAGAATCCAAGCCGAAACGGATATTGATAATCCTGATCCTGCGGTGATACAGCGTATCATGTTCGAATCTCAGGCAGATTTAGCTTCTGAACTCTCGATGCTTTTACCGAAGGAGGATTATGAGGCCGTTCTCCCACCGGTATTGAATCCCAAGATGAAGCACTAGGTCTCTCTTAAGAATTCCTTGTTCAGCCCATGAATGACCAGACATGAGGAGACGATCCAATGAACGCGATTCGAGTTTTTTTCATAACATTTGTTTTTGGTTTCTTCCTTCATGGTACTGCTGCCCTAGCCGATGAGTCCGCGGGTTCGGCAGCGCTCTCCCTCTTGGATGGTGGCTCTGCTGAAGCGGCGGAGTTAACGGTTCCCGATGTATCCGCCGAATTAGCTTCGATTCCGGAAGGTGAAGCATCGGCGGATGAAGGGCGGGCAGAAACCTTAAGCTATCTTCGTTTAGCCACTCAATATCAGGCATATCAGGACTATTACGCGGTCCTCGCCCTGCGCTATAACAATAATACCTATAGATACTATCAGTATTTATACGCGTACTATGCGTATTTATACTCATATTACGCATACATCTATGCTCCTTCTGGAACGACGATGAAAACCTATGCTAACTATGCCACTAGTTATCAATATTATGCATATTTTTATGCGTATTATGGTTATGCTTACAATACGCAAAATTATGCATATACTTCTTCCTATTATGCCTATCTTGCCGAAATATACTGCGGGTATGCCAACTATATGGCGGCACTCAACCAATAAGAAAATCGATCCAAAAGGGTTCAGTTAGACCATGTAAGGCTGGCTTTCCGTGGCCTCAATTACGCTCGAAAAGATGCTGGGGTTGCGGAAAGTTAGCATATGTGTATCTATCGGTCCACGAATCGGGTAAAATACCAGCGTCGACCTAATGACGCTGTTTTACCGATGATAATCTATGTGAGGTTTTTTTTGCATCGGTTTCATCGGTAAGCGCTTCCTAAGATTGAAGGCGAATTTTGCCTTCCCAGCCTTGACTGCTGGTCTATGGACATGCAGATTATGGTCCTCGGCTTGCATCGATTGACTGATGAATCCAAGTAACGCAGGATCATCACTAAACTCGCGTATCATCTATCTTGCCTCCAACGCCCTGGGTACAGGCACGAATGTCAGCAGCACGGACCCGGCACAAAACGACTAAATATATGCACGCTGGATTGTCGAAGAGGCGGCATGTCGTTACTAACGGTTTATGCTTCGCGGTCTCATCGATAAAATGAAGCTGGTTTCAAATGACTTACAGCGGGCAAAGGTGTCAAACATGGGTACGAGAGCCGCTAGTGAAAGATGCGATATTCAGAAACCACTCCTTACGGAAGTGGATCGAAGGAAATCCCTCCAGGAAAAAAATATAACGATATTGACTGAAGAAGTGGCACTGCTGAGCCGCTGGCTCAGTGAAATTGAGCAAGATGCCTTTGCGACACGCGCTTCCTTGCGCTGGCGGATTGGTGACGGTATCGTCGGTCTTATTGAATGCCTGTTGTTTCGGTCAAAGCCATATCTGGCGTTAGACCACTTACTTGATGTTTTGAGGGGGTTTGTTGCCTGGCAGCGCAAGCGTGACATCATTCAACCAGTCCGTAGGCGAGTGAACCCAACCCAACTAGAGATTCATACCGCTCACACAACCGCCCAACCAAGGAGTGGGCTGATATCACCCACGGATGTAACGCCTAAGGTGTTTACCGACTGGCAGTACGTGCGGGGTCTATGCAATATATGCGGACAGCCCGCGCGATTTTTCTTTTCCGACCCTAGCCTATACCGTGAACAGTTGGTATGCGAGCATTGCCGGAGCACGAGTCGGTATCGATCCATCGCTCGGGGGATCTTGATGGCCCTGAAAGAGTTCACCGGAATTGAGGCTGAGGCCTTGGCCTTGCTGCCCAAGGAAGGTAAAAATCCCGTACGAATTTATGATACGCAGCAGGCATTTCGGTTTGAAGTTTGTGCTTACCCGATTCCTGATTTTTTGCGCAAGTGTAATTGGATCAGTCTGACGCTGTCCTCGTACAATCCAGCCAAGCCACTCGGTGGCAACCTTTCGCCAGATACGACTAATCAAAATCTCGAGCGGCTTACCTTCGCGGATAATAGTTTTGATATTGTCATTACAAGCGATGTCATGGAGCATGTTAGATTAGATACCCAAGCACATGCTGAGATTGCTCGCGTGCTTTGTCCCATGGGCATATACCTCTTCACCGTTCCTCACAACTGGGCTTGGCCTCATAACCTCATCCGGGTTGATATAGTTGACCCCGGTGATCCGACTTCTGATGTGCATCTTCTGCCAGCCGAGTATCACGGAGACGCTAATAGCCCCAGTGGTGGGGGTGTACTCGCTTATCGTGCCTATGGTCGAAGCCTGCAGTCAGAACTAGAGACCCTGGGCTTCGCATTAAATTATAGTAAACAAGATTTTGATCGCATCGCTATCATGAACACGGAGCTCTTCTATTGCCAACTCGGGCTATAGGAATTTTCCGATTTCACCGCCTGGCCGTCCTTCAGATGGCATGTTTTGAATGATAATATTACAAGTATCTCCAAAGCCATGTTATCCAATGAAGAGACAATATTAATTTCCGTTCATATCCCCAAGACGGGGGGTACGAGTTTTTCGTCAATTCTACGAGACTTGTATGGGGCTGGTTATCTGGAGGATTACGAGTGGATCGATGATCGCCCTGACTGGATGATCAATGGATTAGATCGCTTAAGTGATAAGGAAATCATGGATTCAATTCAAGGCGTCCGTTGTATCCATGGGCATTTCCTGGCCGAAAAGTATGCCCGCCTTCAGTATATATCCGGTTTATCGGTCCGATTTGCTACTTGGCTCCGGGATCCAATCGATCGGGCGGTGTCGATGTACTACTTTTTGCGTAGATTGAATACTCCAGACGAAGAACAGGCGGATTGGGAGCGTACCGCAAAAGAGCTTGATCTGTACAACTATTTTCTGCGCACCCCTTATGGATGGTCTGGCCAGAGCGATCAGTTGCGCAACTTTGATGTTAAGCGATTTGATTTTATTGGTATTATGGAAAGATATCAGGAATCGATCCAGTTGTTCCTCAGCTTATTCGCAAGCCCGGAAACAAGGGTTAAGATTCCACATGAACTCCAAAATCAACAGAGGAAGACCGATCATTATGAGGTAGATGGGAAAGTTCGACAGCGCTTGTTGGAGCTGAATTATCAGGATTACTATCTATACCATGAGGGGCTCAATATTTTTGAAAATGCAATGATGTGTTTGAAAGGCAGATCCCCTGTTTAAGTGCATGGATTTCAAGCTAGAGATTAATGGTTGATTTGAACCTTCGCTCCGAGGTGGCAGATGTTTCTAGACGAGGATTCCCCGATCACTATTGAGTCGAACACCCTCGGTTTCCGGAGAAAGAGCGCTCCCGTGCGATGGGAGACCTACCGCCTCGGTGTAATCCCCCGCCTTGGCTTTGCCCTCGAGACTGGTTACGTTGCGGTCACTCCACCGTTCACCATTCGTGCAGGCGATATATGCGCTTTGACCATGGGTCCACATCCTGAATCGGTTGTCAATGGTGCTCGATTTGTTGTTCTGTGGCGTCGGCGTGGCGCTGTCGGGGCGGGCAATGGAGGTAAAACTATTCTATTTAAAGGGGTGATGCTAGAGGTTGCGCCGGAGGAGCCCTGGATGACATGGCAGTTCCCCATCGATAAGGTGGGCGGAACTACAGGGTCCATCATTATCAGGTTTTCGCGGGAATTCTTGCCTTTCCGCGTGCCAAAAAAAATGGCTATTTACGATATTACGGTCAGTGACGCCGGATCCCTGCAATTGGAACAGGCACGATCGTTTCGGGCGCTACGCATCCGTAATGAGCAAGCAAATTTTGACGCATATTATCAGCATGTTATGTTCCAACAGGCGGTGGATAACCAGAAGCCAGAGCCATCCGATGAGCGGGGCTCGGCGACTAATGCCACAGCCCCACAGCCAGTTGCGCTGGATATGAGTCAGGCGCCCCAGCCGCCTTCCCTTCCTACGCTTTCAGTTACCCACTATTCGCGCGCCCGGTTAGTTGAGCGCATACATTTAGAACCTCCCCCTTTTGGATGGCGACTGGGTTCGCGTGTTAGAGCATTCCGTGCCGCGCGCCCTCCGGGTGACGCGACAAAGGTGCGGGTTCTTTCTATCTGTAGTGGAGCCGCGCGTATCGAGGCATCAATGATAAGGCCGCTTCCGGCTGATGCAGTCAGCCTGACCCTAATGGACGTGAACAGTAACCTGCTCGAGCTTGCGCGTTGCTCTCTAGCATCTTGGGGGGAGGTAGAAACAATCGTTTCCGACATCAATGCCCTCGATCTACAAGGGCGCGAGTTCGATATCGTTATATGCGTGTCTGCCCTGCATCATGTCGTCGAACTGGAGCATGTACTCGGAGAAATTGCCGATGCCCTAGCGGAGGAGGGAGAGTTCTGGAGCATCGGTGAGACACTTGGTAGAAATGGCGGTCGCATGTGGCCCTTGGCTTACCAGGTTGCTGACAATTGGTTCCGTGGGCTCGACGATCCTTACCGTCTGAATCGCGTTACTGGGGTTATCGACCAAAAGCTTCCCGATCTCGACTATTCTATCGGTTGTTTTGAGGGAATCCGTTGCGAGCAAATTGAGCCAGTACTCTTAACCTACTTCAAGCCTGTACAGGTTACTAAACATAATTGCATTATTCATAAGTTATTTAGCCCTAGCTACGCTGACAATTATGATATGTCTATGAGTGGGGATTGTGCTATCGTGGAGACTGCCATTGATCTCGAGGTAGACCTCCATAGTCAAGGCCAATTCGGTACAGAATTGAATGGCATTTTTACGAGGCGCTAAGCCTAATCGCGTCGCTCGTCGCTCGTTACTGGGTTCCTAAGGTTTATGGGTTCACGTCCCTTTACTCGTAACCTTCTTACCCTGGTTGGAATGGCTAAGCGTTGGTTACAGAATCCATCACCACTTTGGGGTGGAGATACCTATGAAGGAGGGCTTGCGATTGCCCTGTGCTGTACGACGCATTCTTAACCCCTATCGATGAAAAACCCTTGCCAGAATTATCAGGTTAAGGAGAGAGGGCCTCAAAATAGTCAGAAGCGTCAAGGGGTATGATCCTGACCACCACTGGGCTGCAAACCCCTGACTCAAGCACCGAAATCTCACAGGGTAATTCCGTGCCAGGAACCACGTGATACTTCATTAGATATTTTGGTCCAACGTACCAACTGTTGTTAAGGGTAAACGCATACTCCTTGTCCATTAAGGAAGCCAAACCGGAGGGCCAAGTCTCGCCACTTGGCATGCATTTGAACCAGACCTCTAATCCAGCGTAACCCGGACCACCAATGATTAAGGATTGCCCAACAGAGGCTGGCGTGCGCTGAATGCGGGTAATGGTCGCCTTCCCTGGATAAATTTGATAGGTACATGGCCCACCATCCGCCCCCTGTTTTTCGCATCGCTGAGGCGAGGCATCACTAGCACTCATGAATATGGTTGCTCCTATTCCACATATAATAGCGAGTGTTGTCAGGCCCAAGCGTGATTTGGCAGTCATCTTAAGTATCTCCAAAGCACCGTATATATGGCGTTTACTTCAATCAATTGGCCCTTTTGATGAACGGCACAAAATGTCCTTGGGTGCATTTACCAGCGTCCGCCCATGGCGCTAGAAGTTGGTTTGTGCACATTTTAGGCTAGTACGCGGTGAGTCTAACGTCAAGGTGCGCGATCGATTTCAAGGCGCTTTCAACCTGGTCACTGGTCCTGTCCCAGTCAAAGCGTTGAATCAGCGCTGGCTGGTTACTGGCGATGTGTGTTTTGATCTGTTCGTGATCTTCAATGATCCGCCCTAAGGCATCGGTAAGTGCGTCGATATCCCCAGGGGATACCAAGTATCCATTTTCCCCATGAGATACGATATCCGAGATGCCACCAATGCGTGAGCCGATGATTGGACACCCGGCCACCAAGGCCTCGGCCAATACCATGCCAAAGGATTCGCTGGTCGTCGTACTTGGTAAAACCGTCACCATAGCAGATGCATACCAAGTTGCAAGTGTTTCACGATCAAGAACTGGACCCAAAAACCGGACGCCGGGATAGTCACCAGATGGTTTTGGACCAATAACAGTCAGGCCAACTTCGGGGAAGCGGGCGTGGACGCATTGCCAAGCCCGATAAAGCAGCTTAAACCCCTTAGAACGGACATCAGCCTTGCCGACAAACAGGAGGTATGGCGGGCAATCGTAACGTCGAGCTCGTGTCATGGCCTCATCGACGCCAGGTTCAGCATACCGGATCGGAATGTCATTGAGCTCGCTCAGCCAAGGGGAAGCTTGAAGGTATGTCAGACTGCTTACCAGGAGGCAATCGATGCTTGCAAGCGTGGCCCTTCCGATAACGCGATGATAGGCAAGCCCTAGCAGCTTTCTGAACCAGTCATCGCCCGTGACGTCGCTGTGATAGACCAGGCAGACTGGGATTCCCCTCGTACGGGCTTTTCTGACCACTAGGTCGACGAGTCCTGGCACTGACCAGTGAGCATAAATGACATCTGGCCTCCATTGCTCCAATAATCTGGAGACTTGGCGTGCCCACAGGAGGTTGAAGCCTGCACTAAAAAAACGCCATGGAGAGCTTATTTGGCCAGAACTCTCAGTATCGTCCGCATGCAGGGTTTGGATCTGTAGTCCACGCCGACGCAGGCGCACCAGGGTTTCGTGTAGATAGCGTTCAGCGCCCCCTACTTCGATCCTTCCGTACTGGGATACCGCTAATACCCTCAGTGCGCGCAAAGGGTGACGGGTTGGGCTCATTAGGGTTTTATCGCCTTTGGCTCTGTGTCCAAAAGATCAAGCATCAGTTGGTGAAGGCGCGCCGCCTGGGCAGACCAGGTGTATTCCATAACCTTATCCATGCTAAGGTCAAACGAGCAATCCAGTTGCCCGGATCTCCATGAAGCATTCATTTCATTGATCGCTTGGGCTATCAGCATCGGCTCGGCTGCGGTGCTGCGCCCGCGCCGAATTTGCGCAAGAAAAGCGGGAACCGGATCAGATGGGCTTGATGCGATATGTAGAATCGGGCGGGCAGCACCGAGATACTCATAGATCTTGCCGGGCACCTGATCGTTCTGACGATTCCCTAGGTTAAGCAATACGTTGGCGCTTCGTTGCCACGCGAGGCAGTACTCATGCGACAGCTTACCGAGTAGTATCACCCGTTCGCCAAGTGGGGCGAAATCTGTTGCATAGCCACCCAAATCGCCTATGATCACAACCTGCACCCCCTCAACCTGAGTCAGCGCGTCAATCAATGGACTCGGCTCACGAAATCCGCGATAAAAGGTGCCCGTAAACAGAAGAGTAAAGCGATCCATTGGCCAGGGGGGGGGGTACTTGGATATTTCGCCAGTGCCGGGTGCGTCGAATCCTTGCCGTACCAGTAAAAAACGATCGTTAGGCACGCCGTGTCGTCGTGCTAATTGCGATCCGGCGGATTCCGTGGTCACCATCACTCCATTCGCGCTACGGCAAGTCCGTGCTTCGAGGGCACGGTCTAAAGGCGTTCGCCATCGTGGAGTGTAAGGTGCTAGGAGAGGATCCGCAAGATCCGCGATCCAGGGTATCCCCCAAGCACGCCGAGCAAGCAGCCCTAACAGAAGGTCGACACCTGGTTCATGAGAACTGATCACCAAATCATAATGATACCGACGATAAAGGGCCTTGGCCCGGCGCCACGCAAAGGGTAACCATTCGGTTCTCAAGTCGGGGAACAGGATCTGATCGAGCAGGTTCCTGATCCCACGATAGAGACGCAAGGGCAGGGCATCTGCAGCGATCATGGGTCGCTCCAAATTCAGCCGGCACCGGTCCTCCTGCAGTACTGCCTTGTCCAGCGACAAACGTCCTCCTAGCCAGCCGGAAAATGCTACAAAAGGACCAGGAAAACAGCGATGAATGCGCACTAGCTCACCCATGATCGGGCGAAAACCCCAGATGTCGCGAATACGAGGTGCCAAAACATCTACTTCAACACCGCGGAAGGCCAGTTCACGACAGAGGTAGGCCCAACGCAGTGACTGCGCAGCTAACACTGGCGGGAAATCGTAGGCAAAGATTAGTACCCGCATGAACCCACTGCTCCATGGACCAAGGCCAGTAATATTTCGATCAGTGTTAGATTACAACAAGGCTATTGGTTATTAAACTTTTCCAGGGATCGTAGTGATGACGAGATCTACCCGCCGCATCCAAGTATTTTCGGCAACCAGGGGCGCAAGACGCTCACGATATTTTAGGGCACCGAGTAATGCGCGTATCTTTACTAGCTTGTCGGCAAAGTCTTCGGGCCTATTGGCTAAAAGGACCTCGAAGAAAGCGGCGCATTCGTGCATTGGCGTTGTCACCACGCCGCGTCCACCGGCGAAATATTCAAATAGCTTCAGGGGGGATGTGGCTAGCGTGATTTAAGTAATTTGAAACGAAACCATCGCGGCATCGAACAAGTGCAAATACAGGCAACTCGCCATAATGCCGCAGCCCCTGCCAATGGACATTCACTAAATCCGCGATGCCCGATGCCGAGAATCTGCCATCGAGGTTTGGACCGATGAGCATAAAAGATTAATCCAACGGTGTCCGGTTAAAGTCATAGGTAGGCCCTCAACATAGGCGCTAGCTCG
>ERZ1645187.4632-NODE-4632-length-11005-cov-17.895068_pt1 | contig 11005 bp, 11 predicted proteins | sample MGYA00575352_ERZ1645187 | MGnify/ENA primary metagenome ERZ1645187 (study PRJEB40837, sample SAMN11349314) | freshwater sediment metagenome | isolation source: river sediment | host: Sediment | place: India: Wazaribad , New Delhi | collected 2017-02-21 ... | reverse complement strand
GTAAGTCGCTAAGTTCGCTAAAGTTGCTAAGTTCGCTGAAGTCGCTTCGTTCGCTCAGTTCGCTCCGTTCGCTAAGTTCGCTAGAGTCGCTAAAGTCGCTAAATCTCAAAACAACAAAGGCACAAAGTCGCTAAGGTAGTTGCGCCAGTTTTTCCAGATATGCCCTCCTTCCGATTCATAATAGCTATAGGGAAACGACATGCTGTCTAACTTTTTACGAAAATCAACACCGGATTGATACAAAAAGTCGGTTTTGCCCATACCAATCCAATAAAGCTTGAATCCCAACTCTTTCTGCTTCATCAGTGTTGCATCAATGGCTTCGTAAACCTTGCTCTGCGCTCCCTGAGCAGGAAGTATTGCAGCCGAAAAAAGACCAATATAATCAAAGGCGTCAGGATAATAGCGTGAGATATGCATGGCATGAAACCCACCCATCGAAAGACCGGCAATGGCGCGGCTGCTTTTTTTGCTTTCGGCCCTGAAATGGGTTTCAACATACGTGATGATCTCAGAAAAACCTGCTTCATACGTGCCATCCATCGTTTTGGCTACCATAAACTGTGGCTTGTAGAAGCCATCGCTCCCCTCGCCCGGAGCAGCATCCTGAATCACATTGCCGTTGGGCATCACAACAATCATGGGCTTTGCCTTACCCAAAGCGATGAGGTTGTCCATAATTTGAGCCGTCCTGCCCAGCGAAATCCAGGCTTCTTCGTCGCCACCGGCTCCGTGCAGCAGATAAAGCACCGGATATTTTTCATTGCTCTCTTCATAACCCGGAGGTGTGTAAATAGTGATGCGGCGCTGCATCCCAAGCGATGGAGCATCATACCAGCTGCGCCTCACCGTTCCGTGTGGTACTTTTTTCACCTTGTAAAGTCCGCTTTGCGCGTCTTCGATGAGAAAAATATTGGTCACCGATGCAACGTCTCGTATCAGAAACGGATTGTTGAGGTCGGGGGTTCTGATGCCGTCAACAATAAAAAAATAGGAATAAAGCTCGGGCAAAAGCGGCGAGGTGGTATAGGTCCATACACCGTTTTCGTTTTTCGTCATGGCTTCGGTGCCGGGCGTCCAACCCTGGGCAGGCATCCAGTCGCCACTGAGTTTCACTTCCTTTGCTTCAGGAGCCAAAATCCTGAATATGACCGTGTTGTTTAAACCAATTTCTGGCGATTGAATGTCCTGTCCGCCAAAAATTGACTGCTGCGACGCTGCCTCTAAGGTAACAAACAGCGCGAGAAAAAGAAAAATTTTCGCAGTATTAAGCATCATATTGTATTGTTAAGTGAATAGATTCATGATGGACTGTGTATAAGTTAACGGCCAATGGCCATCGTTTGGATTGCTTTCCCATCTTGTAACGCCCTGGCATCGGGCCGCAGCATCCGGCTTTTTTCGGCATTTCATTTCAAAATAAAAACTAACTCCATTGAGGCCTTGTATCGGATGACATGGCAGAGCCGGTGCTCAAAACAAACTTAGCAGGTTCGCCACCAGATAGCCGAGATAATTGCCCACCACATAGCCGATGATGCCCATGGTGATGCCCGGGATGATGATTTCCTTGTTTTTGAGTGCGCCGGCAACCACAGGAACGAATGGCGGACTGCAGATCATGGCTGTTGAGGTGATGATCACTGTGTCGGAGTCAATCTTAAAGATGCGTGCCAGCACCACCTGCATGGCCAATGAGCCAAAAACTGCCATCGTCACATAAGCAAACAAGCCAGGGGTGATGCCGCTGAAGTTTCGTACATCTGCCATTGACGACACCACAAGACTGAAAATCAGGATGAGGTACATGCCCGATTCAAAGGTCTTCTCAATCTTATTGACCGACGGAAGCAAGGAAGCCAAAAGTCCGAGCGTGGTGATGGCCAGAATCACAACAACCATCGTCATCTGCTCACTGGCAAGTGTACTCAGTCCCACTGCCACCCCAAAGATCAGGATTGCCAGCCCGTAGGCTCTGAGAAGCGGAATAAACACGGCTTTGCGAAAAATACCCCAGAAAGGGTCTTTGCCATCGAGATCGCGGATGCGCACCTCGTCTTGTTTATATGGATAAGCCGGAAGCACCTTGTTGAAGAGTTTCTGACCCACACTCATCAGGAAGGAGAGATAAGCCACGCCGATAATCAGGTCGTAGGTATGGGTGAGGATATAGGTGTTGGCATCCACATCGAGCATCATCTTGAGCGAAGCCAGATTGGGCGTGCCGCCGGTATAAACCCCGATGAGCATGCCCGAAACTTTCCACAAGTCTTTCATGCCGAATCCGCGAAAGATGAAATACCCGGCCACCACAACCACAACCACCGAGAAGATGCCCGTGAGGAGTGCGATGAGATTCTTGCCGGCCATCTTGCCCCATTGTTTCACATCAGCCGAGAACAACACAAGCGGAATGGCTAACAAAATGGTGATGCTCATGAGCAAATCGCGTAGTTTGTAGATTTTAAAAGCCAGAAACTGACTGTTGGTGATATCGCCCGATGAGAGCAATGCTGCTATCTCGTTGCCGTCAGCTTTGGGATGCAACAGCATATACTCATGCAGAAAACTTCCCATACCCGGTAAAATTCCAATATTACCAATCAGTAGCCCAATCAGATAGGCAATGATTACCGACCCAAGCTTGTTGACAAACGGGAAACTGTGACACAGATGAAGGATCAGGATGGGGGTTAGCACATAAAAAAGTGCAAGCGCGATGATTGTTAGTTCCATAGCAGCAGCTTAAGCAGCAAAGGTAATCAAATTCGCAATAAAACAAATACTGCAATACTGCTACTTTGACGAAGCTGAAAATTCCCTTTCCCGCACAGCTTTCATCCAAACCGCGCTCAATGTATGTCTCTTATTAAGTACTGTTATTTTATTCACATAAAAATTGCCGGTTTTGTAAAATTTCCATTTCTTTGCAACCGATATGCAAAAATTACATAACGGATAACAAATCACACATTCAAAATATGAAAACAAAATCATTGCTACTGCTGAGCTGCTTCCTGATGGCAGCCATTATCTTTGTTTCCTGCAAAAAAGACGAAGACGAAAGCCCTAAGAAAAATATTGCCACACTGGGGGCTCAGGACAACACAACTGCCGGCGGATTCCTTTCTGTTAGCACAAAAACAGTTTATACGATGGCACAAGCCTCTGAACATCAGGATAAAGTGGATATTCTGTGCTTTTTTGAAGAAGCAGGTGGCAACAATATCGCCATTGCAGCTCCGGGCACAGGCATCACAGGAATCTTTTCCGGAAACCAGGCTCCTGAAAACTGGACCACAAAAAATCAAACCTATTTCACAAACCCTGCCACTGAGATCACCACAGCCCAGTTTGACCAGTTAGTTGACGGTGATGCTGTGATTCAAGGGTATTATGATGAAACTGTAACAAGTGGCAACCGTAAGAAAAAGGACCTGAAAGTAGATGATATTTATGCATTTAAAACAGCTGCGGGCACCTACGGATTACTCAAGGTGACTGCTGTGGTGCAGGGTGCCACAGGAGCTGTAACGTTTGAGTACAAACTGAAATAAGAATATTCAGGCTTTGGAAAACCGTGCGAATGTGTTTTGCAAAGTCGCACACTAATACCCACAGAATGCAGCGGATTTTTTTCTGGCTTTTGCTTTTGATCATACTGGGATGTAGCAAAGCAGAACAACCTTCCCTGAAACCCATTATTATAATGAAAACGGGCTCCTATACTGTCAATGGCAGCAAGGTGCCCCCGGGAGGGAGACTCAGCTTTGGCATCACTGCTTCGGGAGGCGGAGCAACGTTAACCAATCTGTTGATTCACAGAAAGTTGGGCGATCAGGTAATCACCGAGCTCGACAAAGGCATCTATATCAACGAAGGCGGACTCAGCATTGACTTCACGGCTGTGAAGGGTATGGCAGAAGAAGAAGACTGGACCTTTATGGTCATGAATGCCAATCGCGACACTGCTATGGCTCAGGTTCAGGTGTTGCTTGGCGAAGGATCGGCCTGGGGTTCATTGCTGCATTTTGAGTCGGTTGTATTGGGTATGCAGCACAATGGCAGCCTGCCAAACTACCTTGATCTTCACAATGGCATGTCATATACACAGGAGCAAGTGCAGGGTCACGAAGCAGAAATAGACCTGGTGGCTTTTGTTTATACCACGGGAGGAATCATATCTCCTACACTTTGCTGCCCGGCTTATTCCGGCAGCAGCTCCGTGACAGGGCACTACCCTGCCATTGCCGGCTGGGTTGTGCGTAATTCTACCCTGTATGATTATTATACCTCTGACAATCAACTCATCAGTGCCGAAACTTTTGATGCTGCAGTCAACGACAGTCTCCTTGTAACTGCCTTTAACCCTGGCAATGTCAGCGGATTGTGCAAATATGCGTTTGCAGGTCGTGTGATTCCTTTCAGAACCGAGGAGGGCAAATATGGCCTCATCAAGGTAAAACATGCCGATGAGTTGAGCGACGGAGCAATTGAATTGGAAATAAAAATTCAACAATGACAAGGAAAGCTTTGGTTCTTTTGACCTTGCTTGGATGTTTTGCTTCAAGCCTTATTGCCCAACACAGAGCCGAAGGGGTGGTGCTGGAACATGGTAGCCGCCTGCCTGTGGCAGGAGCACATGTGCGCATTGGTCCGAAGGTGACTGCCACCGACCTGAAAGGTTTTTTCAGTATTGACGGCCTTGACCCTGGTTTACAAACCATCACCGTGACTGCAATCGGTTTTGAGGAACACATTGCTTCCTTGCAACTCGGGCCGGGGCAGAAGCAAGAAAAGTTGACAATTCTCCTTAAAGAAAAAATGCAGGGACTCGATGAAGTGGTGGTTACAGCCACGCGCAGCGAGAACCGTATAAGTGATATCCCCGGAAGGATTGAAATGATTAGTCCGGAAAAATTGCGGCTCACAGCCAGTCAATCCATTGACGAAGTGCTTGCCCTTTTGCCCGGGGTGACCGTGAGCCGTTCGTTTGGCCTTTTTTCGCATAAGTCAACAGTGAGCATGCGTGGCCTTGGTGGCAACGAACAAGCACGAACACTTGTGCTTGTGGATGGCATTCCGGTCAATAAAGCTGATGGGGGATCGGTGAACTGGAACCTTATCTCAATGCTGGATATTGAGCGGGTGGAATTGTTGAAAGGACCGGGCTCAGCGCTCTATGGCGGCAATGCGATGGGCGGTGTGATCAATGTAATTCGCCGGAAACCTTCTCACAAAACAGAGGCTAACCTTGGCTTGTCGTATGGCACCTACAACACCCGTGGCATCAAAGCGAATGCAGGTCGCCAGCATAACTCAGGCTTGTTTTGGTCGGCCGGTGCATTTGTCAGGGCATCAGATGGGTATATAACCCAGTCATGGGCCGACAGACAGGCCAATCCATATATTGTGAAATCTGCCTTTGATGAAAAAATGATGGCAGTGAGAGGGGGTTACAAAAAAAGCGATCGCTTCGAGGTGAATCTTGATTTAAGTGTTTTCGATGACCGCCGCGAAACCGGTGAAAAAGTCAATCAGCCACATGGCAATACCACCGACCACGATAGCTACCAGTTCAGAGCAGCATTTGCCGGCAGGGAAGCAAATTGGAACTGGTCGGCAGCGCTGTTTTACCTCAACGAAAACTACAAAAGGGTGAGCGAATGGCAGAAAGACGACTACACATGGTACGATGTACGTTCTTTGCGCGAAGACCTTGGTTTGCTCACCGCATTGAGCCGCAATGTGGGTCGCCACAGCCTCACTGCAGGTTTCGACATACGCCATGGAGCTGTGGATGCCTCCGACATTTATTACACCTCTACTGATCAGGTTGATAACAAAGGCAAAATGCGTTTCCTTGGCTTTTATTTCCAGGACCAGTTGCACTTTTTTGACGATAAACTACAATTAATAGCGGGTTTACGCTACGATGAGGCCCTTTTCTATGATGCTGCTTTTGTGATTCATCAGCCTTCGGCTGAAACCAGATTTATGTCGTCCTACCAATTCAGTGGGTTGTCTGCACAGCATTGGGGTGCCATGAGTCCGCGCCTCTCAATACAGTACAAACCCCACAACAACTTCAGGGTCTTTTTAAGCTACAGCAGGGGATTCAGACCATCGGTGCTCGATGATCTGTGCCGCTCGGGCAGGGTGCGCGGCGGTTTCAAAGTGGCTCGTCCCAACCTAAAACCCGAATCTATTGACAATCTTGAAGCTGGTGTTGACTACCGTCCGACAGAACTACTTCACATGACTGCAAGCATATTTTATGCAGCCGGCCATGACTTTCTTTACTACGTTTCTACCGGCGACAGTATTGACATGGGCTTTGGGAACAGACCGGTTATGATTCGCTCCAACATCTCTGAGGTAAATATCTATGGTTTTGAAGGATCGGTGAACAGCAGTCCGCTGTCTTTTTTGAATCTGACGGCAGCGTATGCATTCACTGTATCGAAAATTACCGGATATGCTGCTTCTTTGGCAGTGTCGGGTGTGGATCTCACCGGAAAAACGCTGGCTGATGTGCCACGTCATACCTTCACGGCAGGAGCTTTTGCACGCCTCAGCTTTCTCGACGCCGGACTTACTGCCCGCTATACAGGCAAAATGTTTGTGAATGACCAGAATAGCTACGATGACCTCGTTTTAAGTAACCAATACCCTGCTACCTTCACTCTTGATCTGAAGCTGAGAAAATCCTTTCTCAAACATTTCGACCTTGGCTTCACAATACAGAACCTGCTTGATCAAAAGATATATGAAAGCAAAGGTGCAGTTGGACCGGGCCGGTTTATGCTTGTAGATCTAAGTTGCCACTTATAATTGCTCGGGCGCATCATCATTTGATGCATCTTCGTTGTCGCTGATGCGCTGCAACTGCGCCATCATTTGCTGAAACACACGCTCCAGTTCAGGCTCTGCCTGCGCGTACAGGCTGTCGAAAAACGATACTATCAGCTCACCTTTTTCGGTGAGCCTGGTATGTCCGCCTTGCTCACCTCCGCGGATTTTGTGTATGACAGGAAAACCGAGCCGTTCTTCAAGCTTTTTTAAGTTATCCCAGGTTTGCCTGTAGGCATAACCACGGTCCTTTACTGCCGATTGGATGGAGCCGGTATCCCGTATTGACTTCAGAAGCAGCCACTTGCCTTCGCCCATCAAATTCTCCCCCACTTCGGTTTCGAGCCAGAATTTATATTTCAGCCGCAGGCCTTTCGATGTGTTCATGGTTTTTTTAGCAATAATAAGAATTTTTCAACATTTGTTTGTATGCTTTATCATTATACTTTGCAAGTTGAAGACCCGTATCAACTTAGATGACCCGGATTCACACAACTCCTTCTTAAGTACCAGCGCAAAAACTACAGGGTCCAGGGGCACATCCCGAAAACAATGATTGTCAAAAGTTTATTGGGCTAATTCAATGTCATCTGTCGTAAAATACTCACTGCTTTGGTAACATAACTGAAAGCGCAATATTTGTTTCCGCGGATTTTCCTGCGTATTATTTAAAAGCACTCTAAATTAGAGATTTATATCGTTACATAAAACTAATTTCTGAACTTTGCGATATGCAAAAATTACCTATCGCCAGTCATATGAGAAATGTTTTAAAACAGTTGATTGCCCTGTGCTTGATATTCCTGGTCACAGGAATGCAGCCCAATAAAAGCCGGCATTATGATGCCATCACTTCGGCTACCGTTAAGAGCAACGGAAACAGCATTTACCACCAATCACAAGCTTTCGAATTTCAAAGCGGAAGCCTTGAAATTCTGGGTGAAGTGGAAAAGCCCGGTACTGTTGATCTATCAGCATTATACCTCCACGAAGTTGTTGTGAAGGAAAGCGAGATGAAAGGTGATAGCGTTGTATTCATTGGTGCGTACCGCTACACCGGCTATTCCTTACTCGATATCCTCAATCCATACATTTTGAAAAAGAAGAATGCTGAATTGTTCCGGCCCGTGATTGATGCTTATGTTGAGATCGAAAATGCTGACGGAGAGAAGGTTGTATTTTCATGGAGTGAAATTTTCCATGTGAATCAATTGCATCAGATCTTGATTGCAACCGGTGGAAGTCAGGTGAATCCTCATAAAAAACAAGTGGAATATCCCAGAGCTGAAAAATGGAAAGTTGTTGCAGCCGGTGATCTGCGCAACAGCCGGCAATTGATCAACCCTGTGAGAATCACGGTTAGATCTTTTGACCGGAAGGACTATATCATCACAAGAAATCTTAAGCCTTTGTTTAGTCCGGAAGTCAGGCTTTGTGCTGATGCAACAGAAACTAAACTGATGAGCTGGCCAACCGTTGGGCAGTTGAAGCATTACGAGACCTTGTTTTACGGCATGGGAATGGGATACCACCCTTCTGAAAGTTTTTCAGGCTTGCCTCTCGATGACCTGGTGAGCGATGCATATCAATTGAACAGCAAGGAATTGCAACGCACGGGCCTCGTTTGTTTTGCCGGGCTTGACGGCTATCGCAGCTTGTTCAGTTTCAGCGAGTTGTTTAACAGGGTGGATCAGGTGCCGGCTGTTGTCACACGCACCGGCCCCGGCATTGAGGGTGGTATGTACCGCATTTTTCATCCATCCGACTTTTTTGCTGACCGTTCGGTGAAAGCGTTACAGGAAATCTATGTGTTTCAACCCGAGTAGCATCTGCTCTCGAAAAATCATGTAAGTAAAATTTGGAGCTCCGGTCTTTTACAAAAACCCAAGCTCCAGTTTTGCCTCATCGCTCAGCATGCTTTGGTCCCAAACGGGTTCAAAGGTGAGCTCAACCTGCACTGATCGCGCGTTTTTGACCAATCCCACTTTTTCCTGCACCTCCTGCGGCAGGCTTTCGGCTACAGGGCAGTTGGGCGAGGTGAGGGTCATCAGCACTTTTACATCGGCTTCATCGCTGATGCTTATCTCGTAGATCAGTCCCAGTTCGTAAATGTTGACAGGTATCTCAGGATCGTAAATGGTTCGCAATACGGTGATCACATCCACTTCGATGGCGCGTCGTTGTTCGGGAGTCATATAATTGTATTTATGCGTTAAACAAATCTAAGCTTGCCTTTGCCGGCAAGTGCGTTGCAAAAATACCTAAATTCCTGTTTCGGTTTAGCTTTCCATCTCGGGTATTGTGCCTTCAACAAGCAGGGGAGCTGCCGTTTTGGCAATGATCTCTTCAACGCTGACGCCCGGTGCACGTTCGAGTAGCCTGAACCCGCCGGCAGTGATTTCAACTACAGCCAGGTCGGTCACTATCTTTTTCACGCAGGCGATGCCCGTCAGCGGAAGGCTGCAGTACCTGAGGAGTTTTGAGTTGCCTTTGGGATCGGTATGCGTCATGGCCACGATGATGTTTTTGGCCGATGCCACAAGGTCCATGGCACCTCCCATTCCCTTGACCATTTTTCCGGGAATCTTCCAGCTTGAGAGATCGCCGTTTTCCGACACTTCGAACGCGCCAAGCACTGTCAGGTCTATATGTCCGCCGCGTATCATGGCGAAGCTTGTGGCGGAGTCGAAAAATGCAGCTCCTGTGGTATAGGTGATGGTTTGTTTTCCGGCGTTGATGAGGTCGGGGTCTTGTTCGCCCTCGTAAGGAAAGGGGCCGATGCCCAGCAAGCCGTTTTCGGATTGCAGGATCACCTGCATGCCTTCGGGAATATAGTTTGCTACTAATGTTGGGATGCCGATGCCGAGGTTCACATAAAAGCCATCCTGCAGTTCGCGGGCGATGCGTTTGGCAATGCCGTTTTTATCGAGTGCCATGTTGTAGTGCTTAAGGTTTGGGACGTGTGGTAACGAATTCGATGCGTTTTTCAAGATTCACAGCCTGAAAGATACGCTGCACGAAGATGCCGGGCGTATGAATCTGGTTGGGGTCGAGGGTGCCTGCCGGCACAAGTTCTTCCACTTCGGCAATGGTGATCTTTCCGGCCATGGCCATCGGCTGATTGAAGTTGTTGGCAGTGTGACGGTAGATGAGGTTGCCCAGCGTGTCGCCTTTCCATGCTTTGACAATGGCATAGTCGGCAGTGAGGGCGTGTTCGAGCAGGTGCAGCTTTCCGTTGAAAACGCGTGTTTCTTTGCCTTCTGCCACTTCGGTGCCGGCACCGGCAGGCACAAAGAAAGCGGGGATGCCTGCACCACCGGCACGGCAACGTTCAGCAAGCGTTCCCTGCGGGTTGAGCTCAACTTCGAGCTCGCCGCTGAGCATCTGGCGCTCAAATTCGGCGTTTTCGCCTACATAAGATGAGATCATCTTTTTTATCTGCCGGTTTTGAAGCAGCAATCCAAGGCCAAAATCGTCCACTCCGGCGTTGTTGGATATACAGGTGAGTCCTTTGATGCCCGAAGCTGCCAGTGCTGCAATGCTGTTCTCGGGAATGCCGCTCAGGCCGAAGCCGCCTAACATCAGCGTCATATTGTCGGCAATGCCTTCGATGGCAGCAACTGCGTTGGGATAAACTTTATTCATAGCTGAATTGGATTTTAATCAGTGAAACCGTTGTAGTTGTGTGTTCCGTCGCAATAGGGCCGCTTGTGCGAAGCACCGCAGCGACAGAGCGCAAACATGCTGTCTTTTATTTCTTTGTTGCCTTTTTGATCCACCACTTCAGCGGGCCCCTGCACCAGGGCAGGTCCGTTTGGAACGATCTGTATGCGCATCACAGCTGTTGATTTCGTCTCTTTGGTTTCCATGACTGAGTAGATAAAAGAATTGAAGCATTAGAAAACAGGCCCAAGATACTTCTTTTTTTAAACCTGCCGCCATTTATACGCTTGAATCGAATGAGATTTTTTTTTGAACCGAATATAGGTTTGTTACTAAAAAGTATTACTTTTGCAACCCTGTGAAAACAGAAGAGGCCCGGATGGCGGAATTGGTAGACGCGCTGGTCTCAAAAACCAGTGAGGTAACACTCGTGCCGGTTCGATCCCGGCTCCGGGTACAAAAAAAGACAGTTGAAAGACTGTCTTTTTTT
>ERZ1645187.4631-NODE-4631-length-11005-cov-23.026667_pt1 | contig 11005 bp, 9 predicted proteins | sample MGYA00575352_ERZ1645187 | MGnify/ENA primary metagenome ERZ1645187 (study PRJEB40837, sample SAMN11349314) | freshwater sediment metagenome | isolation source: river sediment | host: Sediment | place: India: Wazaribad , New Delhi | collected 2017-02-21 ... | reverse complement strand
CGAACGCATCCGGCTCTGGTATGTCGCGGCCACCCGCGCCCGCGAACTCCTCGTCCTACCCCGGCTCGACGTCAAGCCGTCGAAATCGGCCTGGATCGGTCTCGTAGACCTGTCGCTCGCCGACCTGCCCGGCTTGGACGTTTCCCACCTGCCTGCGGGCCTCACGGCCGCAGGTACGGGGGCGGGCAACACTCAAACGCGCGCGCTCTTCGCCGCAGAAGCCGAAGCCATCGCGGCCGCGCAGACGCGGTTGACTTGGCTCGCGCCCAGCCGTGACGAAAACGCCGCGGGGACCGTGCTGCGGGAAGAAGAAGCCGCGCTCTGGACGGGATCGGCCGACGATCAGCCCCCCGATCTGAGCCCAACCATCCTCGTCCAAGGTGGCCGCGAGCGCGGGCTGATCCTCCACAAACTCATGGAAGAGGTGCTGACCGGGGAAGTCCCAGAAGCGGAAGCCGCCCTGACCGAACGGGCTGACCACCTCATCCGCGCCCTCGGCCAACCTCCGGTCGCCGACCCGGCGACGGGGCTGTCGGCGCAGGAACTGGCGGCCTGTGTCTGTGTGGCCCGCACCCTGGCTCTGCCTGACATCGCGACCCTGAAGGCAGGCAAGGAACATCGTGTTCCGTTTACGGCGAGCCGATCGTAGCGGGTGGCGATGCGGCGGAAGTCCTTCAGGCGGCAGAACATGCGCTCGATGGCGTTGCGGTCGCGGTAGAGGTAGGGCGAGAAGCAGTTCTTCCAGATCCGGTTCGCCTTGGGCGGGATGTTCGGCATCGTACCCTTGGCCTCGATGGTGCGGCGGATGCTGTTGCTGTCGTAGCCCTTGTCGGCGTGCAGGATGCGGCACTTCGGAAGGCGTTCCAGCAACGTCGAAGCCGGCGTGCAATCAGCCACTTGGCCGCCGGTCAACAAGAAGGCGATCGGCCGGCAGAGAGTGTCGGTCAAGGCGTGGATCTTGGTCGTCCGCCCGCCGCGCGAGCGCCCGATCGCCTGGGTCTTCTCCCCCCTTTTCCGCCGGAAGCGGAGCGATGCGCCTTCACGGCCGAGCTGTCGATCAGGACGTGAGCCGGTGCGCCGGCCGCAGACGACAGAGCATGGAAGAGCCGCTCCCAGACGCCCTTCGCGGCCCATCGGACGTATCGGTTGTAGAGCGTCTTTCTCGGTCCGTAGTCGGCCGGGGCGTCGACCCAACGCCCGCCCGACTTCAGGACATGGACGATGCCGCTGATCACGCGGCGATCATCGACTCGCGGCTTTCCGCGGGTTTCACGCGGCAGATGCGGCGCAATCCGATCGAATTGCTCGTCCGACAGCCAGAAACGGTCGCGATTCATGCCGATCTCCCCTCGGAGACCGTGAATCACACTTCACATTGAGCCGATAGCCCTTTTATGGGGCCAGACCCTAGTGGTTGTGTCGAGTCAGTTGTTCAACGCAGGCTTCGGGGTCGACTTCGTCGTGGTCGACGTCGTCGGATGACGCAAGGTCATGCATAGATATGTTGTACCCATACATAATATGCATTGCTACGAAGATTACTCCGGAACTAAACATGTCATGTGATTCTCCGGGGGGAAGCAATGATCGGCGGCACCTGGGATTTTTCAGACGTTTCTGTGAAATCCGATCTTGCACGACTAGAACGAGGTATTGGAAGATATGATGAGCTAGTGGTTGTGCTCACGCAATTACTGGTGATATCCGAAAGCATGGGCATTGATTTCAATTCTGCATTGGATGCAGCATTGAAGCTGTGCGCTGCCGAGAGTGAACACCTCACGCCTCGCTGATAAGCGATATTGGACAATGCACAAGTGATATAGCTCAGGGATTCATGAGATGATCGACTATTCAGAGATGCAGCCGCCCTTCAACCTTGGAAGATCGGTGCGGCGCTGAAGCCTTAGCCTTGCGACAGGGTGCAGCCACCGATGCGCCCGCAGACGTCCAGTGGTCGAATGCCATGAGATTGAGCGCGGCACTCCCCCCCAAGCGTATCGCGACCAATACGCGCAAGGCGAATTATGCCACCCTCTAAAGGAAGGCTGAGCCTCTCAGGCATCCAAACGCACCAGGGGTTTCGGGATAATTTCGCGTGCGCGCGACGGAATGGGGGCCGATCACCCTGAATCTTCCGATGCTTAAAAGCTGGCCCGGGCGTGCTCTCGGAAGCAAAAAAAGAGACGACGCCCGAGTTATCCGACACGACGAAGCGGGGACGTCTCGATCTCCCTTGCCGGCTTCGCGTCCGCCGTTATCCGCTGCTATCCACGCTGGGATGATGGGCAGAGGAAAAGCGGACAATAAAAAACGGCGGAAAACCGCCGTCGAATGAAGGCGATTTGGTGGCGGCGGGGGGGGGCGGCAGCAAACGCAGCATATTATGGTGCTCTTTCAGGAGCGCGAGACCCGCGAAAAAGCGTATGGCCTGAGCCTAGCGTCCCATCCCGCAAATGACTTTACATAACCGTTCGACCTTTTGGAGGATGGCCTCGCTAGTCGCCATCCAGATTCCCATTCAGCCGCGCGGCTTCCAGGTCTCGAGGTTGGGGAACGGGCGGATCGGGTCGCTTCCGTCCCAATTCTTGCTCGACTCACGGATGAGGTCGAAGAGCGCCCCCTTGGGTCCGCTCACCTCAGAAAGCTCGATCACGGTGCCGGGATGGCCGGCATCGGTCTCGAAATAGACATAGCGTCCTCCGGGGCCGACCTGGCCGCCCATGCCCACCTTGAGCCCCGCCTTTTCGGCCGCGGACATGTGGGCGTCGAAGGTCGTCGTCCAGTAGGCGAAGTGCTGGGCGCCGATGTGCCCCGCCTTCAGGAAGTCGAGATACATCGATGGCGCGTCGTTCAATTGCTCAACCAGCTCCATCTGAATGAAACCCGAGTTGGCGAGGGCCACCGACCGTTCGATCGGCGAGGGTTCGCCGCGATAATAGAAGTCGCGGTCGACGATCCTCTCGGCGAAGAACCAAGGGCCGATGCCGAGGACCTCGGTCCAATGGCGCATCGCGGCGCGAATGTCCTTCACGACGTAACCGATTTGGCGGATTTCACCGAACAGTCGGCTCATGGCCGCTCTCCCCAGGCTGGTGTGTCGCAGGCGGTTCTAACAAATATCACACATCTCGACAACACTTATCACATGAGTTATGTTAGATTCCAACCCGAACAATCAAAGCAGGGAGTGAATTTGCCATGTCTGCCCTCAGCCGTCGGAGTTTCGTGAAAGCCGCAGCCCTGGCCGGTCCGGTGACGCTCGCCATGCCCTGGGTGCGCTCCCAAGCCGCCGCCAAGTTCGTCTACAAGTACGGCAACAACCTGCCGCTCACCCATCCCCTCAACGTGCGGGCGGCCGAGGCGATCGAGCGCATCAAGGCCGAGACCAACGGCGACCTCGAGATCCGCGTCTTCCCGAGCAACCAGCTCGGCGGCGACACGGACATGCTCAATCAGGTCCGCTCCGGCGCCCTCGACTTCTTCACGCCCTCGGCCTTCGTCATCTCGACGCTCGTTCCCTCGGCGCCGATCAACGCCGTCGGCTTCGCCTTCCCCGATTATGCTAAGGTCTGGGCGGCGATGGACGGCGACCTCGGCGCCTTCATCAAGGCGGAGATCGAGAAGGTCGGCCTCTATCTGATGCGCACGGTGTGGGACAACGGCTTCCGCCAGATCACCACCTCGGGCAAGCCGGTCGCCTCCCCGGACGATCTCGCCGGCATCAAGATCCGCGTACCGGTCAGCCAGTTCTCGATCAGCCTGTTCGAATCGCTCGGCGCAGCGCCGACCTCGATGCAATTCTCCGAGGTCTACACCGCGCTGCAGACCAAGATCGTCGACGCCCAGGAGAACCCGCTGCCGATCCTACAGACGGCCAAGCTCTACGAGGTGCAGAAATACTGCTCGCTCTCCAACCACATGTGGGACGGCTTCCTGTTCATCGGTTCCGGCAAGACCTGGAACCGCCTGCCGGCCGACATGCGCAAGATCGCCGAGACCGCCCTCAACGACGCCGGCGTCAAGCAGCGCGCCGACATCGCCAAGCTCAACGAGACCCTCCAGGTCGAACTTGAGGCCAAGGGCATGATGTTCAACCGGCCCGATCCGGCGCCCTTCCGCGAGGCGCTGAAGAAGAAGGGCTTCTACGCCCAGTGGCACGAGAAGTTCGGCGACGAGGCCTGGACGCGCCTCGAGAAGTACGTCGGCAAGCTCGGGTGAGATCGAAATGGACATCCCGACGGCTGTTCATCAAGACACCGCCGCCTCCCCCTTCCGGGAGGCGTGCGGCCGTCTGGAGCGTGGTATCGCGCTCGTCACCGAGGTCCCCGGCGCGATCCTGATCGTCGTCGAGGTGATCGTGCTGTTCGCCGGTGTCGCCTTCCGCTACGGGCTGCATCGGCCGTTGGTGTGGTCCGACGAACTCGCTCAGCTGCTCTTTCTGTGGCTCTGCATGCTGGGCGCCGTCGTCGCCCAGCACAAGGGCAGCCACATGCGCCTGACCGTGCTCACGCGGCTTCTGCCGGGCGACTGGCGCGCTCGGGTCGAGACCTTCATGGCGATGACGGTGATCCTGTTCCTCGCCCTACTGATCGACCCGGCCTGGGAACACACCACCGACCAGTTGATGATCACCCTGCCGGCCTTGCAGATCACCGACGCCTGGCGTTCGGGGGCGATGCTGACCGGTGTGGTGCTGATGCTCGTCATCGGCCTCCTGCAACTGATCCAGCGGGCGAAGCTCCTCGACATCGTTCTGTCGGCCGTGGTGCTGGCGGTGTGCGGCGGGCTCCTCACCCTCTTCCTGCCGCAGCTGCAGGCGATGGAGAACTGGAACCTGCTGATCTTCTTCGGCCTCGGCTTGGCGGTGCTGGTGCTCGGCGGTGCGCCGATCGCCTTCTCCTTCGGCCTCGCCACGGTCTCCTACCTGATCTTCATGACCTACATGCCGATGAGCATCGTGATCAGCCGCATGGACGAGGGCATGTCGCACTTCGTGCTGCTGTCGATCCCGCTCTTCGTCTTGCTCGGCCTGCTCATCGAAGTGACCGGTCTGGCGGCGGTGCTGATCAACCTGCTCGTCGCCCTGGTCGGCCATTTCAAGGGTGGCCTCTCCTACACATTGATCGGCGCCATGTATCTGGTCTCCGGCATCTCCGGTTCGAAGGCAGCCGACATGGCCGCCATCGCGCCGGTGCTGCTGCCCGAGATGCAGAAGCGCGGCAAGGAGCCGGGCGAGTTGATCGGCCTCTTGTCGTCCTCGGCCGCCATGGCCGAGACCATCCCGCCGTCGATCGTGCTGATCACCGTCGGCTCGGTCACCGGCGTGTCGATCGCCGCGCTCTTCACCGGCGGTCTGTTGCCGGCGGCAGTCGGCGCCATCGGTCTCGCGATGGTCGCCTACCTCCGCTCGCGCGGCGAGGACGTCTCCGACGTCCGGCGGGCGACCGGTGCGCTCATCGCCCGTTCGGCGGTGGCGGCTCTCCCGGCTCTGCTGCTCCTGGCGCTGATACGCTGGGCGGTGGCCTCGGGCGTCGCCACGGCGACCGAAGTCTCGACGCTCGGTATCGTCTACACGATCGTCGTGGCGATCCTGATCTATCGCCGCTTCCCGCTCGGGCGGATGTGGCCGATGCTGTGCGACACGCTGTCGATGTCCGGGGCGATCATGATCATCCTCGGCACGGCGACGGCCATGGCCTGGGCGCTGACCCAGTCCGGCTTCTCGCAGCAGCTCGCCTGGGCCATGACCCACATGCCGGGCGGCGCCGTCGGCTTCCTCGCCCTGTCGATCGTGGTCTTCGCCATTCTCGGCTCGGTGCTGGAGGGCATCCCGGCGATCGTCGTCTTCGCCCCGCTGCTCTTCCCCATCGCCCACACGCTCGGCATCGACGCGGTGCACTACGCCATCGTCATGGTGCTCGGCATGTCGCTCGGCCTGTTCACGCCACCGCTCGGCATCGGCTTCTACCAGGCCTGTGCGATCGGTCGTGTGCCGCCGGACAGGGCAATGAAGGCGATCTGGCCCTACATGGCGTCGCTCCTCGTCGCGACCATCGTCGTCGCCCTGGTGCCCTGGCTGTCGCGCCCGCATCTCTGATCTTCCCTCGGTTCCTCCCGAGGTCACTCACCCCCGCGGGCTCCGACCCGCGGGGCTTTTCCGTCGTGGCGGCGAAACGGAGCCCCTGTGCCGGGTTCCAGCATCGATCCGACGGCACTCCCTCCGGTCCTGGCCTCAGAAACGCGAAAGGCGGCCTCGCGGCCGCCTCGCTTCGGTCGATGCGGGTGGATCTCACGCCGCGGCGGGGCGCAGACGGAAGCCGGCTTGTTCGATCGCCTCGTCGACCGAGACGCCGTCGTGGACGATGGCGCGGCAGGCCTTCATCACCGCCAGCGGCTCGCGCGCCTGGAAGATCGCCCGGCCGAAGAGGATGCCGGCGGCACCGGCCGAGACGATGCGGTGGACGAGCTCGAGCGTGCCGCGATCCGATCCGTTCGACGGACCGCCGGCGAGCATCACCGGCAGGGCCGTTTCGGCGACGATGCGCTTCAACGCCGCCTCGCTGCCCGGCCAGTCGGTCTTGATCACGTCGGCCCCCATCTCCATGCCCACCCGGACATGGAAGCGGACGAAGTCGCCGTCGTGGACGTCGGCCGCCTTGGCGGTGCGCGCCCCCATTGTCTCGACGATGTGGACGATGCCGGCCTCGCGCGCCGCGGCGTTGATCGCGGCGTTGTCGCGGAAGGCGGCGGTCTCCTGCAGCGGATCGTTGTGGGCGACGAAGAGATAGGTGATCACCGCCTCGGCCCCGAGCCGCACCGCGTCCTCGACCGAGGCGACGAGCCGAGTGTGGCCGTCGGCATAGGCGAGGTCGCCACGCTCCCGCCACATGGTGGTCTGATCGAGCCGCAGGATCAGCGACGGGCCGCCGTTCTCGACCAGCCGACCGCCATGGCGCAGCGCCGAGCCGAGGGGCAGGATCACCGCATCGACCCCCGCCTCGGCCATGGCGTCGAGCATCGCCTCGGGCGCCTCGAGGCCGGGGAGTACACCCAATTGCAGGGCGTGGTCGAAGGCGACGCAGAAGCCCCGGCGCGACGGGGCGCGAAGAATGCGGGAGAGACGGATCTGCTTTCCGAGTGCCTGCGACATGATCGAACTTTCCCTCAGACGAGGTCGTAGGAGATCCCCGCCTGTCGCAGTCGCAGCGCCACCGCCGGGTCGAGGCGGTCGTCGATGAAGATGCGCTGGAACTCCGACAGGTCGGCGAAATGGTTGAGTGCGCGGGTGGCGAACTTGCCCGCGGTGAGCAACAGGACGCGGCGTTCGGCCGCGGCCATCAGGGCGCGTTTCATCCGGACCACTTCCTGGTCCTGGTGATAGAGCGACGTCCCGATCGCCGCCGATGCCGAGAGGAAGGCCCAATCGGCCCTGAGGCGCGACAGCGACTGCTCGCAGATCAGGCCGTAGAAGCCCTGCAGCGTGTCGGAGTAGTTTCCGCCGGTCAGGATGAGCTGGACATTGGAGAACGACCGCAGCCGCTCGCACACGGCCAGCGAATTGGTGATGACCGTCACGTGCTCGATCGTCTCGAGCTCGGCGCAGATGGCGAGCGTCGTGGTCGAATCGTCGATCATCACCACGTTGCCGGGCTCGATCAGAGCGCGGGCGGCGCGAGCGAGCTCGTGCTTCTCCGTCTGTTCGAGCTGGGCGCGATAATGGAAATTGCTCTCGAACAGCAGCGAACTCTCGGCCGTGGCGCTGCCGCGGTCCTTGCGCAAGAGCCCGCGGCTCTCGAGCAGGTCGAGGTCGCGGTGGATGGTCATCCGGCTGACGCCGAGCTGATCGGCGAGCACGTCGACCTGCACCGTCTTCTCGTTCTGGACCAGCGCGACGATGGCGTTGCGACGTTCATCGGGCTTCATGCTCTCCCCCTTCGGCCGAGTGACCGGCCGCGGCATGATCCGCGACGGTTTCGCTCCTCTCTCAGGTGGTAACCCGTCATCGCCGCACCCTCAACGTCCGGACGCTACGCGGGAGAAGAAGTCGGGCGCGCCGACTTGTCCGCCCTTGAGCGAAATCTCGAGGCCGTCGACCACGCGGTCGAGAGATCCGATGCGGCAGAGCGGCGCGCCGGGCACCAAGGGGCCGGCGACCTCCAGCGTCTCGGCACCGAGGGCCGAGACCGCATGGCTCGAACTGTCGCCGCCGGCGAGCACCACCCGGCGGAAGCCGCCCTCGGCTACGGCGGCGGCGAGGCCGCGCCCGAGAATGTGGCCGAGCACAGTCGAACTGTCGAGTTCGCCGAGCCCACGCGCCTCGAGCGCCGCCCGGGTGGGCCCCAGGCGCGGATCGTCGGGACCGCGCGCCGTGTGGGCGAGCACCCGGCTCGATCGGCGCGCGGCGGCGCGCAATTCGGCGGCGACCGCGGCGACCGCTGCATCCTCGTCGATCGCGACGAGGCGGGCGGTGTCGAGGGCGACGACGGCGAAACCGTCCGCCTCGGCCCGGCCGATCTGGCCGGCGGTGACCGGCGAGCAACTGCCGCAGAGCGCCAACAGGCGATCGACCGCACCACACGGCGCCGGCACCGGCGCGAGCGGCAGGCGGCCGAGGGTGGTCAGATGATCGGCGAGCCCGTATTCGACCCCCGACGAGCCGACGACGAAGCAGGCGGCGCGGTCGCCGTGCTCGGCGATGAGGCGGCCGGCGATGCGCTGGGTCGCCGCGTCGAACGTGTCGAGCACGACGATGTCGCAGCGGCCCGCGAGTTCGGCCAAGGCCTCCGACGCGTTCGCCGCGGTCATGGCGCGGAAGTCGAAACCGGCGATCCGAGCCGCGGTTTGCTTGGCGAGGTGGTCGCGCAGGTCGCCGTCGTGCATGGGCGTCACCGGGTGACGGCTCATCGTCGGATGGCGGTCGATGCGGAAGACCTCGCGTCCGCCGGAAATCGAGGCGGCGGCAAAAAGATTGGAGAAGACGACGTAGCGCTCGTGGCGAACGACGCCGACCATGCACAGTACCGTCGAGCCGAAGACGCGCAGACCGATCTCGGCGGCACGACCGATGCTGCCGACATGCGGCGCAGAATCGAAGGTCGAGCAGGTCTTGTAGTGGTTGAGCGGCGCACCGAGCGCCCGCAACTTCTCGAAGACGGCGGGGAGTTCGGCGTCCATCCACTGCGGCGACCGGCTGCGGCTCGTCCCGGCGACGCCAATCGCGGCGAGGCCCGGGTGGCGCGCGAGGTCGGCCGGGGTGGGCGGCTCCAGGAACAGCTTCGCTGGCACACCGGCGAGCGCCAACGCCTCGAGACTGTCGGTGGAGCCGGTGAAGTCGTCGCCGTAGAAGGTGATCAGCGGGGCGCCGTCGGCGCCTGTCGCATCCTGCATGAAGCTCGTCCCATAGGCGCCGAAGCCGGCCACGGCCCGACGGCAATGAAACATCGATATCATGATTTATGTCTGTTTGGAACATATGTGGTGTGATAATCTCCGCCGTACTCACTAGAATGCTGCGATTTCCCCGAAAGGACCGACGCGATGAACAGGATCGGCATCACCATGGGCGACCCCGCCGGGATCGGCCCCGAAGTGATCGTCAAGGCGCTCGCGGCGATGACCGCCGAGGAGCGGGCCGGCTGCCTGGTGATCGGCGATGCGGTGTTCATGCGCCGCGCCGCAGCCCTCGTCGGCGTCGAATTCGCCTTCGACGAGAGCTGCGCCGCCCGGCGCCCCGGCGACGTGCCGCTGCTCCACGTCGAGGCGCCGAACCGCGACGGGATCAAACCGGGCGAGCTCTCGCCCGACGCCGGCGAGGCCGGCAAGCGCTGCGTCGAGGTGGCGGTGAAACTGGCGCTCGCCGGTGAGATCGACGTGATCTGCACCGCCTCGATCAACAAACAGGCGCTGCGCATGGCCGGCTATGCGCTCAACGGCCACGCCGGCCTGCTCGCCCATTTCACCGGCATCCAGAAGAACTACGCCGTCCTGGCCAGCCCGCAGTTCTCGGTGATCCACGTCTCGACCCACGTGTCGCTGGTCAAGGCGGCCGAGGCCTGTCGCACGCCGCTGGTGCTGGAAACCATCCGCGCCGCCGACGCCCACATGCGGACCACCGGCAACACCCGCCCGCGGATCGCCGTCGCCGGGCTCAACCCTCATTGCGGCGAAGGCGGCCTCTACGGCAGCGAGGACGACGATGAGATCGTCCCGGCGGTGAAGGCGGCGCAGGCCGAAGGGTTCGACGTCACCGGTCCGGTGCCGGGCGACGTGGTCTTCCAGCAGGCGATCGACGGCAAATACGACATCGTCGTCGCCCAGTATCACGATCAGGGCCACATCGCCGCCAAGCTGATCGGCGGCCACTACTGCGTCAACGTCACCGCCGGCCTGCCGGTGCTGCGCACTTCGGTCGATCACGGCACGGCCTTCGACATCGCCTGGAAAGGCGTCGCCGACCCGTCGAACATGAAGGCCGCCCTGGCCATGGCACGCAAGATGAAGCCGGTGGTCGGCAAGTCCTGAAAGGATGACGATCGGGCGAGCGGAGCCGGAACGCGGTCGCCTTCGGCCGCGGGACGGGACATCCCGCGTTGAAACATGCGGATGCTTCTCCGGGTAGGCGGTCAACCGCCCACCAGTCTCGGTGGAGCGAATCCGGCCTTCGATGGCGGGCGCACGGCGGGCAGGTCCGAAGGCTTGTGAGTCGGCGCCATCGTTCGACCCCATCGCCTCAGGCAATATCAACGACTAGCCTCGCCTATCGGCCCGCAGACCCCTTGCCGATTCACACCGACCGGCGAAATGCGGCGATCGTCGCGTCCACGAAGATCTCCGCTTGCTCGATCCGGGAATTTCCCTATCGTAAATACCCGTAACTGCACGGCTGGACCTGAGGGGGGATCGGCCATGGTTGCGCTTTTCAGACATGGTTTCGCCGTCTCCGCCTCGCTCGCCGTCGGCCTTCTCGCCGCCGCCACTCCGAGCCCGGCCCGCGCCGCGCCCA
>ERZ1645187.4630-NODE-4630-length-11006-cov-10.919368_pt1 | contig 11006 bp, 9 predicted proteins | sample MGYA00575352_ERZ1645187 | MGnify/ENA primary metagenome ERZ1645187 (study PRJEB40837, sample SAMN11349314) | freshwater sediment metagenome | isolation source: river sediment | host: Sediment | place: India: Wazaribad , New Delhi | collected 2017-02-21 ... | reverse complement strand
TTCGAGTGCATCCTGACCCAGACCGATGCCTGCCTGACCAAGCAGTACCAGGCCTTGCTGGAGACCGAAGGCGTCATTGTCGAGTTTGCCGATGACGGCATCCGGCGCATGGCCGAGATTGCCTATCAGGTGAACGAGAAGACCGAAAACATCGGCGCCCGCCGCCTGCATACGGTCATGGAAAAACTGCTCGAAGAGGTTTCCTTCGAGGCCGGCAAGATTGGACTGGATAAAGTGGCGGTCGACGCAGCCTACGTCAATGAAAAGCTTGGCGAAGTGGCCGCCGACGAGGACTTGTCCCGTTACGTGCTGTAGTCATGCGGGCGGGCTAGGGGAAGCCCCTATAGCCCGTCCGCTGCCGCCCGGCCACAATCGGACGCGTTGAATCCCCCAGAAAGTTTCCATTGGACGAGCAAAGCCTGAGCTTCCGCCTGCTGGCGATCCTGTTCCCCATTTTTGGCATTGTTGCTGCCGGCTATTTCTATGGCCGCAAGCACAAGCCGGAAATGGCTGTCGCCAATCGGCTGAACATGGACGTCTTCGTGCCGGCCCTGGTCTTCGCCGCGATGGCCGGCAAGTCCTTCGACCTGGCGGCCTACGCGCCGCTGGCGCTGGGTGGCTTCCTGGTGCTCGCCACCTGCGGCCTGCTCGCCTGGCCGATTGCCCGTTTGGTCGGCATCCAGCCCAAGACCCTGGTGCCGCCGATGCTTTTCAACAACTCGGGCAACATCGGCCTGCCGCTCGCCGTGCTGGCCTGGGGCGAGGATGCGCTGCCGGCGGCGGTCATCCTGTTCATGGTCGAGAATACGCTGCATTTCTCCTTCGGTGCCCGCTTGCTCGATCCGACGACACGTCTGCTGACGCTCTGGCGCATCCCCGTTGTCGCCGCCGCCATCGCCGGGCTGGCCGTGGCCTTGCTGAAGATTCCGGTGTGGCAGCCGCTGGTCATCGCCATCAAGATGCTGGGCGACGTGTCGGTGCCCCTGCTGCTTTTCTCACTCGGCGTCCGGATGACCGATGTGAATTTCCGCGAATGGAAGGTTGCAGTTGGCAGCGCCCTGCTGCGACCGCTGGCCGGCATGGCCATCGCTTACGGCGTGATTGCCCTGCTCGGGCTACAGGGGCGCGATGCGGCCATGCTGCTGGTGTTCGGCGCCTTGCCGCCGGCCGTGCTCAATTTCCTGTTTGCCGAACGCTACAAGCAGGAGCCGCAACGTGTCGCTTCCATTGTGCTGATCGGCAACCTGGCGGCGCTGCTCTTCCTGCCGCTGGCCCTGGCGCTCGTTCTTTAACGGCCGAAACGATCCATCTGCCGGCGGTCGCGCTTGGTCGGCCGGCCATGGATGTCGGCCGACGGTTCGACTTCGAACTTGCGCCGCATCTGCTCCGCTTCGCGGGCGGCAATGCTGTCCGGTGTTTCTTCGTAAAGCAGGCGGGCTTCACTGGCCGGGCCGCGTTTTTCGGAAAGCGCCAGAACGGTCACTTCCCAGCGCGTATCGCCGTTGAACACATCCAGACGGTCACCCGCCTTGACCTCGCGCGCAGGCTTGGTCGGTGCTCCGTTCAGCTTGATCTTGCCACCGCCCACCGCATCGGTGGCCAGGCTGCGCGTCTTGAAGAAGCGCGCGGCCCACAGCCACTTGTCGATGCGGATACCGTTCAAACCGGCAGAACCTGTTCGCCGGCGTAGAGTTGGGCGACGGTTTCGCGCTGGCGGATGACATGTACGGCGTCGCCATCGACCATCACTTCAACGGCACGCGGCCGGGTGTTGTAGTTCGAGGCCATGGCCATGCCGTAGGCGCCGGCCGACATCACCGCCAGCAGGTCACCCGGCTGGATGCAAAGCGGACGAGCCTGGCCGAGGAAGTCGCCGGTTTCGCAGACCGGGCCGACCACGTCGTATTCGCGCCTGTCACCCGTGCGCGGCACGACGGGGTCGATGTCGTGCCAGGCTTCGTACAGCGCCGGACGCATCAGGTCGTTCATGGCCGCATCGATGATGGCGAAATTCTTGCCTTCGCCTTCCTTCAGGTATTCGATTTTCGTCAGCAACAGGCCGGCATTGCCGACCAGGCGGCGGCCCGGTTCGAGCACGACCTGCAGGCCGCGCCCCTGGAGCTTGTCGAGCAGCGGATTCAGGTAGGAGGCAACGGTTGGCTGCACCTGGTCGGCCTTGTACTTGATACCCAGTCCGCCACCGAGATCGATGTGGTGCAGCTTGATGCCTTCCCTGGCCAACTGGTCGATCAGGGCGAGGATGCGCTCCAGTGCCTCGACGAAGGGCGACGGATCGAGCAACTGAGAACCGATGTGGCAGTCGATGCCGGCCACCGCGATATGGGGCAGGGCGGCCGCGCGGCGATAGAGGTCGAGCGCATGCTCGTAGGCGACGCCGAACTTGGCTTCCTTCAGACCGGTGGAAATGTACGGATGGGTCTTCGGATCGACGTTCGGATTGACGCGCAGGCTGATCGGCGCCTGCTTGCCGCATTGGCCGGCAACTTCATTCAGGCGCTCCAGTTCCGGGATCGACTCGATATTGAAGCAGAAAATGCCGGCTTCCAGCCCCAGCTTCATTTCTGCAGCCGTCTTGCCGACGCCTGAGAAGACCACTTTCTTCGGGTCGGCACCGGCGGCCAGCACGCGCTGCAATTCGCCGCCTGACACGATGTCGAAACCGGCACCCAGGCGGGCGAAGAGGTTGAGAATGGCGAGGTTGGAATTGGCCTTGACGGCGTAGCAGACCAGCGCGCCCTTGCCGGCCGGATGGGCGTTCAGCACATCCTGGAATTCACGCAGCGACTCGGTCAGCGCAGCGCGGGAATAGACATAGGCCGGCGTGCCGAATTGTTCGGCAATGGCAGGCAAAGCGACGGATTCGGCGTGCAGGACACCATTCTTCAGGGCAAAGAAACTCATGGCTTGGCGGTCGGAGTGTCCGTGCTAACATCCGGGCCGGTTTTGGCTGGCTGGGCTTTGGTAGACGGAGCGGGTTTCGGGTTGCCGAACAGCGGTTCCGGCGCCGGGCCGGTCGGTCGTTCAAGCGGGCCTCGCATGCCGCAGGCGGCAAGGCCGAGAATGATCAGTAAGGCGGCGATTCTGGACATGGTCGGGACGCTGTCAGCGAAGAGCGGGATGGTAGCACGATGGATGACAAGGATTTCAACCGCCTGGCCGACGAGATGCTGGCCAGGATCGAGGCTGCGCTGGAGGCGAGCGAGGCCGATCTGGATTTCGAACTGGGCGCTGGTGGCGTGCTGGAAATCGAGTTTGCCGATGACAGCAAGATCATTGTCAATCGGCATGCGGTCGCCAAGGAAATCTGGGTGGCGGCGCGGGCTGGCGGCTTCCATTTTCGTTGGGATGGTTCCGCCTGGCGCGACACCCGTGATAACGCCGAACTGCTTGCCAAACTATCGGCGCTCGCCAGCCAGCAGGCCGGCGAAATCGTCGATCTGACTTGATCAGTCGCTGGGCGGCGCGCTGAGATCCGGCTTGGGCAGTGGCGTGGTGTCCTGTGCCTCGGCCTCGTCTGTCGTTTGCTCCTTGACATTCTCGGCGTACATATAAGTCCGCTCGCGCCCTTCGCCGAAGGCAACCAGGCCGTCCGGAACTGATGGCAACTGAATGGGAACATCCTTCAGGGCGCGAGTCATGTAGCCAATCCAGACCGGCAGCGCGGCGGCGCCACCGGTTTCCCGGTCGCCCAGTTTCTTGGGCTGGTCGAAGCCGATCCAGGCACAGCCGGCAACGGTCATCTGGTAGCCGCAGAACCAGGCATCGACATATTCGTTGGTGGTGCCCGTCTTGCCAGCAAGGTCCTGGCGCTTGAGGGCGACGGAGGCTTTGGCGGCGGTGCCGTAGATGGTCACGTCACGCAGCATGGAGTCCATCATGAAGGCATTGCGTGGGTCGATGGCACGAATCGACTCTTCACCTGCCTCGATTTCCGTCGAGCGGGCGACAACCTGTTCCCGCTCGTCGCGAATCTCGCGCACCACAAAGGGATTGATCTTGTAACCCCCATTGGCGAAAACCGCGTAGCCCGTCACCATCTGCCATGGGGTAACCGATCCGGCGCCCAGGGCCATGGTCAGGTAAGGCGGATGCTTGGCCGGATCGAAGCCGAAGCGGCCGGCATAGTCCTGGGCATAGTGGGTGCCGATCGATTGCAGGAGGCGGATCGACACCATGTTCTTGGACTTGGCCAGTGCGGTGCGCATCCTGATCGGGCCTTCGTACTTGCCGTCGTAGTTATGCGGCTCCCAGGCCTGCGCACCCGTCTGGCTGGCCGGAATGACGATCGGTTCGTCGGCGATCACGCTGCCGGGGCCGTAACCCTTTTCCAGCGAAGCGGAATAGATGAAGGGCTTGAAGCTCGAACCCGGCTGACGCCAGGCCTGCGTCACGTGGTTGAACTTGTTGCGGTTGAAATCGAAGCCGCCGACCAGGGCCCGTATGGCGCCGTCCTTGGGGTCAACAGCAACAAACGCCGATTCGACTTCCGGCAGCTGGCTGATCTGCCAAATTCCCTTGTCGTCCTTGTACAGGCGGATGATGGCACCACGCTTCAGGCGTTTGTTGGGCGGGGCCTTGTCGTCAAGCATCTTGGCAGCGAATTTCATCGCATCGCCGGTGAGCGTCACCACTTCGCCACCCTTGCGGTAAGCCTTGATCTGCTTGCCATCGGCCGCCAGGATCAGGGCCGGCATCAGATCGCCGGCATCGGGAATCTCCTGCAAGGCCTCGTCGATGGACTCGTCCTGATCGGATTTGATTTCCTTCATGTCCAGGTAGGACTCGGCACCGCGATAGCCGTGGCGCCGGTCGTAATCCATGACGCCTTTACGCAGGCTGTTGTACGCCGCTTCCTGCTCGGCCTTGATGATCGTGGTGTAAACCTTCATGCCGCGCGAATAAACTTCCTCCGGGAATCGTTCGGCAGTTATCTGGCGCGCCATTTCGGCGACATACTCGGCGTGGACAGCGTAGCCTGCCAGTTCGCGCTTGACGACCAGCGGCTCCTTCAAGGCGGCGGCGTGCTGGGTTTCGGTAATGAAACCGAGTTCGTGCATGCGGCGCAGAACATATTTCTGGCGGAGCTTGGCGCGGTTTGGATTGACGATCGGATTGTAGGCCGATGGCGCCTTGGGCAGACCGGCCAGCATGGCTGCCTCGGCGATCGAGATGTCCTTGAGTGGCTTGCCGAAATAGATCTGGGCAGCTGCAGCAAAACCATAGGCGCGTTGCCCAAGGAAGATTTGATTGATGTACAGCTCGAAAATCTGGTCCTTGCTCAGGCTGCTCTCGATCTTGAAGGAGAGCAGGGCCTCATACAGTTTTCGGGTGTAGGTCTTTTCGCCGGTCAGAAAGAAATTGCGCGCCACCTGCTGGGTGATGGTGGATGCTCCCTGGCGCTTGCCGCCCCCAATCAGGTTGGCGCCGGCTGCGCGCAGAATCCCGGTGTAGTCGATGCCGCCGTGTTGGTAGAAACGATCATCCTCGGCTGCCAGGATGGCGTTTTTCATGATCGGTGGCACATCCTGAATGCCGACCACTGCCCGACGTTCCTCGCCATATTCGCCGATCAGGAAACCGTCGGCGGTGTAAACACGCAGCGGAATCTTCGGCCGATAATCGGTCAGCACCTCCAGCGAGGGCAGATTGGGGTAGGTCAGGATCAGGACGATCAGAACCATCGCGATGCCCATGGCCGCCAAGCCAAGCAGGAATATGACAGGATAAAGAATGAAGCGTAGCGTTGGCGGTAACGAAGGCACGGTAATAACGGGGTAAAAATTGAGTTGCGCCGATTATACGCCGGGCCATTTTCCGGCCGTGAAAATGCTTTACATGCCTATAGGTTGTTGCTAGCATCTGAAGTGAATTATTGGTTGTTTTTGTAACTTCGTAATCCGTAAGGACTTTTTGGGGGTCTGGTGGGCTTCGATATCTCGGCGTTGTTAAATCCTAAGGCACGCTCCTTGTTCGGTCTGGACATCAGTTCATCGGCCGTCAAGATGGTGGAGTTGACTGCCAATGGGAAAGACGGCTATCGCGTTGAGCGCTACACCATCGAGGTGTTGCCCAAGGACGCGGTATCCGATGGCAATATCGCGAACCTTGATGGGGTGGTCGAGTGCGTCAAGCGTGCCTGGAAGCGCATGGGCACCTCGACTCGCAACGTCGCCATGGCTTTGCCAGGTTCTGCGGTTATTACGAAGAAAATCATCGTTCCGGCCGGGTTGCGCGACGAGGAACTCGAGGCACAAGTCGAAACGGAGGCGAACCAGTACATTCCATTCGCCATCGATGAGGTCAACCTCGACTATCAAGTGCTGGGGCCTGCCCCGGCAGTGCCGGATGAACTCGAGGTACTGATTGCCGCCTCGAAAAAGGAGCGCGTCGAAGATCGCGTCGCAGTGGCCGACTCCGCTGGTCTCAAGGCAGTGGTTGTTGATGTTGAATCCTTCTCTGCACTGGCGGCTTTCGAATTGATCGAACGTCAGTTGCCGGAAGCCGGCAAGAATCAGGTCGTTGCCTTGATCGATGCCGGAGCCAATGTGATGAACCTGACGGTGCTGCGAAACGGGCAGCAGGTTTATGCACGCGAACAGGCCTTCGGTGGCGGGCAATTGACACAGGATATCGCCCGTCATTACGGGATGAGCATCGAGGACGCCGAGGCCGCCAAGCGAGCCGGTAATTTGCCTGAGGGTTATGAGGTCGAGTTGCTTAATCCGTTCATGGAGAATCTGGCACTCGAGGTCTCCCGTGCGCTCCAGTTCTTCTTTACCTCAACCCAGTATAACCAGGTCGACCATATCGTTCTGGCGGGTGGCTGTGCGGTTATCCCGGGGATTGACGAAGTGGTTGCCACGCGCACCCAGGTCAATACCCTGATCGCCAATCCCTTTGCCAATATGGTGTTGTCAGACCGTGTCCGCGCCAAAAGCCTTCTCGCCGACGCCTCTTCGCTCATGGTTGCGTGTGGCTTGGCATTGCGGAGGTTTGACCCATCATGATTCGTATCAACCTCCTTCCTCATCGCGAAGAGGCCAAAAAAGCGCGGCGTGAGCAGTTCTATGTGCTCGCAGGTCTGGTTTCCATCCTCGGCGCACTGATCGTATTCGCTGGATACACCCTGATCGGCAATGCGATAAGCAATCAGGAAGGTTCCAATGAATTCCTCAAGCGTGAAATTGCTGTCCTCGACAAGCAACTTGATCAGATCAAGCGCCTGAAGGAGCAGACGCAGGCACTTTTGGCGCGTAAGCAGGTTATCGAAAACCTGCAGCGTGACCGGGGCGAGACGGTTTACCTGCTTGGGGAATTGGTCAAGCAGGTGCCTGAGGGCATCTATCTGAAATCCATGAAGCAGGATGGGCTCAAAGTCAGTTTGATCGGCCATGCGCAATCGAATGCCCGAATTTCGGCGCTGATGAGAAATCTTGAAGCTTCTCCCTGGTTGGAGCAACCGCAACTGATTGAAAGCAAGGCAATCGTGGTCAACGGCCGAAGGGTTTACGAATTCGGCATGAATTTTGTGATGACCCGAGTCAAGCCTGATGAAGGGAAGGTGCAGAAGTGAACGCTAAATCCCTCTCCCTGCCGGCGATCGATTTCAATTCGATCGCGGATGACTTCCGTTTCATGAACCCGAATGATCCGGGGGGCTGGCCGCTCGTACCGAAAATAACCGTCCTGGTCGGCTTGTTCGCACTCATCATTGCTGCTGGATGGTGGTTTGTCTGGAACGATCAGTTTATTGATCTGGAGACCAAAGAGCGTGAAGAGGAAACGTTGAAGCAACAATTCCTCGACAAGAAGCGCCAAGCGGTCAACCTCGATCTCTACGTTCAGCAGTTGGCTGAAATCGATCGCTCCTTCGGTGCCTTGCTCAAACAACTCCCGGACAAATCCGAGATCGAGGCACTCCTGATCGAGATTAACCAGGCCGGTCTCGGACGTGGTCTTCAGTTCGAGCTATTCAAGCCTGGCCAGGAGCAGGTCAAGGATTTCTACGCGGAACTGCCCATCACAGTAAAGATTAACGGTGGCTATCATGATTTCGGCGCTTTCGCGGCCGACATCGCCAAGTTGCCCCGGATCGTTACCCTTAACAATATCGCCATAACACCCGTCAAGGAGGGGGGGCAGTTGTCGCTGGATGCCACAACCAAGACCTTCCGCTACCTTGATGAAGAAGAGGTTGCCAGGCAGAAAAAGGCCGAGCAGCAGAAGAAGGCCGAGCAAGGAGCGAAGAAGTGAAAAATATTCTTCTTGTCGCCATTTGCAGTGTGCTCGCGGCTTGTTCCGGAGGAGAGCACGAAGATTTGAAGCAATGGATGGCTGACAATACCAAAGATATGCGCGGTAATGTGCCCAAATTGCCTGACGTGAAGCCCTACGAACCGGTTCCTTATGACATGGAAGGGACGCTCGATCCATTCAAGCCAAATAAAATCGAACCGGAGTCGCGATATAAACAACTTGCTGGCAAGGGGGGCGCGTTCCAGCCTGATTTCGAAGCACGCGAGATTCGGAACAGCTTGTTGGAGAAATATCCCGTCGAATCGCTCAAAATGATCGGTTACATGAACGTGAACAAGCGTCCAATGGCCGTCATTCAGGTTGAGGACAAGGTAAAGCAGGTCAAGGTTGGTGATTACATGGGGCTTGATTTTGGTATGGTGACCCTGATTACCGATGCCGAAGTGCAACTGCGAGAATTGATACAGGATTCTGCGGGTGATTGGACGGAGCGCAAGAGTTCGCTCTATCTGCAGAGCAAGGAGGGGAGCAAGAAATGAAATTCATCAAACACGCAATGGCCGCACTGCTGGTGTGCCTTGCATTGGCACCGGCCGCCCGTGCGGAGGCTCTTCCCTCGAACACAATTGAGGCAATCAATGTTGCGCAGCAAGGTAACGAAGTCTCCCTGCGCATCGATTTGAAGGAGGCCTTAACGACACCTCCGCCGGGATTCAGCGTGGCCAATCCCGCAAAAATTGCCCTCGACTTCCAGTCGACAGCAAATGGGTTGGGCAAAAATACCCAAGTATTCAACCAAGGGGACTTGCGCAGTATGAATATCGTGCAGGTCGGTGACCGCACCCGCCTGGTCCTTAATTTGGTCAAGAATCTCAATTACAAGACCCGTATCGACGGCAAGGCCCTTTATGTAACGTTGTTCCCGGTTGAGCGTGTGTCGGATACGTCGGCTACACGCTCCACTCGCTTTGCCGAGGAGAGCCTGGTCGGAGCAAAGCATTCGGTTAGTGATGTGATGTTCCGTCGCGGCAAGGATGGTGAAGGGCGAGTCATTGTCGACCTCAGCGATTCCGGCACAGGAATCGATATTCGCCAGCAAGGTCCGAACTTGGTGGTTGATTTCGTCAAAACCACGGTCCCTGACAGGCTGCGTCGGAAACTGGATGTCACTGATTTTGCGACGCCTGTGACTTCCGTCGAGACCCGTGCAAACGGAGATAACGTCCGGATGATCATTTCTCCGAAGGGGATGTGGGAGCACAACGCCTATCAGAGTGACAACCAGTTCATCGTTGAGGTCAAGCGTATTGTTGAAGATCCCAATAAGTTGGTTCAGGGTGCCAAGGTTGGCTATCAAGGCCCCCGTGTCAGCATCAATTACCAGAATGGTGATGTGCGGGCACTTTTGCGTTTGATGGCGGAAGAGCTGGGCCTCAATGCCGTGATCAGCGAGACGGTGACGGGTACGACGACCCTGGTTCTGAAGGATGTGCCGGCTGATCAGGTGATTGACATCATCTTCCAGCAAAAAGGCCTCGACATGCGTAAAAAGGGCAATATCATCATGATTGCCCCGCGTGATGAAATTGCGACTCGCGAAAAGCTTGAGTTCGAGTCAAAGCAACAAATCAACGAATTGGAGCCGCTCAAGCTGGAGCAATTCCAGTTGAACTATCAAAAATCTGCCGACGTAGCTCGCCTGTTGGCTGGCTTGCCACCTCTCGGGCCTAGTGGAATGCCTATTCCTGCCACACCTGGGGTGAACGTTGCTGCACAGCGTATTCTCAGCAAGCGAGGCAGTGCGGTTGCCGATCCGCAGTCGAACATCCTGTTTGTCAATGACATTCCGAGTAAGCTGGAAGAAATTCGCTCCTTTATATCGGCTATCGATATTGGCGCCCGACAAGTACTCATCGAGGCTCGCGTGGTGGAGGCCAGCGATAGTTTCAATCGAAACTTGGGTGCCAAGCTGAATTTCCTGAATCAAAAAACCAACCTACTCGGCGGTAGCGGATGGAATGTTACGGGTGGCAGTGTTACGCCGGCAACAAGTTCATCCTCCACGTCCAATGGTACGACCACCAGTTCCTTTACTCCGGCGTTTCAGGCTACACCGCAAACGGTCGGTGTCAATTTGCCAGCCTTTTCGTCATCCGGGGGGACATTGGCTTTGTCGCTGTTCAACTCGAACTTGACCAAATTCCTCAATCTTGAGCTGGCAGCACTGGAGTCGGACGGTATTGGCAAGATCATTTCCAGCCCCAGGGTTATTACCGCTAATAATGTTAAGGCGAAAATCGAAGATGGTACGGAGGTTCCGTACATTACCGCTTCCTCGTCTGGCGGTACGACCACGACGACGGTGAACTTCAAGCCGGCAAAGCTGTCCCTTGAAGTTGTTCCCCAGATTACCCCGGAGGGCTCGGTCAGAATGGCGTTGATCGTCAAGAAGGAAGAACCTGATTGGACGAAGGCCGTTAGCGCGAATGGCTATCTAAATCCGCCGATCAAGAGTTCTATCGTCGAGACAAATGTACTGGTGGAAAATGGTGGAACGGTGGTTATTGGTGGGGTGTTCATGACCAAGTCTGAAAACACGGTGGAAAAGGTCCCGTTCCTTGGGGATATACCCTTCCTGGGCTGGCTGTTCAAGGTGAAGTCCGACAAGGGGGAGCGTCGCGAGCTTCTGGTTTTCATCACGCCCCGCGTTATTTCCGACAAGATGCGCA
>ERZ1645187.4629-NODE-4629-length-11010-cov-6.711821_pt1 | contig 11010 bp, 12 predicted proteins | sample MGYA00575352_ERZ1645187 | MGnify/ENA primary metagenome ERZ1645187 (study PRJEB40837, sample SAMN11349314) | freshwater sediment metagenome | isolation source: river sediment | host: Sediment | place: India: Wazaribad , New Delhi | collected 2017-02-21 ... | reverse complement strand
CCCGCAAGTGTGCCCGGCAGGCAAGTGCGGCGAGGGCAAGTGCGGTGAGAAGTGCCGCGGTGAACACGGCGATGACGACGGCAAGAAAACCGGTGATGACGGCAAGAAAGCCGACGATGCCCACAAGGGTGATGCCGAAGGCAAGTGCGGCGAGGGCAAGTGCGGCGCCATGTAAGCTCGCATGACGGGTATGTTGCCTCGGGGTGCCGGTCTTGGTGTGCGGCGCGGGTTGTTGCCCGCGCTGCGGCAAGCCGACGGCAGCCTGCTCGATTTCATGGAAGTGACGCCGGATAACTGGATCGGTACGGCCGGTCCGGCCACCCGGCAACTGCGTGAACTGGCGGAACGCTTTCCCTTCCTCGCGCATGGCCTGTCGCTGTCGCTCGGCGGGCCAGACCCGCTCGACACTGCCTTCATCGCGCAACTGAAGGATTTTCTCGATAGCCACCGCGTGCGCGGCTACAGCGAGCACCTGAGCTATTGCAGTGCCGACGGGCACCTGTATGACCTGATGCCGATCCCGTTCACCCAGGAAGCGGTGCAGCACACGGCGGCGCGCATCCGCGAGGTGCAGGAGCGGCTCGGCCGGCGCATCGCGATCGAGAATGTCTCGTACTATGCAGCGCCGTTCCGCGACCTGGACGAAAGCACCTTCATCAACGCCGTGCTGGCGGAAGCGGATTGCGACCTGCTGCTCGACGTCAACAATGTCTACGTCAACAGCATCAACCACGGTTATGACCCGCAGGCGTTCATCCGTTCACTGCCGGCTGCACGGGTGGCTTACCTGCACATGGCGGGACACATGACTGCCGACAAGACCAGTGAGCAGGACGAGGATTTGCGCATCGACACGCACGGTTCGCCGGTGTGTGACCCGGTGTGGGACTTGCTCGCCTTCACCTATCGCCACACCGGGGTGAAACCGACCCTGCTCGAGCGCGATTTCAACTATCCGCCTATCGCAGAGCTGTACGCGGAAGTGGCGCAGATCCGCACGCTGCAGCAGACAGCGCAGCAGGAGCTGTCCGGTGCCGCCTGATTCCTTGCGCGAACAGCAGCTGGCCTTTGCCAACCACCTGCGCAACCCGTCGCTGCATGCGCCGCCGCCCGGCGTGAGCGAGCAGCGCTTGCGTGTGTACCGCGAACTTTTTTTCAACAACATCCGCCAGCTGCTGGCGGGCGCCTTTCCCGTGCTACGCAGTATCCTGCCTGATGCTGACTGGGAGGCATTGGTGCGTGATTTCTACACGCACCATCGCTGTGAAACGCCCCTGTTCCCGTTCATTGCCGGTGAGTTTGCCGATTACCTGCAGCAGGAGCGCGACCGCGCCGGGGAGCCGCCATTCCTCGCCGAGCTCGCACTCTACGAGTGGAGCGAGATTGCCCTGCGCCATGCCGAGGATGCGATGTGGCCGGCAGTGGTGGGTGACAAGCCGCGCCTGTCGCCGCTGTGCTGGCCGCTGGCGTTCCGCTGGCCGGTGCATCGCATTGGTGGGGATTACCAGCCGGCTGAGCTGCCGGCGCAGCCAACCTGCCTGCTGGTCTATCGCGATGAGACCCATGCCGTGCGCTTCATCGAGTCAAACGCTGCCACCTTTCGCCTGCTGACGCTGCTGGCCGATGACAGCCTGCCGGACCTGGCCGCTGTGACGGCGCAGCTCGCGCTGGAGTTGCAGCATCCCGATGCCGTTGTGCTGTCAGCCGCATTGCAGGCAGTGATGGATGACCTGGCCGACAAGGGCATTCTCCGTCGGTCGCCATGATCATTTCCCATCGCCATCGCTTCATTTTTATCAAGACCAAGAAAACGGCGGGCACCAGCCTGGAAATCGCCTTGTCCGCCCTGTGCGGCCCGGACGACATCATCACACCGATCTCGCCCAGGGACGAACAGCTGCGCCGTGACCTCGGTTTTCGCGGCCCGCAGAATTACCAGCTGCCCGATGGCCGGCAGTTTTTCAACCACGCCAGTGCCAGTGCGGTGCGCCAGGTGGTGGGCACCGGGATCTGGGATAATTACTTCACGTTTTGTTTCGAACGCAATCCATGGGACAAGGTCATTTCCTGGTATCACTGGGAATGCCAGCAGCGCCCTGACATCAGTTTCGGGGCTTTCCTTGCCTCCGGCCATTTCGCGCTTGTCGGCGGCCCTGGCGGTTTTGACCTCTACACCGACAATGGCGATGTCATCGTTGACCGGGTTTGCCGTTATGAAGACATGGCGAGCGAGCTTGCGCTGCTGGCTGCGCGTTTCGGTACACCGTTGCCAACGTTGCCCAAGGCCAAGTCGGGCTTCAGGCGGGACCGGCGGCATTACAGTGAGGTTTACACGGCGCAGCAACGTGAACTGGTCGCACAGGCCTTCCGGCGCGAGATCGCGCTGCTGGGTTACCGTTTTGAGCCGGCAGCATCCATACAATCGTCATAAAACTGTAATATTTCTGTCACACTATGCGCCGTCGACCTGACCACAGGAACCCAAGCGCATGTCTGCACCACTGTCCCGCCGCCCGCTGGTGTTCGCCATCCTCGCCACCCTCGCAGTAGCCCCGTTTACCGCCCAGGCCGATGACCCGGTCGCTGCGATGCCTGAAGGGATCGACTTCTACGGCAAAGTCAATATCTCGTTCCAGATCGACGAAGACTACGACGCCCACGACGCGCCGCGCGAAAACGAGTGGGACACCAACCAAGCCTGGCACTCCAACTCGTCGCGCGTCGGGGCCAAGGGCAAGTACACGCTGAATGATGACTGGGCGCTGGTGTACAAGGCCGAGTATGAGCTGGCTGGCAACGGCGGTTACGGATCACAGAAGGATTTCCTCGTGGCGCGCGAAATATACGCAGGCGTGAGCAGCAAGACCTTCGGTACGCTGGAAGGCGGCAAGATCGATACACCGCTGCGCATGCTGCAGGGCAAGGTCGACCTGTTCAGCGACCTGACCGCCGCGGACCTCAAGAACGTGATGGTCGGCAAGAACCGCGACAGCCATACCTACCTGTACCGCACGCCCAGCTTTTATGGCGTCAGCGCGGCCTTTGCCACGGTCAATTTCCGCGAAGTGGACAACAGCTCGAAGTTCTACGACCGCTCGGGCAACTCGATGTCGGTGACTTATGAAAGCAAGGGCCTGCTGACCGACAGCGATGCGCTGTATTTTGCCGTGGCACACGACGAAGGTATCCGCGACCACGATATCGAGCGCGTGGCGCTACAGTACAAGTTCGGCAAGGTGGAAGAAGCGGGTATCTTCACCGTGGGCCTGATGGGCCAGAACGCACGGAAGATGAACCCGGAAAAAACCTTCCCGACCAAGCAGAAGCGCGAAGACGGCTACATGGTCAACGCGGCCTGGCAATTCACCGACAAGGACACGATCAAGCTGCAGTATGCCAAGTCCGAGGAAGTGGAGTATGACGGCCAGCTGAGCGCGATCGGCTACGACCACAAGCTCAACAAGGACCTCAAACTTTACGCTTACCATGGCCAGGTGATGGGTGACGAGAGCAAGTCGTCCAGCGACCGCACCCTGAAGTCGACCGGCATCGGCGTCGAATACAGCTTCTGAGCTTGCCCTGCGCCTCTTTAAAGTATATTATTTTTATATCTTTTGGAGGAGCAGGCAGATGAGTACGTTGTACGACAGGTTGGGTGGTGAAGCGGCAGTCAACAAGGCCGTCGATATCTTTTATGACAAGGTGATCGCTGACGGCCGCATCAGCCATTTCTTCGAGAACCTCGATATGGTCGCGCAGGCCAACAAGCAGAAGGCCTTCCTGACGATGGTCTTCGGCGGCCCGAACAGCTACAGCGGCAAGGACATGCGCGCCGGCCATGCCCACCTGGCCCTGACCGAGGAGCATTTCACGGCGGTGGTGGAGAACCTGGCGGCCACACTGGCGGAGCTCGGTGCCACCGCAGCCGACATCGCCGAGGTGGCCGGCATTGCCAATAGCGTCAAGGACGATGTCCTGAACCGCTGACAGCAGGACGCTGTTTCCACTTCCCCCCGTAAGGCAGGTCGTTAAACCGGCCTGTCATATTTCTTTCGCCAGCCTGTCATGAACGGGCGGGATACTGCGCGCAACCCGGTGAGCCGAGATGTGTGCATGTTCAGTGTCGACCAGATCATCCTTGAACATTTCCCGTCCCTGGTGCGCAGTCCGGGTGTCTTTTCCACCACGTTGAGCCGGTTGCTGCGGCTGATTCTGCGCGAAAGGGATTTCGTCGCCTTTGCTGAAGAGTACCCGCAACTGCAGGGCATGGATTTTGTCGAGCAGGTGCTGGCCTATTTCGATTTCGATTGCCAGGTGCGCATGAACGAGCGCGCCCGCATCCCGGCCAGCGGGCCGGTGGTGATTGTCGCCAACCACCCGATCGGCTCACTCGACGGGCTGGCCTTGATTATCTTCCCGGCCGGCGAGGTGTCGCGCCTCGGTGCCAGCAGCGCGCAGGCGCGCCTGCCGTTCCGCCTTGACGCCGCGCAGCAGCGGGAGCTGGCGCAGCTGTTCAATACCGGGCATTACGCTGGCGATTTCCGCCTGCTCAAGGAGCAGTTACAGCAGATGGGGCTGGCGGTACCGACGCTGTACAAGCAGTACACGGAACTTTGCGAGGAGGGTGGCGTCCAATTCCTTGATTTCAATATTGACCCGGCCTTTGCCAATTGCATTGACGGGCTCGTGGTGGTGGACCTGCAGCAGGTGAAGCCATCGCGCCTGCAACGCTATATGGGAGTTGCCTGATGTCACCCGAGCTGCACAGACTACGCACATCGTTGTTGTTCTCGTCTTTCCTGCATGCCGGCGCCCTGATGACGACGGTGCTGGGCCTGGGGCTGTTGCCGCTGGCCGACCGCGTGGAAGCGGTGACGCCAGCAGCGCCTCCCCTGTTGCGGCAACAGGCATTGGCAGCACCACCGGTCAAGCTGGCTGCGCTCGCCAGTGATGCCTCCGGCATTACCTGGAATGACAGCCGTGGCAGCCTGTTTGCCGTGCGCAACAGTGAACCGCTGGTGGTGGAAATGAACAGCGATGGCGATGTGTTGCGGAGTATCAGGCTGCAGGACTTCCGCGATGTCGAGGGCATCACCTGGCTTGACGGTGATCGCTTCGCGGTGGTGGAGGAGAGGGATTGCAGTGTCTGGTTGCTCGACCTGCCGCCCGGCGTTGCTGCGGTGGCGCGCCCGGCACAGCCGCTGTTTGCCTTGCCGGCGCTGAATGCCTCGCGCGGTAACAAGGGCTGCGAGGATCTCGCCTGGAACCCGGACGAGCAGGTGTTCTACCTGGCGCGGGAAAAGTCACCGGTGATGCTGCTGCGGGTCAGCGGTGTCCGTCTGGACGCGCCGGGCCTGCATAAGCCGCAGGTGCAGATCCTGCCGGCGCAGCATGCCGTTGATCGCTTCGGCACGGATATTTCCGGCCTGCATTTTGACCAGCAGTCCGGCCAGTTGCTGGTGCTGAGTGACGAGTCGCGCAGGATCACCGGTGTCGCTTCCGGCACAGGCTTGCCACTGCTGTCAGACGGCTTCCAGCTAGGCTGGTGGCACAACGGCCTCGGCCGCGCCGTGCCGCAACCGGAAGGTGTCACACTCGGCCGCGATGGCACTTTGTATGTACTGAGCGAGCCGGATTTGCTGTACCGTTTTGATCGCTGACAACTGGCGAATTCCTTGTCACAGAATAGTCACACGCCTGTCATATTCCTGTCATTATCCTTGTGTTGGTATTTTTGCCTGTCTTACGTTGAATACATTTTGATTGTTACAGAAGTATTAAAAAAATAAAAAGAATAAAAAATTAAAGATTTAACAATTTCTTGATCAATGTTGAATTTGTAACAAACTTGTCACAGAGCATTTCCATAATCGCCCCCAGCAAACAGCCAGAGGCTGTCTGTGTAACGTCAAACCACTCTACTTGATGACCTTAGACGGGGAAACTTTATGAAACGCAAACTTCTGCCTCTGGCAATCGGTGCGGCGATCGCGGCACAAGCTACGTCAGCAATGGCTGATGCCACGGTGTATGGCAAGGCCAACTTCAGCGTCAACAACAACAGCTTCGAATACCTGGGCGAAGACCAGGTAGACAACTCCGAAATGTACAGCAATGCCTCGCGCTTTGGCATCAAGGGCAAGGCCAAGATCAATGACGACATGGATGCCGTGTTCAAGATGGAATATGAAGTGTTCCTCGATGACGGCAGCGACGGCGTCAACAACAGCGGTGACGAGCTTGCCCAGCGCAACATCGTGGCCGGCCTGAACAGCAAGCGTTTCGGCCAGCTGCAGGGCGGCAAGCACGACACCCCGCTCAAGATTGCGGCCGATGGCACCGATATGTTCAATGACCTGGTGCTCGGTGACATCAATAACTACATGGTGGGTGAGAACCGCGAGAACAACATCCTGATGTATAACACCCCGAAACTGATGGGCTTCACGCTGAATGTCGCCACCATGCTGGGTGAACAGGCCGGCCTCGACGACGAAGTGGAAGAGAGCCAGCAGGAAGACTCGGGCATGTTCGACCGCATGTCTGCCGCGTTGAAATACGAGCTGAACGACAATATCTGGGCTGCCTTGTCTACCGACTACAACGTGCAGAACGCCGACATTGTCCGCCTGACCGGTTCTGCCACCTTTGGTGATTTCACCTTCAACGCGCATGTCCAGTCAGCCGACAACCACTACGACGACTACGATGCCAGCGGCTCCGCCAATGAAGAAGGCGACGGCATGGTGATCAGCAGCGGCCGAGGTATCGGCCTGGCCATGAACGGCCCGAACGATGACTACCACACCGGTATCGAAAGCCAGGACGCCTGGATGATCAACGGCAAGTACCAGCTCGGCAACTGGGCCTTCAAGGCGCAGTACGGCGAGAGCGAATCCAAGGCGTTCAACGAACTGGATGGCCCGAACGGTTTCGATGTCGGCTCATCCAAGACCTTTGATGCCGAACAGCTGGCCCTGGGTGTTGACTACGCACTGAGCAAGAACGTGACCATCTACGGTTACGTTGCCCAGCTGGAAGTGGATGTCGACAACGCTTCTGACCTGGTGGACGACGGCGACCTGAAGACCGGTGGCGTCGGCTTCGAAGTGAAGTTCTGATGTTCTGGCCAGTCATCTGACAGACAAGGGCACGGTGCATAGCCAGCATCCTGCCCGCTGTCACAGAAAAAACATTATTAGAAGAGAGATAACGTCATGCGTGTGTGGAAATGTTCAACCCTGTTGCTGGCAGCAGCGCTTGCCACTACCGGTTATTGCGAAGAGAACCAGCGTCCTGCTACCAAGACGCAATTCAGGCATATGGTCGATATGGCTGATGGCCTGAACACCCAGGATTTCTATAACGAAACCAATCCCGACGGCATCTGGTCATCAGACCTGAAAACACCGTGGGCCAAAAGCACGGCGATCAACGCCTACGAGGAAAACGAACATGCAACGGACAAGGCTGAAGGTACAGCGCAGGAAGAAAGCCTCGGCAAGGCAGCGGCGTCAGGTACAGCCGGCCAGGTAGCCGGTAGCAAGGCGACTGGCACGGTCAAGGGCAAGGCCGTCGATGCCGACCAGCTGGTCAACATCCGTGTGTTGTACACGCTGAACCCGGAAAATTCGCGCGCGTCGTTCTCGCCTGTCTCGGCGCAGAATGAGCTGTTCCGCCAGATGAGCCGTACCTGCAGCAACGGCTTCCAGAAAGTGGCGGAGTGGAGCGAGCCGGTCAGCGGTGACGACTATTACCTTTACTACCAGTTCAAGTGCATGCCGAAGCGCTGACCTGCAGGCGGATGCCGTCCAGGTTGCGCTTCAGCGTGGCCTGCCAGAGCGGTTCCAGGTCGTCGACGGCGAGGTGCGGAAACACCTCGCCGTTTTTTTCGTGCTCGCCGGCCTGCTGCAGCTGTTTCACCACTTTCGGTTCGCTGGCCTGCAGCTCGAACAGCGTGTAGCTCATCACGGTCCACAACAATCCCTGTGCGTGCAGGACGGCCTGTGCGCGACCCAACCCGGCACTTTCCATCAGGCTGGCCAGCCGGCCGATCACCGCCAATGTGCTTGGTGCCGTGCCGGCCAGCCCCATCAGTAACATCAGTTCGGGCCGCTGCTTCAGGGTGGCGCGGAAAGCGGTGAGCCACCCGGCCAGCTGGTCATCCCATGGCAACGTGGCGTCGGCACGGATCTCGATCGTGCCGAGCGCATGGGCAGCGAGGGCATCGAGCAGCGCCTCCTTGTTGGGGAAATAGGTGTACAGGTTGCCGGGCACGGTGCCGAGTTGCTGGGCGAGCTGGCGTATCGACAGTTCCTGTCCGCCGCCCTCGCGCAGCAGCGCCATGGCAGTGTCGAGGATCTTGTCGCGGCTCAGGCGGGCGGGGCGCCCGATGGGTTTGCCGGTCTTGCTGGCCTTGTCTTGCCTGGCAGTGGGCTGCTTCATCGCTTGCTCGGATTTGACTCGGTGAACGGTGTTCATTAACTTGTCTGAACAGTGTTCACTAATTCTAGGGGTAGGGCGGGGTGATGCAAGCGGCCAGCAGCGAATTTCCGGAACTGGGTTTCTACGGCCTGCCGGGCCATACCCGCACGCCAGCCGACCTGCTGGACGAGGTGCGCACGGCCGAGGCGCTAGGCGTGGGTTCCGTGTGGCTGTCCGAGCGTTTCGATGTGAAGGAAGTGGCGGCACTGGCCGGCGCTGCCGCTGCGGTGACGAGCAAGCTCTTCATTGGCACCGGGGCCACCAATATCAACACGCGCCATCCGCTGCTCACGGCGAGTATGGGCACGACCTTGCATCGCCTGTCATCCAGGCGCTTTGCGCTCGGGGTCGCGCGCGGCGTCGGCATCCGCTCTGACCTGATGGGCACGGCAAAAGTCAGCAATACCCACCTGCAGGATTTTGCCGTGATGATGCGCCAGCTGTGGCGCGGCGAGCGCGTGAGCTATGACGGTGTGCTCGGCAAGTTCCCCTACCTGCACATGGCCGACTGGATTGCCGATGACATCCCGCTGCTGTTCGTGGGTTTCGGCGAGAAGAGCCTCACCTTTGCCGCGACGGTGTTTGATGGCGTGATCCTGCACACCTTCATCAGTGACGAGGCGCTGGCGCGGGCGGTGCAGAGTGTGCGCGACAGTGCGGCACAGGCAGGGCGCGATGCTGCCTCGGTGAAAATCTGGAGCGTGCTCGCCGTGGCACACGAACCGGACGAGGAGCAGTACCTGCGCTACATCGTCGCACGCATGGCGACCTACCTGCAGGCGCCGCAGTATGGCGAATTGCTGGTGCAGCTGAACGGCTGGGAACAGGCGGTACTGGATCGCTTTCGCGCCGATGAGGTGGTGAAAAACATCTTCGGTGCGATCGACAGCGTGGCGACGCTGGACCAGTTGCGCCATATCCGCACATTGCTGCCCGAACACTGGTTGCCGGCTGCCGTCGGCAATGCCGCCCAGTGCGCGCAGCGCATCAATGACCAGTTTGCTGCCGGTGCCGATGGCGTGATCCTGCATGCGAGCAGGCCGCACGAATTTGCACCGGTACTGGACGCTTACCGCGACATTCGCGACCACGCGCGCTTTGCCGGTCGCAGCAACCGGCCTTGCTGAACTGATTTTCCGGAGTAAATGTAATGAGTGAAGATTTAAGGCCCACACCGAGCCTGGCTGACCCTGCCGCTGTGCGTGAACGGCTACAGGCGTGGCTGGGTGAGACGGCGTTTGCCGGCCAGTCGCTGGTGATTTCCGATTTTGTGATCCCGGAAGGCACCGGCATGTCGAACATCACGGTGCTGTTTGATGCGGCATGGGATGACAACGGCCGGCGGCAATCGCAGCCCATGGTGGCGCGCTTGCAGGCGCAGGGTGACAAGCTCGCGTTTCCGTCCTATGACCTGCCGATGCAGTACGACGCGATGGCTACGCTGGCACGCGTGCCAGGCCTGGCGATGCCGATGCTTGTGGCGCAGGAGCCGACCGGCACGGTACTCGGCATGCCGTTCTATATCATGCGGAAAACCGCCGGGCTCATCCCGCCGGATATCCCGCCTTACCATATCGATGGCTGGATCGTCGCCAGTACGCCGGAGGAGCGCGAACGCTTGTGGTGGGCGGGTGTCGACATGATGGTGCGGCTGCACCGCTTGCCAGTCGACAGTGGTGAACTGCAAGCCTTTGCCGCACAGCACGATTTCCCGCGCGGGCTGGGCGAACAGTTGCAGTACTGGCAGTACTACATGAACTGGGGTCTCGAAGGGCAGCGCAACCTGCACTGCGAGACCGCGCTGGAATGGCTCAAGCGACACCAGCCAGCGGCAGGGCCGCTGGGTTTCTGCTGGGGCGATTCGCGTATGGCCAACGTGATTTTCCACGAGGACAAATCGGGCGTCGCGGCATTGCTGGACTGGGAAATGCTCGCTTTCGGCAACCCGTTGCAGGACATCGCCTGGTGGATTTTCATGGATGAACTGTTCAGCCTGGGCCTCGGTTGCCCGCGGCTGGAGGGTTTTCCGTCGCGGCAGGACACGGTGCAGCGCTGGTCGGCACAGAGCGGCTTGCCGGCCGCTGACTTGCACTACTACCTGGTGTTTGCCGGCTTGCGCATCTCGCTGATCCTCGCGCGCATGTCGCTGGCCAAGGGCGACAACAGCATGGTCAGCGAGAGTTTCGCCAGCCATTACCTGATGAAAGTCTTGCGCGAGCAGGAGGAGGCAGCATGAGTTGGCAGCGTATAGAACTCACGGCTTTTGGCGGGCCGGACAAGTTGCGTGTCGTCGAAGAGGAAGCCCTGCCGGAACCGGCAGCGGGGCAGGTGCGGGTGAAAGTGCTGGCAGCCGGCACCGGTTTCACCGACACGATCATCCGCCAGGGCCAGTATGTCGATGTGAAGGACAAGCCGCCCTTCACCCTCGGTTATGACTGGTTCGGTGTGGTCGACAAGGTGGCTCCCGGTGTGTTGTCGCTGCGTGAAGGGGATTTTGTTGCCGACATGCCGGTCATCGGTGGCTAT
>ERZ1645187.4628-NODE-4628-length-11011-cov-20.785962_pt1 | contig 11011 bp, 8 predicted proteins | sample MGYA00575352_ERZ1645187 | MGnify/ENA primary metagenome ERZ1645187 (study PRJEB40837, sample SAMN11349314) | freshwater sediment metagenome | isolation source: river sediment | host: Sediment | place: India: Wazaribad , New Delhi | collected 2017-02-21 ... | reverse complement strand
GGACAACAACAGGAATGACGGAAAAGGCCTCCCGAACCAGGGAGGCCTTTTTCTGCTGACCAGGGGGCCGAAGGCGGAGAGGCCCTCCTGCCTCCGGCGGGACTCAGGATGAAAGGCAGCCTGTCCCAATCTGTGCGCGAGAGAGCTATCGGCCATTGGCCGACGTTCCAAAGGACAAGTCCATCATTGTGTCCCTTAGAAAAAACTATCAGATCAGTGTGTTAGAAAAATGCCGGGTGGATGGCCGTTTGCACGCCCCTCGGTTTCCGGCCGCAGTGGCCTTTAGTCCCCCTCCTGGCCGCCAGGCCAATATCTTCTCCACCGGCGGTCGCCGGTGCAGGTGATCCTTTCTTCGCTGGCAAGACCTTCCAGGGCGCGTCTGAGGGTTCTCAGGGATATCTCCGCGCCAATTCTTCGATTGATCTCGGAACTGGACGAGCCGGGGTAACGCCCTACATCCTCGAGAACGAGGGCGCGCAACCGGTGGGGGGTGATCCGGCTGAGCGTGGTCCTGCTGTCCAGGCCTGAAGTGCGCAGGTGATCCGGGGCGACAAAATATCGTTTCCCGGAGGTCCTGCCAACCGTTTGCACCAGGCCGCTGTCAACCAAGCGCCCAAGCCAGGCCCTCAAGTGTTCCGCGTTCTCGGTTTCCAGCGCGGTTGCCAGTTCGCGGGCGGTCATGCCTTCCGTCCGGGCGAGAATGCCAAGCGTGATGCGTTCACGCTGACTGAGATGAAACCGCTCGTCGGCCTGCTCGATCAGGCGCAGCACCTCGGGTTTGAGAATCCGGCGCTGGATGGTCACCTTGAGCCAATCCGGACCTTCCTCGGCAACCGGCGCCGGACGTCCCTGCGAAAGCAGCCGATCATACATCAGGTCGAATCCGCTGCCCTCGCGCTCCATCAGGGTCAAATCATGGAACACCCGCGCCAGCCCTTCGTTGCGGCGGCGACTGGCATGGAGGATGTTCCGCGGGGTCACGCCCATCGGCAGGCGACCGGGATTGACCACTTCCAGGCGATCCGGATACAGATTCAGGTAGATGTCGCCCTGCTGGGTGTACGGCCGGTGGACCAATGCATTGACCACCAGTTCCCGCACGACTTTCTCGTCATAGGCCGGCACCTGGCGACGGTACAGGCCTTCCGCCACCTCGTAGCTTTCCCGAAAATCCGGCAGGGTGCGCCAGATGGCATCCACCATCTCCAGCGGCGAAAGAGTGCCGTCATCCCACACCCATTTGTTCACTTTCTGGCCCTGACCGTCGTACTTGATCGCCTGGACCAGGGGGGCCGTTCCCAGGGACCGCCGGTCGGCGGCGGTCCCGAGCAGCAGGACGCCAAGCCTGGTGAGCGTTGCGCCGTTCGCCAAGCCATAATGATTGAGCAACTCGTCAGCGTTTTTTTCCCGGACCGAATCCTTTACCCGGTCGGAGCGCCGAATATCATCGACAAATCGCCTCAGTTTCTCTTTCTCGACACGCCTTCGGTCGATACCGGTCGCCATGGTTTCCCAGGAAAAGCCCGGCCGTTCATTGGCCAATCGCAGAACATCGTCACCCACCACCGGAACGCTGCTGTCGGCGATGCGCAGAAAGTAGCGACCGTCGGAGGTGGAGGCCACATTGGCGGAATGCGGTACGACCACCTCGACGTATTCACCGCCATTGGCGGCCTGTTGGCTTGAGGGCAGAACCTGCACATTCACCGTCAGTTCGGCAATACGCCGGCGAATGCGCGTCAGCAGATCCGCCGGCAGCCGCTGCCCGGGAGGAGGCAACGCCGCTCCGTCCTCGATGCCAATCAGCAACCGACCACCCGAGCCATTGGCAAAAGAGACACAGGTGCGCGCCAGGCCATCCCAGTCGGCGCCTTTCCCGGTCACCTTGCGCAACGATTTCCGTTCAGTGTTCTGATCTTCGAGCATCATCCGAAATCGAAAGCCTCAAGCAACAATGGCCACTCAGGTATGATTGGACGTGGGTTTTTGCAGCGGCGACATCATGGCCGATCACTCGCTGACAGCCAGCAGGCCGCGAATCACCGATTCGACTTTTGCCAGAGCCTGACGCTTTTCGTGAATATAGGTGTGCTGATCATACACCCCTTCGATGCCGGATTGCACATGCCCCAGCACCTGCTCCGCGACATGCGGCGGCACGCCTTCCCGCGCCATGATGGTTCGGCATGTCCGCCGCAAATCATGCGCGGTCCAGTTGTCGAATCCGGTCGCTTTGCCCAGGCGACGGCGGGCATCTTTTGTGCTTTTTGAATGGCCATCGCCCCTGGCTCCGACCCGGGTCACATTGTGGACGGAAGGAAAGACCCAGCGCGGGTTGGCCAGGCGCGGTTCGATGATGCTCCAGGCCAGGTCCGGCAAGGGGACCACATTGACTTTTCCTGTTTTTGTCCGGACTGCGGGAATGGTCCATTCCCTTCTGGCCGGGTCGATATCGTCAACCGCCATGGACATCGTTTCCATGGACCGCTGGCCAAGAAGCAGCAAAAGCCGCAGGATATCCCGCATATTGGGGCTTTCCTGATCCAGTGCCGTCCAGATGGCTCGTATCTCGGCGTCTTTCAGGATCCTGTCGCGCGGCGACTCGACCCATTGGATTTTCTTGAGGTCAGGGAAAGGATTCGTGTCGATCAGTTCCTCGCTGTAGGCACAGTTAAAGGCGCGGCGGAGCAACTCAACCGTCCGGTTCGCGGCGACAGCGGCACCCCGTGCGACAATGCCCCGGTGCAGCGCCTTCACATCCTGCCTCGTCAGTTCGATGGCCTTTTTTCTTCCCAGGACGGGAAGGATATCCTTGTTGCTGATCCGCAGGCTTTCCGACCGCGTTCTCGGGGCCATCGAGGTCTCGGCAAAGTAATGGTCCATGACCTCCTCGATGGTCGGCGCGGTCTTCTGCCTGATCCGGTCACCGAGGGGATCGTCCCCGTTGACCGACTTGACCTTGATTTCGTTATAAATTTTTACCGCTTCCGCCAGGCCGAGGTCCGGATAGCCTTTTTTCAGCGTGTACTTCCGCCTCTTTCCGTCAACCGTATAGACAATCACCCATACCTTTCTTTGCAGGCCAACCCGCAATATCAGGCCTGGTTTGTACCTGTGGAAAAACTCTGTCTGTTTCTGGCCGGGAAGAGGGGAGAGCGAGGCGACTTCCCTGTCGGTTGAAAATCTCTTTCTTGATTCGGTCATCACCGCCTGTCGAAAATAAGTGCAAAATAAGTGCAGCGGATGCACAAAACGATGCTGGACAGCAGCCTATTCGGCCGGACGAATGATACCGAAATATTGAACCAAAGCAATGAATTTTTTATAATTTTTTTGCTCCAAACGGATACCGTTGGACACCGTTGGACAAGCATTTTTTCTGCCTTGGGAGCAGGAGGTCGGGCGTTCGAATCGCCCCGCCCCGACCAGTACGATCCCATGCCTGAAAAAAGGGCTTACCGGTTCCCCGGTAAGCCCTTTTTTCGTGTCAATGGCGAACCCGCCCCCGGCTGGGGGGAATCGATCGTGATCGCACCATGGGCTTGGCCGATTTCTCCCGGGATGGCGCCAGCCCCCACGATCAGACGGACCCCGGCGTGGTCGGCCAGCACCAGCCTGAACGCAGGGGGCGGGGCCTCGCTTGCGGCACGGTCCCTCAGTAGCTGTTGCGGCTGCACATCAGGCTTGCGCTTTTGCGCTGTTTCGGTCGGATTTGCCCTTCTGCCGCGTAGCCGAGGGTGATGACCAAGCCGATCCGCCTGTCCGCCGGGATGTGCAGCATCTCCCTGATTCGCGGCTCGTCGAACCACCCGAGCATGCAGGTGCCCAGTCCCAGGTCCGTGGCCTGCAGGCAGAAGTGGGCGGCGGCGATGCCGATGTCGATGAGCGGAAAATCCCGGTCCTTGAGCCGCCCGCCGATCTGGGTGATCACCTTCGCCTTCTCCACGACAAGCACGGCGAGTACCGGCGCCTGCACCGCGAACCGGTTGAAGCTGACCAGGCGGCTGAAGGTGGCTCGCGCCACCCGGTCCTTGAGCGCGGGCTCGGTCACCAGGATCAGGCGCCAGGGCTGGGAGTTGCTCGCCGAGGGCGACAGCCGCACCGCTTCGACCAGGTGCTCGAGCAGTTCCTCGGGTACCTGCCGATCGGCATACTTCCGGACGCTTTGCCGGCGGGTGATCAATCGGGAAAAGTCCATGTCCACTCCTGGAAGGGCGGCCGGACAGGCTGGCCCGGTGGTGTCCTCGAGGTGCCGGCCTCCTGTCCGCACCGGGCAGGAGAGGCATCAGGTGGTGAGCAGGTCGCGCACCTCGACGGAGCGTTCGCGGTTGTCGCGCAGCCAGTCGTACCAGAGGCGGAACTGCTCGTCATGTGCGGGTACGCCGGTCTCGCGCCAGCCTGGCGGAACCTCGGCCGCGGCGTCCCGGTGCGGCACGAGCGCCCCGAAATGCTCGTCCTGGCAGCGATGCGCCATCAGGTCGGCCAGTTGCACGACCTGGACAAGCAACGGGTCAGGGTCCGCCTGGTCGGGCAGATGGTGGCCCGCGGCGGCGGCCACCAGGTTGCGTGGAAACTGCCACTGGCCGAGCAGTCGCCCGCCCACGGCGGCGTGATCGAACCCGAAGGCCAGCCGCTCGGCAGCAAGATCCCCTTCGCCGGTGCAGCGGTTCAGCCAGCGACCGGCCAGGTAGTCGTCGCCAAAGGTCTGCAGCAGGACCAGTTTGCCGAGGTCGTGGAGCAGGCCGGCCATGAACGAGGCGCCGAGTCCCAGCCCCAGATCCCGGGCCATGTGGTTGGCCGCCATGGCGGCGAGAAAGGCGTGCTCCCAGAACCGCTCGACCTCGGGTGCACTGCCGGAGCCCAGGTCGCTGAAGGTGTTGAGCATGGCCTTGACCAGGGCGATGGACTGCACCCGGTTGAAGCCGAGCACCATGATCGCCGCCTGGAGCGAGTCCACCCGCCGGGGCCGGCCGAACAGGGCCGAGTTGGCCAGTTTGAGCACGGTGGCGCACAGCGACTGGTCGGGCAAGAGCGCCGCCATCAGGTCCGCGGCCGAACTCTCGGGGTCGCCGGTGACGCGCAGGATCTGCGCCACCGTGACCGGCAGCACGGGAAAGCTGTCCATCTGCCTCTGCATCATGGTTTGATTGTGCTCGTTCATCACTCCCTCGGGCTCTCCGCCCCTTCCGGCCAGGCGCTGGCGTCGGCCCGGCGATGCCTGTCGCGTCGGGGCCGCCGGGTTGGCAAGGCCGGTCAAATATGCTATGCATGCCGACATCCGGGTCCGCCGGCCCACCTTTTTTTGTGCACCGAGGAGCAACCAGCCCATGACCATCGACCGCGCCCGCCTGAAAAAAATCGACAACGCCCAGGATCAGACCTGTTTCGGCTGCGGCGCGACCAACCCGATCGGTCTGCACATGGAGTTTCAGAGCGACGGCCACCAGCTCTGTTCCTTCGTGACCGTGCCCGCGGCCATGGCCGGCTGGGACCGGACCGTGCACGGCGGCATCCTCAGCACCATGCTCGACGAGGTCATGGGCTGGACCGCCATCCACCTGCTCAAAAAGATCGCCGTCACCCGGACCATCACCGTGGACTTCCTCAAGCCGGTGTACGTGGGCCGGGAGTTGGTCGTGATCGGCACCATCGCCGAGCGGCCCTCCGATCGCCAGGTGGTGGTGCACGGTGAAGTGCACATGGGGGAGACCCTCTGCACCCGGGCCCGCGGCGATTTCGCCACCCTGTCCGCCCAGAGTGCGGTCCGACTCGGCGTAATGAGCGGCGACTACCTGGAGCGATTTTTGCCCATCCTCGAGCGCACCGACGACTGACCGCGGTCGGGGCCCAGGCCCTTCAGGAGCGGAACAGCCGCTCCGCCAGGTCGGCCACGGTGCGCACCGCGACCACCTGCACGCCCTGCGCCGCCTTGCCGGTGAGCTGACGGCCGGCCGACTCGGGCATGAGGAAGGTGCCGAAGCCGAGCCGGCCCGCCTCGCGCAACCGCATCTCCATCTGGCCCACGGCCCGCACCTCGCCGGCCAGGCCGACCTCGCCGCAGACCACGGTGGCCGGGTCGATGGGCTTCTCGAAGAAGCTCGACAACAAGGCCGCGACCACGCCCAGGTCCAGGGCCGGCTCGACGATGCGGATGCCGCCGGCGACGTTGAGGAAGATGTCGTGGTCGAACAGGGTGACCCCGAGCTTCTTCTCGAGCACCGCGGTGAGCAGGGCCAGCCGCTGCGGGTCGGCGCCGATGGCCGTGCGCCGGGCCGTGCCCAGGCTCGAGCGGCTGACCAGGGCCTGCACCTCGACCAGGATCGGCCGGGTGCCCTCGACGCTCGGCAGCACCACCGAGCCGGGCACGTTCACCGGCCGCTCGGCCAGGAACAGGGCCGAGGGGTTGTCCACGCCGACCAGGCCGCGCTCCTGCATCTCGAACACGCCGATCTCGTTGGTCGAGCCGAAGCGGTTCTTGACCGTGCGCAGGATGCGGAACACCTGGCCGCGGTCACCCTCGAAGTAGAGCACCGTGTCCACCATGTGCTCGAGCACCCGCGGTCCGGCGATGGCGCCGTCCTTGGTGACGTGGCCGACGAGCAGGATCGGCAGGTGGGTCGACTTGGCCAGCTGCAGCAGGCGGGCGGTGGCCTCGCGCACCTGGGTGACCGAGCCCGGGGCCGAGCCCACCGCCTCGCTGAACACGGTCTGGATCGAGTCCACCGCCAGGAGCGCCGGCCGCAGCTGCCGGGCGAGGTCGACCACCGCCTCGACGCAGTTCTCGGTGGACACGAAGATCTCCCGCTCGCCGATGGCGAGGCGGCCGGCGCGCATGCGGATCTGGCGCACCGACTCCTCGCCGGTCACATAGAGCACCTGGTGCTGGCGGGCGGCCAGCGAGCTGAGCAGCTGCAGGATCAGGGTGGACTTGCCGATGCCCGGATCACCGCCGATGAGCACCAGCGAGCCGGGGACGATACCGCCGCCCAGCACCCGGTCCATCTCGGCGATGCCGGAGACGAGCCGTTCGCCCTCCTCGCCGCCGTCGGCCGCGACCAGCGGCTGGACCGTGGCCGCGGGCCGGCCGGGGCGGGCCGCGGCCACCTGCCGCTCCTCGGCGAGGCTGTCCCAGGCGCCGCAGTCCGGGCAGCGGCCGAGCCATTTGCGGCTGGCAAAGCCGCACTGGCCGCAGACGAACCGGGTGGTTTCTTTCCTGGCGGGCTGCATCGGTATCCGGGTCAACAGGGAAGGAAAACGGCCGACAGGCGGGACAACTACCGCCGGGCCGGGCCACACGCCCGTTTTCCATGGTTTTCCCATGGAAATGTTTGCAGGGCTTGGAGTATCATGCCTCTTATACCGTGCGGCCTGTCGCCGCGCAAGGGCAGCGCCGACCGACCGCACCCGCGCCCGGGCGGCAGCGCCCGGAGACCACACAGGACATCCCATGCACTACGTTGCCACCAAAATCTGCCGGGCCAGCGAAATCGGCTACAACGGCAATCTCTTCGGCGGGGCCATGCTCTCCTGGCTGGACGAGGCCGGCGCCGCCTTTGCCGGCTACCTCTGCCGCACCCCCAACATGGTCACCCTGAAGATGGACGAGGTCCGTTTCCGGCGGCCGGTGAAGATCAGCCACCACGTCCGCATCTACGCCCGCATCCACCACCTCGGCACCAGTTCGCTGACCATCAACGTCGAGGCCCGGCGCTTCGATTTCACCAAGGAACTTGAGGAGATCGTCTGCTCGACCCGCATCGTCTACGTCAAGATCGACGATGCCGGCCGGGCCGTGCCCATCGACGACCACCTGCGTGCGCACATGCAGGACGACACCCTCGGCGACCTCATGCAGCGGCTCTAGCCGCCGCCCTCTGCCTCTTCCACCTCTTCCGCCCCAACCCGAACTGGAGTCCGCATGTACACGCCCGCCAGCCTGCCCGCCAACAAGACCAAGCTGGTCTGCACCATCGGTCCGGCCACCGATTCGCCGGACATGCTCGAAAAAATGCTGCTCGCCGGCATGAACATCGCCCGCCTCAACTTCTCCCACGGTGACTTCCGGGCCCACGGCGAGATCATCCGCCGCATCCGCGAGGCCGCCCGCGCCACCCAGCGGCCGGTGGCCATCATGGCCGACCTGCCCGGGCCGAAGATCCGCATCGGCACCCTGGCCGAGGAGCCGGTGGAACTGAGAGTGGGCAGCCGCTTCACCCTGACCAGCCGCCAGCTGGTCGGCAACCGCGAACTGGTCTCGGTGAGCCTGCCGGAGCTGCCGCGGGTGGTCCGGCCGGACGACGTCCTGTTCATCAACGACGGTCTCATCCAGGTGCGGGTCGAGACGGTCGAGGGAGACCTGGTGCACACCCGGGTGGTGGTGGGCGGCACCCTGCGCTCGAAAAAGGGACTCAACCTGCCGGGCATCGACCTCGGCATCTCGGCCTTCACCGCCCACGACCGGGCCTGCATGGAGTTCGCCCTGGAGCACGGGGTGGATGCCGTCAGCCAGTCGTTCGTCAACTGCGCCGCGGACATCCAGGCGGTGCGCAAGGCGGCCGCAGCCCTGGGCCACCAGCCGTTCATCATCGCCAAGGTCGAACGCGCCTCCATCCTCGACCGGATCGACGAGGTGCTCGAGGAAGCGGACGGGCTCATGGTTGCCCGCGGCGACCTGGGCGTGGAGATCCCCATCGAGGAGATCGCCATCCTGCAGAAGCGGATCATGGCCCGCGCCAACCTGTTCGGCAAGCCGGTGATCACCGCCACCCAGATGCTCGAATCCATGGCCAAGAACCGGCGGCCGACCCGGGCCGAGGCCACCGACGTGGCCAACGCCATCCTCGACGGCACCGACTGCGTCATGCTCTCGGAAGAATCCGCCATGGGCCAGTACCCGGTGGAGGCGGCGCAGATGCTCGTGCAGATCGCCGTGGCCACCGAGCCGCACCGCACCACCCACAGCTACACCAAAAAGCCGGACCAACCCATTTTCACCGAGATCCGCGAGGTGGACTACATCGCCTCGAGCGTCAACAGCATCGTCAAGCAGACCGACAGCGTCGCCGCCATCCTGGCGCCCACGGACAGCGGCCTGACCGCCCGGCGGCTGGCCCGCTACCGGCTGCCCACCTGGATCCTGGCGGTCAGCTCGAACAAAAAAACCTGCCGGGAGCTGCTTTTCTCCTACGGCGTGTTTCCCATCTACGAGTTCAACCATCCCCACGACTGGACCGACTTCGCCCGGGATTATGTGCTCAAGTACGGCCTCAGGGGCGGCTGCATCATCCAGACCGAGGGACCGTCGGCGGAAAACCCGCACCGCAACCACAAGATGGAGATCATCGACCTGCGCGAGATCTGCTGAGCCCGGCGGCCCGGTCACAGGTCCGTTGAAAAACCCAAAGGAGAACGATTCCTGTTTGCCTATTCGTAAAAAGCGAGCTAATAAATAATGAGTGGTCGTTCATCTGTAAACAGCTGCCGCGCGGCAGTTTTTCTTCTTTCCTTTTATCGAACGGGGGACACCCCACGGAGGCAGGATGTTGGATTTCAGAAAAGGCGTTGATATCCTGGCGGCGGTTGGCGGGGTTTCCACCATCGCCGAGGCACGGCAACTGTTCGCCCGACGGCTCGACCCGGAGCATCTCGCCCGGCTGGGCACGATCACCAACGAGGAGGCGCTGCTCAAGATCGCCAACGCCATCGCCATGTGCGACCCGGAGCGGGTGTTCATCCACACCGGCAGCGAGGCCGACTGCGCCGCGGTGCGGGCCCTGAGCCTGGAAAAAGGCGAGGAGGCGAAGCTCGCCATGCCCGGCCACACCATCCACTTCGACCTGCCCGAGGACCAGGGCCGCATGGTCGACCAGACCTTCTACATCGCCAACCCGGACGAGCAGGTGTCCTCGCTGGCCAAGAAGGAACTGCGCGACGAGTCCCACGCCTACGTGCGCGAGCACATGCGCGGCATCATGCGCGGCATGACCATGTTCGTCGGCTTCTACAGCCGCGGCCCGGTGGGGGCCAGGGCCGCCATCCCGGCCATCGAGATCTCCAGTTCCACCTACGTGCTCCACTCGGCGGAACTCCTCTACCGCAACTGCTTCGCCGACTTCGACGCCGAGATCGCCCGCCGCGGCGAGTTCTTCACCAACGTCCACGCCCAGGGACCCAACCGCTCCGAGGACGTCCCCAAGGCCCGCATCTACATGGACCGCAGCTGGCAGACCACCTTCTCCACCTTCTGCACCTATGCCGGCAACACGCTGTTGATGAAGAAGGGCAACCACCGCTTCGCCTCGGACACGGCCATCTACCGGCACCACGGCGAGGAGTTGTCCGAGCACATGTTCATCACCGGCATGACCGGCCCGGGCGGGCGCACCACCTACTTCGCCGGCGCCGCGCCCTCGGGCTGCGGCAAGACCACCACGGCCATGGTGGGCAGCAACTTCATCGGCGACGACCTCGCCCAGATGTGGATCGGCGACGACGGCACCCTGCGCGCGGTCAACCCGGAGATCGGTATCTTCGGCATCATCGCCGACGTCAACCAGGAGGGCGACCCCTACCTGATGCAGTGCCTGCGCCAGCCCGGCACCGAGGTGATCTTCTCCAACGTGCTCGTCGATCCGGACGGCAAACCGCGCTGGACCGGCGACGGGGAACCGGTCCCGGAGCGGGGCATCAATTTCCAGGGCGCCTGGACCCGCGACATGACCGACGTGCCCATGTCCCACCCCAACTCGCGCTGCACCCTGAAATGCGCGGCCGTGGGCAACCACAACGAGGCGGCCAACGCCGACCCGACCGGCCTGGTCATCGAGGTGATCACCTATTCCGGCCGGGACAGCAACACCATGCCGCCCATATGGGTGGCCCGCACCCCGGACGGGGGCGTGGCCATCGGCGCCTCCATCGTCTCCAAGGCGACCGCGGCCGAGATCGGCGCCAGCGGCGTCAACCGCCAGCCCTGGGCCAACTCGCCCTTCGTCGCCTGCCAGCTCACCGA
>ERZ1645187.4625-NODE-4625-length-11012-cov-14.880442_pt1 | contig 11012 bp, 7 predicted proteins | sample MGYA00575352_ERZ1645187 | MGnify/ENA primary metagenome ERZ1645187 (study PRJEB40837, sample SAMN11349314) | freshwater sediment metagenome | isolation source: river sediment | host: Sediment | place: India: Wazaribad , New Delhi | collected 2017-02-21 ... | reverse complement strand
CGACAACACCATGCTGCGCATCGGCAGCATGAACATGGCGCTGCACGGGGTGGACGACCCCGACATTCGCTACAAGGATTCGCTGGCGCAAGACCACGCCGGTGATGAAGAAAAGTACAGCCTCATCCTCGCCAACCCGCCCTTTGCCGGCAGCCTCGACTACGAGAACACAGCCAAAGACCTGCAGGCCATCGTCAAGACCAAGAAGACCGAACTGCTGTTCTTGGCCCTGTTCCTACGGCTGTTGAAACCCGGTGGCCGGGCAGCGGTCATCGTGCCGGACGGGGTGCTGTTCGGCTCCAGCAAGGCGCATAAGGCGCTGCGGCAGATGTTGGTGGAAGAACAGAAGCTGGACGGGGTGATTTCACTCCCGGCCGGCGCGTTCAAGCCCTATGCCGGCGTTTCCACCGCCATCCTGCTGTTCACTAAAACCAACTCGGGCGGCACCGACCAGGTGTGGTTCTACGACATGCAGGCCGATGGCTGGAGCCTCGACGACAAGCGCCAGCCGCTGCTGGATGAAGACAAGCTCGGCCCCAATCCGGCCCAGCCTCTGAACGAGACGGAACATGCCAAGAACAACCTGCCCGATGCATTGACCCGCTGGGCACAGCGTGACGGCAACGAGCGCGACCGCCCGCGCACCGCGCAGAGCTTCTGTGTACCCAAGGCCGACATTGCGGCGCAGGGCTACGACCTCAGCATCAATCGTTACAAGGAAGTGGTGCACGAGGCGGTGGAGCACGACCACCCGTTGGACATCCTCGCCAAGCTGAAGCGGCTCGAAGACGAGATTCAGATTGATATGGCTGAGCTGGAAGGGATGCTGAAGTGACCTACCAGCACGCGCCGTTGGGCGATTTGGCTTCTTTGCAAGCGGGGTACGGCTTCCCGGTCGAACTTCAAGGCCGCACGAGTGGCGACTATCCATTTGCGAAAGTGGGCGACATTTCAAGGTGTGGCCGTTCGACCAGTACCGTGCTTGAGCATGCCGACCACTATGTTGACGCCGACGACTTGGTTGCACTCCGTGCGAAACCAATTCCCGCTGGCAGCGTACTCTTCGCGAAGATTGGTGAAGCCATCCGCCAGAACCACCGGGTAATCGCTGGCTGCGACATGCTCATTGATAACAACGCGATGGCCGCAGTTCCAAGCACCAAGATTGACGGGCGCTTCCTCTATCACTTCCTCAAGACCGTAGATTTCTACAGGTTGGCTCCTGCAACAACGGTCCCTGCGCTTCGGAAGAGTGATTTAGAGAAGCTGCCTACACCGTGCCCACCCCTCCCCGAACAACGCCGCATCGCCGCCATCCTCGACAAAGCCGACGCCCTGCGCACCAAGCGCCGCGAGGCCTTGACCCAACTCGACCGCCTCGCGCAGTCGATTTTTGTGGAGATGTTTGGGGACCCGGTGACGAATCCAAAGGGCTGGCGACGACTACAGCTAGGTGCAGTATTTGGTATCGCCAGAGGTGGGTCGCCACGCCCAATTGATGACTACATTACCGACGCTGCTGACGGTGTGAACTGGGTCATGATTGGCGACACCGAGCAGGGCGGCAAATACATCTGGGTAACCAAGAAAAAGATTCGCCCTGAAGGCGTTAAACGCTCTCGACTCGTGAAGAGTGGCGATTTCCTCTTGACTAACTCCATGAGTTTTGGCCGGCCATACATATTGAAGACCAATGGCTGCATCCATGACGGCTGGCTTGTGCTCTCGCCACAAATACCCGAATTCAATGCGGACTATTTCTACACGCTACTCGGCTCTCAAGCTGTGTTCACCGAATTCAGCAGGAGGGCTGCGGGTGCGACGGTGAAAAATTTGAATATTGAATTGGTGTCTAGTGTCGAGGTCGCAGTGCCCCCTCTAGACGAGCAGCAAAAATTTGCGAAAGCCGTTGCTGCAATTGAGGCAGTCAAGTCGAGTGGCGAGATTTCAGCAAGCCGGCTAGAAAGCCTTTTCGCGAGTTTGCAGCACCGCGCCTTCAGGGGAGAACTCTGACCATGCAACAGCAGAACATCCCCATTGGCACCTTGGTGGACATGTACAAGCGCGGTGAACTGCGCCTGCCGGAAATCCAGCGCCACTACGTCTGGCAGGGCACGCGGGTGCGTGACTTGCTCGATTCGCTGTACCGGGGCTACCCCAGCGGGTCCATTCTGATGTGGGAGACCGACGAGCCGGTGCCGACCCGTGACTTTGCGATTGCACAGGAATCCAACGCCTTTGCTGGCCGCAAGCTGTTGTTGGATGGGCAGCAGCGGCTGACCTCGCTGACGGCGGTGCTGAATGGCGAGCCGGTCTCGGTGCGCGGGCGCAAGCGGCCCATCGATATCCTGTTCAATCTGGAACACCCGGACGGCCCGCCGACCGACATCGTGGAGGTGGAGAGCGACGAACCTTCGCCGGTGACGCCCGACGATGAGGTCAGCGACGAAAGTGACGACGCGGAAGACGGCGAACAGGGCCTGCAGGAGAAACTGAACCGGCGCACCTTTGTGGTGGCCAGCAAGAATTTGGCCTCGCAGCCGCAGTGGGTGTCGGTCAGCGAGGTGTTCCGTACCGCCAACGATGCGGAAATCTTGGAGAAGGCCGGCATCGAGTCGTTCAAGGACCCGCGTTTCCAGAAGTATTCCGACCGGCTGAAGAAGCTGCGGGCCATCAAGGATTACCCCTACGTGGTGCATGTGCTTGAGCGCAGCATGAGCTACGAGGAGGTGACGGAAATCTTCGTCCGGGTGAACTCGCTCGGCGCCAAGCTGAAGTCCTCCGACCTGGCCATGGCGCAGATGTCCTCCCGCTGGCCGAACCTGCTGAAGGAGCTGGAAGCCTTTCAGGAGGAATGCGAGCAAAGCTGGTTCACCATCGAACTGGGCCACTTGGTGCGTGCCATCGTGGTGTTTGCCACCCAGCAGTGCCTGTTCCGCAGCGTGGCCAGCACGCCGGTCGAGAAGCTGAAAGAAGGTTGGAAGCAGGCGCAGGAGGGGCTGCGTTTCGCCATCAACTTTCTGCGTACCAATGCAGGCATTGAAGACGAAACGCTGCTGTCCTCGCCCATGTTCATGCATGTGTTGGCAGCGGTGAGTCGCATCAAGGACAACAAGCTGACAGCGGCTGAACAGAACGCGCTGCTGCACTGGCTGCTGGTAGCGAATGCGCGTGGCCGGTACTCACGTGGTTCGACCGAGACCCTGCTGAACGAAGACTTGGCCATCCTGTTCCGGGGTGATGGTATTGCGGCGCTGATGGAGCCGGTGAAGCGACAGTTCGGGCGACTGCACATTGAGGTGGGTGATTTGGAGAAGCGCGGCGTGAACAGCCCGCTGTTCTCGCTGGCCTATCTGGCGCTCAAACATGCCGGCGCGAAAGACTGGTACAGCGGGCTTGGGCTTTCGCTGACCCATCAGGGCAAACTGCACTTCATCCAGTGGCACCACGTCATCCCCAAGTCGCTGCTGAAGGAGCGCAGCTACGACACCGGCGAAATCAACGAAATCGCCAACATGGCCTTCATCACCGGCCAGACCAACCGCCGCATCGGCAACAAAGAGGCTGTGAACTACCTACGCGAGGTGGTCGCGAAGCAGGGTGAGGCGGCGCTGACCAGCCAATGTGTGCCCGTCAATGAGGCGCTGTGGAGTACCGACCGTTACCGCGACTTTCTCACCGAGCGGCGCCGAGCCCTTGCCGACCGCATGAACGCCTTCATCCGGGAGAAATCGGGAACATGAGCAACTTCGCCTTCCTCCAGCCCGAGTGGTCGCTGCTGTTTGAGGCCGCGACCCAGGCGGAAGGCATGGCGAACACGGATGCGCGGGCGTCTTGCTTCTACGCCCGCCGTACGCTGGAGCTGGCGGTCGACTGGCTCTACAAGCATGACCGGGCGCTGCGGCTGCCGTACCAGGACCAACTCAGCGCGCTGATTCATGAACCGACGTTCCGGCAGGTGGTGGGGGATGCGCTGTTCACCAAGGCGCGGCTCATCAAGGATCTGGGCAATCTGGCGGTGCACAGCACCCGTAAGGTGGCGCCGGCTGACGCATTGGCCGCCACGCGCGAATTGTTCCACTTCTGCTTCTGGCTGGCGCGCACCTACGGCCGGCGGGCGCGCCCGGAGCCGAGCCTGCAGTTCTCAGCGGCGCTGCTGCCCAAGGCCACCGCCGCCCAGCCCCAGAGCCCGGACCAGTTGCAGAAGTTGGAAGCGCAACTGCGTGAACGTGACGAGAAGCTCTCGACCCTGCTGTCGAACCAGGCCGCGCTGAATGCCGAGCTGCAGGCTTTGCGCGAGCAGGTGGCCGCTGCCAAGCTGGCCAACGCGGCCCAGCCCGATACGCACGACTATTCCGAGGCCGAGACGCGCGACTATTTCATCGACCTGCTGCTGAAGGAAGCCGGCTGGGAGCTGGACGCGAAGAAGAACTTCGAGGTTGAAGTGAGCGGCATGCCCAACCAACAGGGCACGGGCTTTGTGGACTACTTGCTGTGGGGCGATGACGGCAAGCCGTTGGCGCTGGTGGAGGCCAAGCGAACCAAGCGCGATGCCAAGGTGGGCCAGCAGCAGGCCAAGCTCTATGCCGACTGCCTGGAGGCCCAGTACGGGCAGCGTCCGGTCATCTTCTACTCCAACGGCTACGAGCACTGGCTGTGGGACGACGCCCGCTATGCGCCACGCGCGGTGCAGGGGTTCTTCAAGAAGGGCGAACTGGAGCTGATGATTCAGCGCCGCACCAGCCGCAAGAAGCTGGCGGATGCGGTGGTGGATGCGGGCATCGTGGAGCGCCCCTACCAGCACCGGGCGATTCGGCGCATTGGCGAAGCCTTTGAGGGGGACAACCAGCGCAAGGCCCTGGTGGTGATGGCTACGGGCGCCGGCAAAACACGCACCGTGATTGCCCTGGCCGACGTGCTGATGCGCTGCAACTGGGCCAAGCGGGTGTTGTTCCTGGCGGACCGGGTGGCGCTGGTGAACCAGGCGGTAAATGCCTTCAAGGCGCACCTGCCGGATTCATCCCCCGTGAACCTGGTGACGGAGAAGTACACCGAGGGCCGGGTGTTCGTCTCCACCTACCCGACGATGATGGGGCTGATTGACGACGCCTTCGACGGGCAGCGCCGTTTCGGGGTGGGGCACTTTGACCTCATCGTCATCGACGAGGCCCACCGCTCGGTGTATCAGAAGTACCGGGCCATCTTCGAGTACTTCGACGCGCTGCTGGTGGGGCTGACCGCCACGCCCAAGGACGAGATTGACCACAACACCTACGGCCTGTTCGACCTGGAGCGCGGCGTGCCGACCGACGCCTACGGCCTGGACGAGGCCGTGGCCGATGGCTACCTGGTGCCGCCCAAGGCGGTGTCGGTGCCGCTGAAGTTCCAGCGCGAGGGCATCAAGTACAGCGACCTCTCCGAGGCGGAGCAGGAGCAGTGGGACGCGCTGGAGTGGAACGAGGAAGGCACCACGCCGGCCTCGGTGGACCCGGCGGCGCTGAACCAGTGGCTGTTCAACACCGACACCGTGGACAAGGTGCTGGCCCACCTGATGACCCATGGCCAGACGGTGGCCGGTGGCGACCGCCTGGGCAAGACCATCGTGTTCGCCAAGAACAACGACCACGCGGAATTCATTGCGGACCGCTTCAACGTCAACTACCCCCATTTCAAGGGCCAGTTCGCCCGGGTGGTGACGTACAAGACCGAGTACGCCCAGAGCCTGATTGACGACTTCTCGGCGAAGGAAAAGATGCCGCACATCGCCATCTCGGTGGACATGCTGGACACTGGCATCGATGTGCCGGAGGTGGTGAACCTGGTGTTCTTCAAGGCGGTGCGTTCCAAGACCAAGTTCTGGCAGATGGTGGGGCGGGGCACTCGCCTGTGCCGGGACCTGTTTGCGCCGGGCGAGCACAAGCAGTTCTTCTATGTGTTCGACTACTGCCAGAACCTGGAGTTCTTCAGCCAGAACCCGGACCTGGTGGAGGGCGCGGCCGGCGAGGCGCTCAGCACGCGGCTGTTCAAGGCGCGGCTGGAGATGATTGCCGAACTGGACCGCCGCGTGGCGGCCGGAACCGTGATGGCCGAGCCACGCCCGCCGCTGGGCGAGCCGGCGGACGAGGTGCAGCTGCGCGCCGAAGTGGCCGCCCATTTGCACCAGCAGGTGGCCGCGATGAACGTGGACAACTTCGTGGTGCGGCCGCAGCGCCGGCTGGTGGAGAAATACGCGAAGCCTGAGCCCTGGCAGGTGCTTGGCGCAGACGACTTCAACGAGCTGGCGAACGACGTGGCCAAGCTGCCCACCGAGTTTGTCGATGACGATGAGGAGGCCAAACGGTTCGACCTGCTGGTGCTACGCACGCAGTTGGCCGTGTTGCAGGCCCAGCCAGGGTTTGCCGGCCTGAAGGAAAAGATGCAGAGCATTGCCAGCGCGCTGGAGGAGCAGGAGTCGATTCCGGCCATCCGGGCGCAGATGGTGCTGATTCAATCGCTTGCCGGCGAGGAGTGGTGGGTGGACGTGAGCGTGCCCATGCTGGAGACGGCGCGCAAGCGGCTGCGGGAATTGGTCAAGCTGATTGAAAAGGGCAAGAAGAAGGTGGTGTTCACCGACTTCGAGGACGAGCTGGGGCAGGGTGCGACGATTGAGCTGCCGCAGGTCGGCACGGGCATGAACATGGCCAAGTTCCGGGAGAAGGCGCGGCAGTTCCTGAAGGCCCATGAGAGCCATGTGTCGCTGCAGCGCCTGCGGCGCAACCAGCCGCTGACGCCCACGGACCTGACGGAGCTGGAGCGCATGCTGGCGGAGGCGGGCGGGTCACCGCAGCTCATCGAGCAGGCCAAGGAGCAAAGCCACGGCCTGGGCATCTTCATCCGTTCGCTGGTGGGACTGGATGCCGAGACGGCGCGCCAGGCGTTCAGCCGGTTCATCACCGGCACCACCGCGACGGCCAGCCAGATTGAGTTCATCGACCTGGTGGTTCAGTACCTGACGGAGAACGGTGTGATGGAGCCGGAACGGCTGTATGAGTCGCCGTTCATCGACATCAACGACAAGGGGCCGGAGGCGATATTTCTGCCGGCCAAGGTGACGGAGATGGTGCAGGTGCTGGAGGAGATTCGGGCGAGGGCGGTGGGGTGATGGTCAATACTCAAAGGGGGAGTCAGTACTCCGTATTGGAAGAATTAAGTAATAGGCGGTCTTTATCTTCAAGGAGAAAGAATGAGCTGGCTTGGTGACTTTGCGGGCGAAATTGCTGGATCACTCTTTCCTGGATCCAGGGCGATAGTGACCAAATTCATTAACCGCGCCGTTGATGCCGTGGTGAGCGCCGGGAAGAGGCTGGTTGAAACCTGGATCAATAACACCGGCGTCAATGACGAAAACGCGATAGTTTCAGCACAAAAAGCTCAACGTAGCAAGGCGCAAGAACTTGCCGATGAAGAAAGATATCTTGGCGAAAAATTTATACGTGATGGCTATAGAAAACCCGCCGATGCTGACCGACTTCAACAAATAACAGTAGAGCGTGAGGATGTTGGTGCCAAAATTGGCGAAACTAGTGCCTTAAAGGCAGCACAAGATATTGCCGCTACGGGTAACCTCATAAGCGTTCCGGCTTCGCTGGACGAACTTGTGACACAGGTCGGAATCTTGTCGACCAAGCAGTGCGAAAGATGCGGTGGACTTATGACTTTGCAAGTTGGAGAGAACAGCAAGAACGTAGGACAGAAGATTTATTGGAATTGCACGGCCGCTAATCCCCTTTATCCCCACCGGGAATGGGTTCGCCCATCAGACGTTGCACCACAGATATCGGTGCGCGAGCCACATGCTGACTTGGATATTAGTTCGGCTGATAGGCGTAAGGCGCTGACGGATAAGGGCGTGTTAGCGGAAACCGCTGGGCGAGTTCGTGCTCATCTGGGGAAAGAGGACGAGGCTATATTGTGTCCTGTTCATCACTTACCGATGAAGCTCTTACCGGTTGCCAATCCAGGGGGGCTAATACTTGACAGTTATCAATACACTTGCCTTTGTGTGCAGGCTGATGGGCGAGCTTGCAACCAAACGCTTCCCGTGAAATCCTTTGGGCAAGTTTCGGGATTGCTCACTCGGTTAGAGGGCAGAGGAATTCTCTAATGCTGGCTGTTAGGCGCCACTGACAGTAGGCTGCTGCGTGCAGGCGTTTCCTAGCCGAGGCTCGAAATCAATTCGACCATTTCTTTTGCTCATCCTGATGAATCGCTATTGCTGTGCCGGTCCTATTTATGGGACGCCAACGCCGGTGCCAGTAGCAGGCGAAGAGTTTGAGTTGATGACGCTGTCAAGTGCGGTCAAAGTCCTGGAGGTGGGTTACTCGCCGGAGGCTCACAGCATTGCCAAAGGGGGGCATTGAGCTTGATGGCGCCTATCGACGCATCCCATAGCCCTATTCCGGCCGAGCCTGATTTTGCTGCCCCGCAGCGAGAGGTTCAACGCAAGCTCGGGCGTTGCATGTTCCGCCTGCAGCAATATGAAATCCTTGCGAAGGCTTTGGTAAGTCACCGGGAGATTTCGGCCCCATCCGGGAAGATGCACGAAGTCGAGGCCAAGAACGTCGCACTGGCTGCAAGCAAGACGCTGGGGCAATTGGTAGGGGAACTGACCGGTACCTTCCTGAAGCCGCTTCAGTCTGAGCCGGAGAACAATTCAGCCGAAAGCGAGGACGGGTTTGGTGACGACCAGCAAGCCTGGTTCCGCTTTTCAAATGCGATTGAACTCCCGCCAGAACGCCGCCAACAGCTTATGCAGGACTTGGCCGACCTGGTAAAGATGCGAAACGAGTTGGTGCATCACTTCATCGAGCGGTTTGACGTATTCACCATCGACGGGTGCCTGGTAGCAGACAACTACCTCCAAGGCTGTTACGAGACCATCGACGGCCATTTTCTGACGCTGAGAGCTTGGGTTGAGGGAATGAACCGTGCCCGCAAAGCTGCCGCCGAATTCATGCAAAGCCCCGAATTCCTTGACTTTTTCATGAACGTTGACGTGCCTGATGTGACAGGCGTGGACTGGCCGGGCAGCCGTATTGTCCAGTTGCTAAAGGGGGAGGAGGAAGCCAGCGCGGTTGAGGGCTGGACGTTGCTCAATACCGCCATTGCGTCCATTCATGCACATGAGCCCGAGCAGACGCCCAAGAAGTACGGGTGCAGCAGTTGGCGTGAGGTGATTCACAAGTCCCAGTTATTTGAAATACGAAAGAACAAGCCAGCCGGTGAAAACGGTACGCTGGTTTGGTATCGGAGTAAGCCGGGGGCGCTGGCAGAATGAAGCGGCGCTTTACTTGTGAGGAATGAGAGGCCCGCTAGGCTGGCCACCTCTTGGACGGTGCTGTGAAACCTTTGGAGCCTAAATTGATCGATTCGACGATTCGTGTGTTAGTTTTTGGTGGCACAGGCACGGGGAAAACTAGCCTCTGCAATACCCTGACCGGGCGGAATCGGCCAACGGGGAATGGTGCCCGTGGAGTGACTGCGAAGTCACATCTGTACAACGCCTTTGAGTACGGGGGGCGAAATATCAAGCTCTTTGATACGGTGGGGCTGCACGAAAGCAGTTCCGGCACCGTCCCGGCAGAACAGGCGCTCGGACACCTAGTTGACTTACTCACTCATTCAAAGGACGGATTCAGTCTGCTCATCCATGTCACTCGCGCCTCGCGGATTACGAAGGACCAAGAAGACGATTACAGGTTCTTCGTTGAGAAGATGACTCAAGGGAACATTCCCGTCCTACTCGCATTGACGGGCTGTGAGAACGAAGACCCGATGTCGGCATGGCTCGACCGCAATAGGGCTTCATACGACAGGTTTCAGTACAAGGACTTGATTCCGACCTGTTTTTTGTCTGGCGGGAAGTTTGAATCTCACTATGCGCCACTTCGTGCGCAGTCCAAGGAGACGTTGCTCCAGGCGATTTTGGTCAATGCTCTGCCGCAACCGCATCGCCTATACGGCAAAGGAACCGGCGCCACATTCAGTGAGACCTTGACCAGACTCTGGAACCACGTCGTGGACTGGACAGGACTCCCAGGGCAGTGGCGAGGAAAGGTGAACGAGTCGGCATTCGAGTTGATGAAGAGGCTTGGTGTGCCGGAAAAGATAGCCGAAATGGCCATCAAACATATCCCAGAACTGGCAAAGGAGTTTGGCGACAAGATGCCCGTCCCCGGTGCTGGTCCAATGGCGCGAATGGGCATGGAAACTATTTTGAAGAAACTGTTTGGCAAGACAGGCACCAGCAACAAAGTGGCCGATGAAAAATCTTGAAGTCGTTTGCGCTGACATCGGTTCTGTTGCAAGCAATAACTTTGGCTGGTTCGCCAATACGGCGGCCAGTGGAACCACCCCATCGAGCCTTGCCAAGTATGTTGCCAGCGTACTCAATGAAGAGCGACCGGTTGCACTCGGCTTTGAATGCCCGCTTTTCGTTCCGCTAAGAAGCGACGAGCAGACTCGCACCAGAGCCCGGCCAGGAGAGCAGAACCGCGCATGGAGTGCCGGCGCAGGTTGCGGTGCTTTGGCGACGGGGCTCGTCCAAGTCACCTGGGCTCTTCAAGCCATAAAGTCCCAACTCAAAGTTCCCGCTCAATTTCACAGTTCGTGGGAAGCTTTCTCGTCGGTCGGAAGTGGCCTTTTTATTTGGGAGGCGTTTATTTCGGGGCCAAGCAAGCGCGACGACCATGTTGCCGATGCCGCGTGTGCCGTTGGGACATTCTCAGCGGCCATGCCATATCCTCCCGAGAAGAATGCAATCCAACCCGACTCGCCGGTGCATTCGTTGCTCGGTGCTGCTCTGTTAAGGACCGGATGGTCGGTGGATTTGGCTATGTTGACGATGCCTTCCTTGGTGATTAAGGGTTAGCCACTCCGGTCTAGCTGGTTGAGAGAACCACAGGAAGGAACTATGGCTTTTCATATTGCTCCCAAGAAGGTCAAGCGTTGCCTGGTGTGCGGTCAAACAAAGA